>Ga0116231_10001187_pt1 | contig 52334 bp, 27 predicted proteins | sample S1TSphgellanicum_2_FD_89695 | JGI IMG/M metagenome (GOLD analysis project Ga0116231, IMG submission 89695) | Host-associated microbial communities from peat moss isolated from Minnesota, USA - S1T2_Fd - Sphagnum magellanicum MG | ecosystem: Host-associated > Plants > Peat moss > Unclassified...
GGCAACATGATTAGACTAGGTGCCACATCATAAAATGTGTTAATTAATAGGCTAGGTTAGTAAGTTGTAAGTTAAATCAAAAGTAGTAGGTTAGGCTAAGTAATCACTAATAGCCCAAGTAATTACATGATTGGTTGCAACTACAAAATTAATCCCATATGTTTTGCTTCCCATTTTAGTTTTGTCAACTACATAAGGAGGTGCCTTAGGAACACAATGTACAAATTAAAATGTAATTGCATTTTGGGATGAGCCAATAAAAAAGGTTTAACCTTAATTAAACCCAAAAAAAAATGGTATTTTTAATAAATGCCATGTGGCTTAAATCTAGGCCTAGTTTAAGTGGTGTAGGTCTAGACTTAGCTTAAGTGCCACATGGCCTAAATCTAAGCCTAAAAGTGGCACATGGCATATGTCTACACTTAGGTGCCACATGGTAGATGTGTAGACTTAAATAAGTTAGGTGCCACGTGTCACTTAGGTTTAAAAACATGCCATGTGACATATGTTTGAACGTAGGTGCCACATAAGCTAAATGCAACGTGGCATATGGTCTAAACTTAGATGCCATGTAAATTAAATGCCACATGGCATATGTTTAGACCTAGGTGTCACATGGCCTATGTTTAAACCTATGTGCCATGTAAGTTATATAGGTGCCATGTGGCATAGGTATAAGTGGGTGCCACATGGTAAAATGTAACTAGTCACCAATATAGTTGCAATTTTAATTGCAAGATCGTTCATGTATACACTATACAACGGCCATATACGTATTCGATGAAACAAAAACTCCTTTGTCGCATACGATTAGTTTTTGCATGCGATTTGTTGTTTGTTACTACAATCAATTTAGTTACAAATGTCATTTGCAACTAAAAATTAATTGTAAACAATAATCAAATTCGACAATATTTCTACTAGTGTTTATCAAGTAATGAAATACACATTTAATTTATGATTGCATTTCGATTACTTCAAATGACGTGGAAAATATTGTCATGATGTCATGGCATTTTTATAATTTAATTAATTAAATAATATCCCACATCATCGAAAAATGGGTCCCACTGTATTTCTAAACTTTGGAGACTTATACAAATATTTATATATGATTAAATAATTGTTGTTACATGGACAGCGTGGCACCTTGTATAATTATAGAATAACCTTAGATGATGTGGTACCTAAGGTGGTCATACAATTATTTTTAAATGATTCAAAAAAGAATATTAATAATTTAATATGAATACAAACAAACATAATAAACTACAACATGCAAGGAACTTATTTTGATTAATATTATACATATAGGTAATATAAAAAATTTATTAAGATTACATTTTTCTTAAATATATTTGATATATAATCCATTTTAAATATTCAATGTGACAAAATTAAATATTATACATTCAAATAAATTTTAATTCTAAAAGTATGATATATTATTAATAAATGAATTTTACATGTGTAAAAAATATTATTACACAATTATATTAGATTATATGTGTAAAAATGAATAAATTTATAATTTCAGAAAATTAGTTAAATAAATTTTAATATAAATTCCTAAACCAAATGAAAGTTTAAGATATGAAAGATATATTTTATTTATTCATGTATTAGCCATAAAGGTTTCTTCGTCTACAAATCATGTGTTTGAATTTAATTTTTCCAAAGTATGGTCATTGAAATGTTATTCAATAATTTTCTTTTGAATTGAATTTACAATTTAAAAATAAATTATATAGTTGTGTACATTATTGATGGAAATTTAAGAATAAGTTCTTCATTTTTTCATTTGAACAAATTATCAATAAGATATGATTTATTATATTTGAATTTTTTTGTAATGTTTAAATGAAGTTTAAATAAAATAAACATTAAACTATTTACATAACAAGTGGGGTGGCTTGGTGATAAAAGAGTTGAACTATATCCTTAGGGTCCAAAGATCAAACTTCACAAATGACATGTGTTGTGATCAACATTGGAATATTGATTGATTATTCCGTACCTACCTAAATTACATGGATTAGGTGGTTACCTAAGTTATAGGTAGATTAGGTGGTCTATTTATTCACTTAAATTAGTTTTTAACTTAGTTTAGGTGGTGACACATGTTAACATTTGATAGGATGAAAAAATAATGAGATTAAAAATAATTGAAAAAGATACATTTGTTATTTATATTATATATAATATAAATATTATAAATTTAAAAATAATGTTTCCCAAATTTTTGGGTCCAATTTGTATTTTAAAAAAAATTAAGCAACTCATCCATAATGAATTTATGGCTATTAGTCAATTGTGTCTTTTATGACTGGAATATTAGTCATAAACTTGGTCATATATTTGAAAATTTCTACTAGTGAGTTTATATTAGAATTTTCTATGAAATCCTTCTCTTTGGAAGAAATGTGTGTGTGACATTAGAAATAAAGGAGGAGAATGTGAAAATAAGTTGTACTTTGATTCTTGTAATGAAAAACAGTTGATAGATTTTAATGTGTTTAGTAAGTGTTTTGGTTCTACTTAAAGTATGATGAAAAACTAAGAGAGTAGTTCATATTAGGACCATATAAAGTTTTTTTATATTCATATATTAATTTTGCGTTTCTTCTATTAGGTTAATATGATATCAACTCTCCATTTTAGCTTCTGGAGTAGGAAGTGTTTTTTATCACAAGATGGTAGTTGCCAATAAATGGCAGTAGCAAGGAAGTAGACCTGAAAATTGAGGTTTAGATAGAATGGAAAGCTATTGTAGACAATACAGAGCAACCATAGAGGGTCTACAAACATTGGAGACAAGAAACAAGTAATGTCGAAGGCCTATAGCCCAACTAAACTAAGTTATTCATTGTTGGAAGTATCTTAGAGGGTTTGGAAGGTAATTACCTTCCAGTCTCCTCTCATTTGTTCTCTCGTTTACTTCCTTTGTTATGGGTTTCACTAGCTAGAGTGGGGTCATGTTTAGACAGTAGGATTGTTTTTATAGGATGAACCCTTCCTATTTCATTTCTTTTCGCATAGATTACTACTTAATTACTATCTAAGTAGTTGTAATAGAGAAAGCTATTAATTAGTACATCTATTTGCTAAGTAAAGATTTCCTTACTATTACTTGAGTAATTGTAGTATAGTACCTAAGTGATAGTAGCCCTCTTAGAAATAGGAATAATTTGAACTTGCTTTTTAGGCATTGCTTTAATGAGGACAATAATGCTTAGAGATTGCATTTTCACCCTACTACAAATTCTTTCATTCAAACATATATGGCCCCATTGGTGTAGGTTTACTCGGAGGTGCACAATACTTTATATGGATGATCGCATTTGTTTTCATTTAGTGATTTGCTAATAGAAAAAATCAAGTGTGTTGGCATGGAGGTGCCAAAAATCCATCATGAGACCTTTGCTCCATAGTCATTGGAGCAAAACAGATTTGCAGAAAGGAAGAACTGCATAGTGGTTATTTAAATGTTTTTGGAGCATGTTGCATGCTTGAGGAGTTGCTTTATGCTTTTGGAGTGAGACAATTAATTCTACTATGTAAATCTTGGATTGATATAGTACTAGTGTACTTGAAGGGAAAACTCCATATGACTTTGATTCTTGACAAGAAACTTGTTGCCCTTCAAATTTTTAGAAAAGTGTTTGCATGATGTTTGTTGGCCATGATAGTTGAGCCAAGGTTTATCCATAGTGGGATGACCAAAAAAAAGGCTAGTTATAAGTCAGGAAGGAATATTTGATGAGTCTATGTCTCAAGTGGTAGCTAGTCACACAAGCAGAAAGCCAAAAGCAATCTTCAATTGTGTTCTCATGGGCACAATGTAGGGAAAATCATTACTCTATTTAAACAATTGGTCCTTGTGATAGTGGTAATGGAAATGATATTGATAGTGCAACAATTATGACATTGACATTGATTTGCTAGGATGTAATGTACGGCCAGTAGTACCTGTAGGTCCATACTCCTCATCTAGAGAAGCATCATCTAGATTATGCCAACCTCCCAATAGGTTAATTGACTAAATATTATGAAATTCTTTTGTTGGTTTTGCAAATTCCATTCATGTTCCAAATGAACCACATTCATTCAAAGAAGCTGATGAGAGTCAAGAAGTCTAGATTTGTGAGTGCAGAAACATCTGCAGCACACATTTAATATCACAAACACTGCAACAAATGAGTATTATTCCCCTCTTATCAAAGAGGCATATGACCAATCAAAGGAGACGGAGGTTGCAAGAATCAACCAGATTACAATGGCCTACATATCTGGGGGCCAGTAGATCTATCATAATAAGTAAGAATATATTAAAAAAATTGTCAACTGTATGATGGTAAATGCCAGGTTAATAGCCATAAAAATGTCCATACTTGACAAAATGCAATGTTTATTTCATTATAACTACAGAAGAATGTAGTCCATTCTAGGACAGCAGTAACCATGGAAAACTTGAATAATGTGCTAAAGAATTTTGGAGTTACTTGTGTACGAGTTTGTGTCGCTGTGTCTCATACATCTTCAGGATATGCTGCATTAACCCATACCAATTCATAGGGAATTGTCAGTCTCCTTCAAACCAAACAGCTCATTATACGTGGGAGTAAATTGAAGCTTCTTTAACAGTCCAACTCAAGCACTTGGAGCATACATTAAACCAAAATTGCTCCAGTTCAACAGAATGACAAGCTTGTCCAAAGAATGACACAGAGACGATGTTTCTACGGTTGTCTAAGCAAGCTGATAGGTTAACAGTACAGGATTATTTACTTAAATGAAAACCAAAGTTCAGTTTTTTTATACATGGATGGGTTAGCTTCACACTCACAAATATTTCAAAACTGCCCGTTAAGATTCCCAACTAGATTTTCACCCATCATCACCATAGAGAGTGCTATAAGAATTTTCATCCAGGTTTCCCAGACGAGTGTGTTGAGAAAAAAAAGACTTGCAAGGAATCAAATTCCCAACCAATGTCTTTTTGTTTGTACAAGGGTAATATCATAATTCTCACCTTGCCAGCAGCAGTATTCCTGAGACACAGCATTGTTGAAGCCATCCCTTCTGGGCACTCATTGATGGGCGGTTGCCATGCACCAGATCTTCACATCCATTCAAGCAGATACCCAAAACTCAGCAACACAGCCCACAAAAAGAAATGATTACAGATACCTGCATCATGATGATACATGTGTACAGAGTTTGCTTGTAATGTGAGACACAGCATGCAACTATGACCAGGTGCCAACTGTGTGTATTAGTGCATGGTGCAAAAGAGAAGATATGGTGACTGGAGTGCAGAGAGAAAGTGTTCTCTATACCCTTGGGGAGCAATTATTAAAGAACCTAGTGCAGCAAAGCTCAGGTCTGCAGCTGTAAATCTATCTCCACATATGAATGAACGACCATCAGCTAGTACCTCGTCCACCTGCTCAAAGACCCACCCACAGCAACCCAGATCCATAAAATACTATTAGGTGACTGAGTCATCTGCCTGTTCAAAAACTCCCCAAGCAACCCAGATCCATAAATATTAGTTTTTGAGAGGTATTTTGCAAAGAATCCCTGAACACTTAAAATTTATCTTGTGTAGGTGAGGTGAAATGTACAGATGCAGGGATGGGATATACTCACTGTTGAAATCCTGTGAATATGTTGAAATCGTCAGTTAATTCTGGAGAGGAATACTGATAGATAGATAGATAGATAGATAGATAGATAGCTGATCTTGAAGAGAACAGGAACTTAGACAAAATTATTACAAAGAAACCATTTGGGTACAAGTCAAAACTGTATTTGCATGAAGAGAGGAAATTATGTACAACCTACCTCCTTGAAAATAGATTCCACAACTGCAAGGGATTTTTCCCTTTGCCCAGGCTTAGTGACACTCATGTTTTGATCAACAAGTAGTTGAATTACAGGCAGCAGCAGGCGGGCAAATCTCCTCTGTGTTTTTGATACTCCCTGAGTCATCACACAGTAGCTTGATTTGTCATGGAGAAGGTAAGTGTATGCCCAAAGCCGCACATTTGGACCCAAATCATTCCCAAATTTGGACACTGCCAGGACCAGCCAGCCAGCATGCACCACATGAAATCAATAGATCCATTGACTTGATGATGCTCTCTGAACACATCGTCAAAACCAAAAAAAAATCACAGAATTTAGCACTAACAAAGGGCTTTAGGGCTTTGGGTTTAGTGCTAGCCCACATCAAAGTTTCATACAAGTGAGCACTGGATTCGTCTACTTCTTCATACTCACCCCAAGATTCAACAACCTTCTGCAACTCAGGATCATTGGGAAAAAGGCGGTCCTGCTCCTCTTGGATGTTGTTATCAGAAAATTTCACAATGTCTGTCGACTGGTGCAGCACAATTCGTTGGTCTGACTTCCCTGCTCCTCCCATGATCACCAGCTTTGGGCAACTGGTTCCTTCTCCGAGAGGCCTACAAATCACAAAGCCCTTTAAAAGACCACGTAACCGTCCCTAGCATTTTATCTGCACAGATTCTTAGCTCATTCCATAAGTTCTGAATTTGAGAAAGAGAAAGTTGGTGAAAAAAATTGGTGGTCAAAGAAGTTGGTTTCAAAGAGGAATTGCTGATGATGGAGAGAGAGAGAGAGAGAGAATCCCACGCACGCAGTGGCGAAAACGTGAAAAATAGCGACGTGTTTTGTCTCGCGGAATTTCAAGCCGGCTCTTTCCAGTGCCCATCTAGCCTGCACCCACCCCAACACTCCAGCTGAGCTCCAGATTTCAGCGTTAAATCCAGACACAAAAGAAACTGTAAAAAACTTGACAAGTCGAGGGCGGGTGGAAAGACGTGAACGGTCTGCAACTACACACCGTTTCACAGTAATGTGATGCACCTGCACCCACCCCACAGTTGCTACCACATCAGTCACAGCTACTTCATCACCACCGCTTTATGAAAAAACAAACAAACAAACAAGAGAAAGAACAACATTTGCTCGTTCTGGGATCACAACGCGAACTCAATGCATGATATGTGCTTTCCCGGCACTCTTCCAAGAGACAATGGAAGAAGGGAGGGAGCGGGGAGCAGGGACGGGGATAAGAGAATTCATCAAAAGCTTGCAAATTGGAGCTGGGTTTCTTCTGGTATTGTGGGTTCAAAGATTTCAAACAGGATCCACTTGAAGCTTGTCAGAATCAGCTAGTCCAAACCCACCACAGACATCGAGAGAGAGAGAGAGAGCTTCATGCCAACACAAGAAACAAAAAAAACCATGGAGAAGAAGAAAATAATATCATACAACCTATGGTAATCAGGTGCAACTCGCCCGACATGATGATTCTCGAAGCTGTAGAGATCCCCAACCTTCCTCTCTCTCTCGATGTCTCTCTATGTGTGCCCTTGTTCTCTTCCTGATGTCAGCTCAGTAACTGTGGTTGTGTTTGCAATTCTTTTGATCTGCAAGATTGGAAAAGCCCACCAGATTATATAGTGAACTTCCTCCTATTTTCAATCACACCAAATTGGCACCTTGCCACGTCTCAATTCTTAACTACATAACAGAAACTGTCTGAATGCGGATACATTTCTTTGTGTTGTGGGTCCCTCTGATCTTGCTTGCTTGCTTCCTTGCGGGACCGTGATCGACGCTGGTTGTTGCTTTGCTTGCTTGGGGGCATTTGAGTTCACATGAGAAGAAAGAAGAAGAGTCCAAGAAACTGTCACTGGAACATCGCAGAAACACCACCCCATTGCCCGAATCTCCAATTTTTATTGCCTCATGCAACTGCCGTGTGTGGTGCATGAAAACACCAACCCTCCCTCCCAGTGGTCCTATAGCCTTGTCCTAGGCCCCATAAAACACGCCCATAAATTTCATAGTGCATGGGGGTGGCACCTTATATCCATGAATATCCCTCCTAGAATTGAGTAGGGATATTATGCCTACACCTTGAGAGTGGGAGGGATCTTAGGCCTATAGGAAAGGCATATATAACACACTCAATATTTGCATGTTGTGGCAATGCAAACAGAAGGTTGCTTTATATTATGTAATGTTTTGTCATGACTGAGAAAGCATTTCAAAATGCCCGCCAGCAGTACTTTTCTTTATTTGTTACTCTGATACTTGACGAGTATGTAACAAAGCTCTGAGAGAACTTGTAGTGTACTTATAGAGCAGATTACATTTTGTAATTAGGCTTACAACCCTAAACCCTAGGGCGGAGGGTCTGAGATTGTAAGATCCCTAGGGTGCAGGATGTCAACCAATGAGATCTTTGGAAGGGAAACATTTTTTAAAAAACCCATTGATTACCTGAGTCGTTACGCAGGGTAAGGGCTTGCTGTCAGGAAATTACTGTGTGGACCTTGGGCTCCACCTTTGGTGCTCACATTGCAATTCCTTGATAGCAGAGCCTTATTGACACATCCTTTTTCGCTTGTCACCTTGCACTCTTCCTGCCTTGACAAGCTTCACTTGTGTCGACTCTTTTAGCTCTTAACTAGTTGCGCACCCCACGACACACTTGGTTAGTCCCAAGTCTTGACCGTTCGGGATGGGCTCAAACTTTCCACTTAGACTCATTAGACCCTACGATTGAGGCTAAGTCTTAGTCTAACTTGAGCTAGCCCAAGCCCAATTCTCAGAGTCGGATCACATGGCCGTAAGCCAAATCAGCCCCAAGCTGACCTGAGGGCCTTTTGGGACCAACTCCCAAAGTTGGGCTAAAGGACTTAAGCCAGGATGACTTGAATCATCCTAGGGCCAACCCTCTCTCCAGATTTGGGCCTTGAAGTTTTAAAAGGACACCTTCTAATTGTGCCAAACGTTTTAACAGGCTTGCCCGCCTTTGGGGTGACCCAAGACAACATTTAATTGTCCATTGAAGGTTTTAAGGGGATGGTGCCCTGCATCATAATCCCCAAGACAACCCCCAATTGTCTTCTTTCACTAACAAAGCCCAAGCTTCGCCTTAACCCATCCAGACCCCAAGGTTCGGATGTCTCTCGATTTCTTGAAATATCGAACTTCATGGAACCATTTCTAGCCTAACTTTCATATGTTCCTGATATGAGGTTTGCATTCACTTAAGACATGTTTTAAACAAAAAAAAATGTCATTCACCCCCACCTTCAAGAGGTCATGTCCTCATAGACATAATGCACATGTCGCCTTTGTTATGGCAAGCCACACCTTTTGCCACCTCATTTACCTCAAGCCTTCAGGAGAGTAGCTAATTTTTGACTTAAGTACCATTCGCATTGTAGGCTTCATCATTTTACATGCAAGAGGATTTTTAAACAATTTTATTGTCCGTCTATATGTCAATCCCTTAAACTGCACCACACACCCTTTTTGGGCTCGCTTCTCTTGCCAAGCAACAATCCCCTATTTGAACCTTCTCAAAACAGTTGAGGGTCAAGTCTCATGCCTACGCTTGTTCTCTCAATGACCCTAGGCAACCACGCTAGGGTATGATTATAAAATGTGCCAACAGATAATGTCGATTTGGGCTTAGCCAAGTTGGACCCCCTTTGCCTTAAAACATGGTTTGTGGCTCCATGCATTAGAAACCTCGCTCCCACCGATTTATTCTCAGTTTGGGGCATGCCATTTAATGCATTCACATCACTACCCCAATCTTGCCTAATTGAGCCTCTAGAAGTTTTTTTTTCGAATTCAACTCCTTAAGTCCATTTCTGTTGGTTATCATCACCTCAATTCAACCTTCATTTACTTTTTCCATGGTCTATTTTGTTTCATATATCTTGACCTCAAACTGATTGTCAATTTACCTTAGCTTCAGTTTAGTTATACGTCCATTATTTTAAGTTTTGTTCTCACCCCCCACCTTCTGGAAGTTGATGATCTCATGAACATTTATGCTAATGTATTGGACTTATCTTTATGCACTTTCCTATTGCCCATTTTGTGGCCACACTCCCACTCAAACTTTTCAACCATTTCCAGCAAATGGTCTAAATGAACGGGCTTTAACCATTATGATTTTTTAGGGTGGCATCCTTTCCACTTGACCAAGTATTGCTTGCCAATTCTCATGGTCTACCTTGAGGTTAGGATGCATTCCACTTCCCCTACAAGTTTATGTTCAATGAGGTCGAATCTTGGGTGATAGGTATGTTTCCAATCCTTCCTTTTCTTGTCCTTGTGAATGGGCTTCAACTTGGACACATAGAACATCGGGTGGGTTACCAATGTCGTTGGAAGTTGTAAAATATACACATCAAGGTGGGTTTTGCGAATGTTCTTATAAAGGCCTGCATATTTTGGAATGAACCTATTCACTAAAGTTTCAGGCATCTTAAAGTCCTTTATGTTTAACCATGCTAGGTCCCCCACCTTGAATTCTACGTGCCTTCGTGACTTGTTGGCTTGTTTTTCATAATTCATTCGTGCCTTTTCTAAGAGCTTGATGACTCATACTTTCCTTTTTTCACATTCTTTGGCCATCTCTTCGGCCTCCTTGTTGCCTTCACAACAAGTGCCTCTTGTTCTAGGAATGGTTAAATCCATGGGTTGTTTTGTTTCAACTCCCAAGGCCAACTCAAAAGGACTCATTTTTGTGGTTGAGTGTTTTGTGGAGTTGTAGTAAAACTTTGCCAAACCTAGATGGTCGCCCCAATCCTTATGATCGTCAGTGATATAATTATGGAGATATTTATTCAATATCGCATTCATTTTTTCTGTTTGGCCATTAGTTTGCATATGGAAGGTGATGCAAATTTTTTACTTTGTATTCGTCTTCTTCATTAACATCATCCAAAATTTCGACGTGAATTTCACATCCCAATCATTCACTATGACCGTTAACATTCCATTATGCCAAACCCACATGTTGAAAAATAGCTTTGTCATTCCCACTGTTATGGCATTTGTTTGGGTTGGTGCAAACTTCATTAATTTCAAGAACTTGTCTACTGCCACAAAGATGGCATTCATCCCCTCCCATTCCAATAAACATGTCATAAAATCCATTGAGACACTTTCAAATGGACCCAATGGGATTGGGAAGGGCCCATACAACTTGAACTTCTTCTTGTGTACCGACTTGGTACTTTGGCACTTCACACATGTTCTTTCATTTCCGACCAATAGAAAGTCTTCCCCAACAACTCCTTTGTTTTTTTTTCACCATGATGTCCCCCTATGGGTGCATCATGTTTGTGTGCAACTTTCCTTCCAACACATAAACTCGTGATTGTTTCCATTTTAGCAATCCGTTTAAAAAGGTGATCCTTTTGACCTTTTTTTTAAAAGATAAGTCATTAAAATAACTTTGCACTAGGCAATCTTCCACATATGCATTTCATATCTTTCTTTCTAGATTGTTTTCTCCAACGAACATGGTTTGGAAAATTCGAGTATTTTCCTAGGGCATCTCCCCTTGATATTCCTCTTTGCGACTTAACGCATTTGGCACTACATTGTTTTTGCTAGGCTTATGGATCAACTTGATGTCCATAAGGGCCAAGGTATCATGCCACCGTAATTGTTTCGTCGTGGCCCTTGGTTGGGTTTCAAAATATTTCAAGGATACATTATTCGTAAAGACCTTGGTTTTATGAGAGCCCAAATAGTGTTACCATGCCTTCAAGTAGCTCACTATTGCAAACAACTCCTTCTCATGAATTGGCCATCTCAACTAGGCCCCCGCCAACTTTTTACTTTCAAAGGCAATTGGGTGTCCTTTTTGCATCAGGACCCCGCCTATCGCAAAACCACTTGCATCTGTGTGCACCTCAAAAGGCTTCACAAAATCCAGGAATTACAACACTAGTGCTTACAACAACTTCTCCTTTAAGAAGTCAAATGCATTTGATTGTTCATCTTTCCACTTGAATGAGCCCTTTTTTTTCAAAAGGTCAATGAATGATCTTGCAAATGCTAAAAAATCCTTTATGAACTTCTTGTAGAAATTGGCCAATCCTAGGAATGACCTAACCCCTTTGGTCGAAATTAGGCTTTGCCATTCCTTAATCAATTCAATTTTCTTTAGGTTGGGCTTCACCCCTTCTTGGACAACACATGTCCTAAAAAGTCCATCTCCGGACTTGCAAACTTGCTTTTTGCCTGATTGGCATATAACTTGTTTTCTTTGAGGTTTTGTAACACAAACTTTAAATGTGTTACATGCTCCTTTGTAAACTTGGAATACACTAAGATTTCATCTATATGGATGATTATGAACTCGTTTAATTTCTCGTGGAAGATCAAATTAATCAAGGTTGTGAAAGTTGACAGGGCATTACACAACCCAAATGGCATGACCAAGAATTCATAAAAGTCGTACTTTGTCTTCATGGTCGTTTTTTCCAGATCCGCCTTTTCCATGCGGATTTGGCAATAGCCCGACTTTAAGTCAATCCAGTTAAAATAAGAAGCCCCATTGAGATAATGAAAAAGATCATCAATTTGGGGCAAGAGGTAATTGTTCTTAATGGTGATTTTGTTCAAGGCATGATTATCTATGCACATGTGTAATTTTTTGTCCTTTTTATCCATAAATAAAACAGGTGAGCCATACAGTAACTTACTTGGCCTAATGTATCCCCATTCCACTAAGTTGTTTATTTGAACCTTGAGCTTTTGTAGTTATTTTTTATTAAGCCAATAAGGTGACTTAGAAGGTGGTGCCAACCCAAGCACCACCTTGATTTTATAGTCCACATCACAAAAATGAAATAGATGTTTAGGAAGGTCATCTATTAGGATGTCTAAAAATGTATTAATTATGTTGGAAATACAAATGGGCCAAGACTTAACCCCTTTGGCTTTAAATTCGGCACTAAATTCATCCGTAATTAAAAATGAAATCTCTTGTAATTCTTATAAGGAGACCCAATGAATACCTACCTTAACTAAATTAGCCTAGTATTCAACTTCTAATGTCGCAACCCTACTTAGAGGGAGTGTGAGGATGAAACTCACACTCCCGAACTTGAGACTTGCGACTCTTCTAGGACTCCCAAAAATTTAGAGCTCGATTGCAGGGGTCAAAACACCTTGCATTGGGGGTGATCTTTATATCATTGGAAATCTATTGAAGCGTAGATGTCGAAAATGGCCTCGCATGAGCCATTTGGACATTTGCAACACAAGTTATGGCAAAAAGAAAGGCCGAAAGTCAAATTGGCAGTTTGACTCCCAACCACTAAAAGTCGGGAATCAACCCAACCCCAGTGCATGCAGGTGGAGTGTGACACACCGTTCGAAAGCTCTCAAGGAGAGCTACAAGTTTGTTTTAGACCTCATTTTGATCCGAGGTTGGAGCAAAAAATTATGACCTCGCAAAGTCCTAGGAGTCCAAACCGGGACAATTTCAAAACTCCTCCTTGGGAGTCCTGGGACAAAAAGCCATTTGGATGTGGGTGTCGCAGAGAGGCACAAAGTATACTATATGGGGGAAGGTGGTGGCTTCCCCCGAGTCTGGGCCGTGGTGAGTCAAGTGAGTCCAAAGTTGCCCATGGCTTGTCCTAGCGCCAAAGGTGCCCCAGAAAGTGTACTAACCAACTTGTTGGTTGGTTTGATGCAGGTTCGAATAAATGAATAGATTGTCATGCTTCCTAATCCCATCCTGAAGCTTCAACACACCCCTCTACCCCTTCTAATGCTGAGAGCTGGGAGTGTGCCCCAAGTTCTTCACAATTCTACTATGAGAGTAACTTAGACCCACTTGGGTCTAACTAGGACTTGGGAGCGTGTCATCTAAACTAATAGACCTATTTGTTAGCCTAGCAATGACTCTTAACTTAAAGCCACTTTTTAAAACATTTACATAGTAAACATCTAAAAAGTTGTTCCTTAAGATGGCCTCCATGCCATCTAAGGCACAAACAATGAAATTTTATGCAAACTTTGTTTTGTCACATTCCAAAATGACCTCCAACACCACCTCGCTTGGTGGTGTCATGACTCCTTGTGTTAAGTGGACCTTGATGGGTTTGGCCATATTTGTGGCCTCCCATCTGAATCATTTTACCGCACTTGGGCTCACAAATAAGTACATGGTTTTTGAATCCAAAAGACACAACACCCCATTAATTCCTACTTTGAACTTAATTAGGATTAAATAAGGGCCCAATTTGACTTTGTAACAAACCCCCTTTGTCGCAACCCCACTTTGGGGCTAAGTGTAAGAATGTAACTCACACTCCCAAAAATGGGAAAATGGAGTCCTCCGAGACTCCTGAAAACTCAGAAGATGATTTGAGGGGTCAAATCTCCTCGCCTTTGTGCATTCTTTATATCAATAGAAAGTTCTTGAAGTTTAGATGCCCAAAATGGCCTCGCATGGGCCATTTGGACATCTGCAGCCCAAGTTATGGGCAAAAGAAGGGCCGGGAATCAAACTGCCAGTTTGACTCCCGACCACTAAAAGTCGGGAATCGACCTCTTCCTAACGTCGCCTCAAGGATTGCAACATGGAGTGCAACATGGACGAAAGCCACAACTTTGGTTCAAACCTCGTCCCGATCCGAGTTTGGGGCGAGGAGCTACGAGTGTCCAAAGTCCCGGGACTCCAACCCGAGACAATTTCGAGACTCCAACTTGGGAGTCCCAGGAAAAAGAGCCATTTAGATGTAGCCTCGGCGGAGAGGTACAGAGTATACTATATGGGGGAAGGTGGTGGCTTCCCCCGAGTCCGGGCCGTGGTGAGTCTTATGTGTCAAAGTGCCCGTGGCTTGTCCCAACACCCAAGGGTGTTCCCGAATGCTAACTAACCCTCTTGTGGTTGGTTTTGGATGCAGATTCGAGCTTGATAATCTAATCCCTCTTCTTAGTCTAATCCCGGGACTTCTAGCACGCCCCTTTACCCCCTTTTAATGCTGGAAATCAAAAATGGGCCCCAAGTTCCAACTTTCCGCAACACTCCATAGTTGGACCCTCAAGTGGGTTCAACAAGGGACTTGGGAGTGCGTCATTTTAGGTTTTAGTTGTGAGGTGTAAAGCTTTCATTCAATTTGGCCTTGAATGTGTTCCAATGCAAACTCCCCATTAGGTTTGGCTTGGCATCCTTTTGTGACGTCCACCACTCTAAAACGCGGTCTTTCAGAAAATATTGCACCAACCTAAGTCAATCAACATTCATGTTGATTGCTTAGGATTCAAAGTAAAACTCCACTTGGAACGCCCACTACTTAACCTTTTTTACCTCGTATCCTTTCCTGTGAAAAGATCTGGTGTTTGGGTCTTCATGGCCTTCACAACTTCGCTGCTTGGCCCCACCCCCTTTTCCTTATGAGCCTCTCTTAGCTCCAAAGAGAGTTGCATGTTGGTTTCCCTTTCCCTCACCATTGAATCATGCATGACCTTTAAGGCTTTTGCCATGGCATTCATGGACAATGTGGAAGGGGTTTCCTCAACTTATTGGGTTTAACCTTGGCCCATTCCATTTCCAACTTCAACCGAACTACCTCTCTAACGGCCTAGAAGGTCCTTTCAACCTCAAATTGCAGCTTCACCTTTCGAACCTCTTTTGCTACTTGGGCTTCTTGAACTACTTGAACCTCCAAAGCCTCTTGGGCTCTTCTAGACTCATCCATCTGTTTCAAAACCTTGATTGGCTTCTTTAAAATGTTAACCGCCTCCAAATTCTCCTTATCTTCTTTGCTTGATTCCGAAAAGTTGGAGGTGAATCCAAGTTGTTCCACCACTTGGATGTCGTCCTTGGAGGCTTCCCCCTTGGAAGATTCCTTTTCTATTGATGCCCCTCCTTCCTTGCTTTTGGGGTTGAAAGGCTTAAAAGTCTCTTCCCTTTCACCTTTAAGTGTCTTGGAAAGCTTCTTGGCAAAGCTTAGCTCCACCATCGTTGCTTGCTTGGCCAACTTCTTCGCCTTGTGAACCTCCTTTGCAGTGGCCTTTTCCACTCTGACCACCACCATTTTCGCCTTGGTTCGACATGAGCGCTTGACAATGGGGGACCCAACCATTACTTCCCCTCCCATCTTCACGCTCACTGAATCAAGCTTTAATTCTAATACCAAATGACATGCCCTTTCCCACTTGCCACCTTGTGCTCCTCAAACCTCGACAAGCTCCTCTCACATAAATTCCTTTAACTCCTAGTTATTTATGCACCCCACAACACACTTGGTTAGTCCCAAAGTCCCAACCACTTACAGTGGACTCTGACTTTCTACGTAGACTCACTAAACCCTACTATCAAAGCTAAATCTTAATCTAACTTGGAGTTCGCCCAAGCCCGACTCCCAAAATCAGACCACATGGCCATAAGCTCAATGAGACCACATGGTCATAAGTTGAATCAGCCCTAGGCTGATTTGACGGCCTTTTGGGACCAACTCCCAGAGTTGGCATAAAGAACTTAAGCCGAAACAACCCAAGTTGTCTAGGGGCCAACCCTCTCTGAGGGTTTGGGCCTTGAACCTTTAAAGGGATAACTTTTAATCAATCCAAACCCTTTAACAATCTCGCCCCCTTTTGAGGTGACCCAGGACAACGTTTAATCGTTCATTGAGGGTTTTAAGGAGATGGTGCCTCACACCATAATCCCAAAGACAACCCCCAGTCATCTTCTTTTGCCGGCAAAGCCTAAGCTCCACCCTAGCTCATTTGAACCCCAAGGTCTGAACGTCTTTCGACTCCTTGATGAGTCAAACCTTGCGGAACCATTTCTGACCTAACTCTCATATCACCTTAGTGCCGCATTAAGGTGGTCCCGATATGAGGCCCGATATGAGGCTTGCATCTGCTTAAGACATCTCTTAAGTGGAAGGGCATGTCACTTACCCTATACCAAATGGATACCCACCAAGTATCACACTTATTTTTTGAAAGGTACCTAATGCCCTAGCCCTCTAAGGTTACTATACACATAATAACTCTCTAATTCTTCAGGAGTATGCATAAGTGGCCTCCTCCTATGCCTCATGATTTACATATGTTTAGCTTGATTTCCATCTGTTTAGGTCATGATGACCAAGTTGTCTCATGTTTTACCATGGGTGGGGGACATTCCCAAAATGTAAGGTCACACTTGACTGCCTGTTGCCTCCTCTTAAGCTCCTTATTTTGGGAATGCTTGCACCCTAAGGCTTATCCTACACTTCTCTTGGGATTGTCTTTCGCCCATGCGCTTTACACATTGTAAAACCCAAGACAAAGGTTATCATGACCCTAAAGGTATGGAAAGCATGAAGGGCAGGACCCAGTGCAGGAGGGGAAGATTTGATCTCATCCTTGTTAAGAGTAGCAGGGACCTTCTTTATAAGAGTAAGTTCCCATTCTTAAAGAGGTGAGAGTAAGACCTATCTCACTCTTGAAGAGGAATAAGATCCTTCCCACTCTTAACCCCTAAACAGCATAGAAGAGTTCTTTTTTTGTTGGGCACTTTTGTCCTTTGACAATATTGAGCCCAACACCGCATAGTAGCAGGAAGGGGGCCTTGGTGGAGCAGATTCTGCCAGGTTTGTGGCCATCAAGGGTTAGTTCCCTGGCGTATTTAGCAGCTTCCCTGGCACTAACGTTTAAGCAAACTCCCCCAACAGCACGTTTCTTGTGATGGAAAATTCATTCTGTAGGGAGGGGCTGAATTGGCCCTTACTGCAGTTTACAAACTCTTTAAAAGCAGGCCGTGCTGCTGTTTTCATCCTCTCCCTGTAGATTGTATAGAGTGTAGGATTAGAGGTGGTGATTCAGCTTGTAGAATCAGGCAGCCAAGCACTTGGTACTCATACTTTAGTATGTTTAATGTCTTCTGAACTGACAAGTTGCTTTGGAAAATCCCAAATTTGATGATGCTATGCTAGCCTAGTAGTTTCTTTGGTTGCTAAATTGCTTTAGAAAATACTGATTAACCCCATACCCAAGAGAGACATACTCAACTGGCATACCACCTCAGAACCTCATTTCAGAACTCACAGTTGGCCACAGTTGGTATGCAGTTGTAACGAGGTTCTGAGGCATGCAAGTTTCAGCATGGCTACTTGGGTGTGGTAGTGTTGGGAATTCTCAATGGGAATCAATCAATTCAAGATAAAACCCAAATACAAAAAGGTGGCCAGGTTTTTGTTCAGCTGACTGCAGATGACAATAAACTTTTTTAATGGTACAATGGGGATATGGAAGCTTCAAGTGCTGCTTCATCCTTGTCCGTGATTCATGTACTATGGAACAGGCCTGGTTAAGACCACAAGTTCCCTTCCACCTAGGAAAAGACGAGAGCTCTGGAGGACAAGCCTTCATTTCCTTAGGTGGGAACAGGTTTTTCGGGGGGCCTGTTCCAGAGCAAAATTAGATTCCCCCCCCCCTCATTGATTCACACCTCAAGTGGGTTCTTGACATCGATTCACACTACAAGTAAATCTGACCGCACCAAAAGTGGAACCAGCAAATTGCTTGCCTCTCACTCAAGGAAAAGCCTGAAAATGTGGTTCAATAGAGCATCACAACCGGTCGGTCGTTACGTTCCCCAGACGTAAAGCACACCTGGATTTTTCCATTGTATTTCCTTACCTGCCCGAAGAAACCTGTTTTCAGCGAGCGGGATCTTCTGCGGTGGAAGGTACCTGGGTTCTTCTGACCACCGAAAGGTACCAGCCAGCCTGCCTCTATTTCTAAAAAGTGAAAAAATCCAAGCTCTGCTTTACGTAGGAAAAGGACCATCCATGATTTTCGACGTGTTCCCTCAGCCTACCGGCCTCGGGCACAGATCTCAAATAACGAAAGGGCCTTCTCCTATACAGACAGACTGGGGTTACTGGCATTTTGGTTGAGTTGTATGAAGGTTCTTTGCACTTTTAAATATCATATTTTAGTGTTAAATGCAGCTTTTTTTCGATCTAGCAAAAGTCGTCATTTTCTTTAGGAATTTTTTTTTTCCTAAGGCTTAAAAATATATATTTCCTTTTCTTTTTGTGTGCAAAATAATGAAAATTGGGCACAAGAAGAATCAATGGTTGAGGATTATGAATATAGATTACTATTTAAACAATTTTGTAACCAGCCGAAAGTTGTGGCATGAAAAACCAATTTCAACATGCCATTTTTGTAAGCACCTTTTGGGATGATTTGGGCATGAAGACATGACATGGCCAATAGAAATAATTGGCCTCGTCAAGTGGTTCTGCTGGTGGAAAATTCAAAACTTAAGGTGTATTTTGTAGCTCTTCTCAATTAGTATGTTTAAACCAGTTTTAGCAAGTTACCCAATTTACAGTGTTAAACTATGGGTTCAGGTTCTTATGACCTAGACTCAAGCACATGTTTTATTTTATTTTTTGGAACTGGCACAAGAGCCAAATCAGGGAACAATTTTTTTTGGGGGGTGGGTGTGGAACCATAATTAGATAAATAATTTTTTTAACATAGGTTCGAGCTCTTTAGGTAAACAAGTTGAACCTTTTTGAAAAGTTAGCAAGTAGGCTAAATTTTATATGTAAATATTCATTTTTGTTAGTTGTAAAACACCATGAACATACAAACATATAAACCACAATTTTAATTCATTGGAAAACTGTCTACCTATACATTGTCTAGCATTGGGGAGTCTGTAGCAAGTATACATGGAATTGAACTCGATTCTTGAATTAGGACTCCAAATTCTTGAATTTGAAACATGTGCAAAAACTAAAATTAGAAAGTTTAAAAATTTGAGAAATCAAGCTCAAACTCACACTTAAAGAACCTTCAAGTTTTTTTTAATGTCAAAATTGGGACCAAATGTTCTTTTAAAAAGTAATACTAGTTTAAACACAAAAAGCTTTGGGATAAAAATTTGCACAATCTATTGCTAGTAGAAGACATTCAACTAAATCAACATAAAACAAACAAGAGAAGGATTTGATGCCTAATTCTCATAATTTGAAAACTTGTTTCAAAACTTCATAATGTGATAATTCCAAAAGGCATACTTGATTTGGGCATGTAAGCTCATTCCTCTATGCCCTGGTCCAAATCTTTTCAACTATGTATGGAACTTCAAATCCAAACGCATTTCCCTCATCCACACTATGCTTTGAATGCCCAAGGTTTTTTTTAAGGCTAAACAACTTACAACTCATGCTACATATACAACCCAAATGCAATTTTTAAAAAGTGCACAAGTAATGTGCAAAGACCCTGGCTATATGTAAATAGAATATTACCTCAAGATAACTAAGAAAACAAATTCAGACCACCAAATCCAGTAATCCGATTGGCATAGGGAAAAAAAATTCAAGCCCAGACATAACCATTGGAAATAATGGTTCCTTTGTCACCAAAAGAAGGGGGATAACCTAAACAAGTAATCCTTTTTCTGTTATTTGGATCATAGTATCAACTTCAACTCTGCAGCAGTGGCTGCATCAGGCTCATTATCTTAACAGTAACCACCAACTTCCTCTATTCTTCTTCTCAACTATGTTCAAACGATAACTAAGGACTTTAGGGGATTAGAACTCTCCTCCGATTCCTTTCAGAGAGCCCACTGGTGCTGTGGATGTTCACACATAAACATTCACTTCATGCACCCATGTCCCTTTCCACCAAAATCACTCAGCAAAGGAGCTGAAAAAAGAGATAGATTGGATCCCAGAAACTTAGTTCTTCACTTGGCACCCATAACAAACCTGAAACCCTTTTCTCTCCAAAGCTCCCACAATTCAACAAGTACTTTCCCAAACTCAGTCAAACTGGTAGGTTTTCTCAGGATCACCAATTGACACCCAAACCCATAAACACTTCACATGGCCCACTCTGAAATCCCTTGACACTATCATCGCCTCCCCTGACTTAGTCCCTACATCTAACATAGATTAATTTTCTATTTTCCTGAAGACTACAACACACCTAAAAGTGATAGCTTCATGCTAGAAGAAAAACACAAAATAGAAAGGCATTCTTCCTTTTCTGTCAAAAAATACACTCTAACACACATTTCTACTTTCTATCGTCTATTTTCAAAGGAAAACTTAGGTGCTTCTGATGACTTGAACTCCTTCATTTACCGTTCCTCCCACTTTCTCTCAGATCCATCACCTTCCCAACACCAACCAGTCTTATGCAACATGATCTGCATGGTTCATTCCAGAGCCACCCCAATGGCAGCAATAAACCCGCTCCATAACCAAAGCCAACTCAAAAACTCATCTCCATTGAATTGCAAATTTCAAACACCATAAACCTAAAAACAAACAAAATGCACCAAAACACAGAAACAAACAATGGACATCAGACTTTCAGCACCCTCAAAATTCATGATGAACAATTGTCCAGTATTTGGACGTCTTGTGTCATCATGAATTAGGGTTGCTTCCCTCCTAGCTTTGTGTCACACCATTCTATCATTTTCTTTGGCCCTTCAAAATTCTCACAAACCTACCAAACCCAATTACACATTTAATTATTAGTTCACTCACAATAACTAAGAAAAAAAATCAGTCCGCCAAATCCACCAATTTCATTGGCCATAACATTTTTTCTTCACACGTACATACAAGCCTATTCAATACCATCTATATATTAGGACACTAGGTAATACTATAACTATATAGTATTAAGAATCAAACCAACAACTGCTAAATTCAATAGATGTGAAATTATAGGATACATGAGCTTCCCCCAAACCATATAGAAACATGGCAAGCCATGCCAAAGGTTTAGCAGATGAGAGATGAATGAGATGCTAGCAGATAGCAGATATGAGATGATTCATTAGTTCATGATGAAGAGGAAAGAGATTTTATTAGATACTTTCTTCAGAGATGATGGCATAAATGCATTCTTAGTTGTGCTTATCCATACCTGCTCTATTTATTCCAATCTCTTTATTCCAACAAGTTGTATAATACTTCAAAGGATTGTGTAGATTTGGAAACCACAATATGTTTACATGCAAACCCAATAATTAATAACTAATTTTGAGGATCTGGATTCTCCACCGTCCCCAAGCTCATTCAATTTGGATATGAGTTGATTTTGAAACCATATTTCAAATATTTGATGTCTCTTCAAATCTCAACTCTCAAAGTGAGAACGCATTTTCAAAGTCTTAAAGAATGTGTGAGAATGCATTTTTTGAAAGTCTTAAAGAATGTGTGAGAATGCATGTTGAAAGTCTCAAAGAATGGTTTTTGTCTTCACCAACTTTGGTTGCATTCTTGCAGAACCAGCTAAGAGTGATAGATTTATGGGGATGTTTGGATGGTACCTAGTCTCCAAATTAGTTCCTAAATTCACTATCCTCTTAAGACATAATATTTCTCTGAGTTCTAAGTTTTCCACACTATGAAATCAGATTTTATTGTCTTCTAGAGACTAGTTAATCATGGCATCTTCAAGCTCTGTTTTTGAATAAATGATGCTCAAGACAACATTGCAACTTTGCCGTCCTATGTGAAAGAAACATTTTTACAAGGGGTGCAGAGGATTTGCATAATACAAATATCTGACAAAAAAGTCTCTAACCTAAGCTGCTGGCTACATAATGGCAACAGTCTCCTTTGTCGAATCTTACATTTTTGTAAAACATTGAAACAAAAAGCATAAGAGCTTGTTGCTTGCTTTTCTTCTATTCAACTGCTGCAAAAAAATTATCAATCGACCAAGCTTGTTAGGTACATCAGAAAAGCTTTTACAAGTTTCATATCAAACTTGTACAGAAAATGGTGATGGACTTGGAACCACTACCTCAAAATCAAAAGACAAAATTTGTCAGCTGCAACAACAACAAACAAACAAACAAACATGTATTCAGGCCCCTGAAGGGAAATGTTTAGCCTACTTGAGTTTTTGCTCGAGCTTCATTGTAATGCCTCTATAATAATGCCGGTGTGGACCTAAGTCCCTTGTCTTCTTTTTCTTGTGTGTTGTCCCAGTTGCCTTACTGGCAGAATCTTTGAGCTCTATGGAACAGCGTTCTTGCAGCAACTTCAAGCTGGTATGACTCCCAATCTCAAACTTCTGTGCTCCCAAGCTCGCACTGCTGCAAGTCAAAGAAAATTTTCTTGATGATGATGTTTGCAGCAGCTTCACTCCTCCTCCTCCTCCTCCTCCTCCTCCTCCTACTCCTTTTGATGTAATCCTTTGGTTTGATGATGATGTGCTGCTGCGTCTTGCTGATGATTTTGTGTTTGTCTCTGATCCGGAGCTTGACCATCTCAGCTTGCCATATACACTACCAAGCAGTCTACCCAAATCTCCAGATAATCTGTTTGTTTCAGCCACACTACTGGTGCTGCTGCTGGTGCACATCAATGCAACCTTATCCTATCAATCCATCCATTGCCACATGCAAGAGAAAACCAACATGAGCAAAAAAAATGGCAAAGAAATCAATCCCAAAACAAACTACAAGAATCCCAAAATCTTGCAACAACAAGATTGCAAGAATGAAAGAATCTGAGCACAATTTCCCCACCACCACAGATTGCAAGAATGAAAGAACCTGAGCACAATTCTATGGAGAGTAGAATGATCAACTGCAGATCAGGATTGGGAACCTTGAGGAAAGGTTTTCTGTAGAATACCAGAGAGTGGGTATGGAAGAATGCAAATACCTCATCATCATCATCATCATCATCATCATCATCCTCTTGAAGCTGGTCTTTGATGGTCTCACTTCCATTGTTGTTGGTGTTGTTGGTGTTAACTGTGGCAAAAGATTTGCTGTCGGGCTGAAGAGGAGCTGCTGCAGCACTCTGGTCCTTGCCCTCCAAGCTTGGCGAGAGGAGGATTGACTCGGTGATGAGCTTACTAGAAGCTGCTGCGTCGTGACCTCCATTGCTGAAGAAAGGAGAAACTGGAACCTGGCAGAAGCTACCAGGATTTGCTGTTGAGTCCAGCGATTTGCTAACAAGATTAGAGGAGGCGATGGCTTTGGGTCGCCGATAGTCTGCGATGGGTATCTCGGGAGACGAGTTGTGGGAGGTGGTGGTCGTCAGGTTTGAAGAAGAAGGTTTCACTTCTTTGCTTGTTGTCGCCGCTGCTTTCTTCATCTTGAGGCCGTGCTTAGTGGGAGTGACGACTTTCTTGGGCGATGGACTCGTTGCTGTTGTCACTGTTAGCTTCGTTGAGCTTGTCCATGCGGGCCCGGGACTAGGATTGTTGTTGTTGTTGCGTGGTGAGCGTGAGCCTTTGGCTATGGCATGGCGTATCTGTCCTGTGCCTCTGCCCACATTCCCTGAAGGAAGCTTTGCGAGACTCCCCTTGCCTCCATCTAGAGCTTCATGTCCTCCAGTGGCGACTCCTCCAATTTCTGCAGGGAGCTTCTTCTGCTGTACAGTTGCATTTTGCACTGCGACGGCCTCCTGCTCAGCAACTCCCAATGCAGAGTATATGGTACGAACGCTCCCGACATGCTGAGCTCCTCCAGTGTCTTTGGGTATGGCAGCAATCCGCCGGCCGTGGTCTTGTCTTCCAGTTTTAGCTTCAACGTTTTGTTCATGAAGCTTGAGACGACTGCTGCTCCGTTCTGCTGCTGAACTCAAACTCTTTTGCACTGCGCTCTCGACATCCGGCTGAACTCCCACTGGAATAAACCAGGTACGGAAGCTGGCGGCGGAGCTTTGATCTCCGTTTGCTGCAGCAATTCCTCGAACTTCTTTCTCTATTGCGGCAATCCTCGAAGAAACAGTGATCCGAACTTCATGATTGGCCTCGAGCTCATCCGCCGCTGCAAAACCACCACCCTGAACATCCCCTCCCTTTTGGAGCTCATCCGCCGCTGCAGGCAGCTCTAGTGCGCAAACAGGAGGAGCCCCAACTTCTTCTTCTTCTTTTTCCTCTGCATTTGAAACCTTGGGCACAACCTGGAGCTCGATCTTCCCTGCCAGCAGCAGGGGCTCTGGAGAAACGGAATCCCGAAGTTGACCTAGTGTGTTGTGCTGCACAGTTCCATTCTCCTGCACTGGACTGGGATTCCATTTCTGAACCTGCTCTTTGACCTGCGTCATCGCCTAGTGGTCAAAGGAGCAGAAGAAGAAGAAGAAGAGCGAAATACGAACGCGCTGGATGGTCAAGAGATCGCATGCATCGTGCAAACAGAAGCTGCTGTATAGATTCTATCGCCAAAGCACACAGCTCCTCAAGCCTGAAGAAGGAAAATTGTCATGTATTGATCTCAATCTATTGATCAGGTCGATACTCCCAACCACTGCTGCTGCTGTTGCTTGTCTCCTCGTGTGATTCTCATCCTCCGTTTCCAGGGCAGTGGAATTTGTACGCTGCAAAAGAGGAGCTGCTGCAGCTGGAGACTGGAGGCGTCGATGGAGTCCAGATGGGTAGAGCGTGGAGAAACGGGAATTCATTAAAGAAAGTTGGTGCGAGAAAGTGGAGGAGTTGAAGCTGCTGTGTACTAGTATTACTATCCTGGGGTAATAATATTAAAATCGCCATCGCTGGCAACGCACGGAGAAGAGCGAGAATCACGGACGAGAGAGAGAGAGAGAGAGAGAGAGAGAGAGGAGGAGGAGGACGAGAGTGATGGAAGTTGGAAGCGGTGATTGCTAGCCAGGCTGCTGCAGCTCATTATTCAATGCCACTGCCTGCCTCAACATCCCAACCATGTACAACCATAAACATAAAGCTCATAATTGCCAATTTCTTCTTCTTCTTCTTCGCCATCCAAACACCACACACCGCCACCCATCTCGCCAATTTCTTTTCTTTGCCATGAAAGTACACAGATTTGTTATTAGCATATCCTAAACACACCCCCAAAGAACCCAAAATACACACACACACACACCAATTTCTTCTCTTCGATCAAAGCACCCCAAAACAAAATTTTAGCCTCTTTTTCATTAAAATACAGCATCGCCAATTTCTTTCCTCTTCGCCTTCAACATACAATTTTCTTCCTGGCAATCCCAAACACAAGAACAAACACACCGTCGCCAATTTCTTTCTTTTTTCGCCATTAAAACTAACAAATTTCTTCTTTGCAACTTCAAAACGTATAATTTCTTCGCCAGCAAAAACACAAACAGATAGAACCATGAAATAAAGAGAACCCACCCCCACCCCCCAAAAGGCAAAAAGCAGAGCCAAGCATTGGTTCTTCCCCTATGAGACTAAAAACAACCAAAACTACGAAGTTAGCGGAAAATTTTAAGGTGGTTATAAACGCAGCCATTGGGCTGTAGTGTCTTTGTGTTATGGTTTTTGGGTTTAATTTGGTTGGCGTTTTGGCGTTTTTTTGGTTGTTTTGGGCAAAAGGACAATAGACCAAAGGGGAGGCAATTAATCATTTGTGCATGAGAGCCTTGGATCCTATGGAACTAGGGCTCCTATTTTACTTTCCCCTAAGGCATCAAATACAATTCCTGGGATAGTAGGTGCAAACTGCAAACGTTTACAATCAACGAAATCATTTAGAGTTTGGGGGGGGGGGGAATGTGGGACACCTTTGTTTTGTTATCTTATTAACTTACATTGTATATTAGGGTTGTTGTTTGCCGTAAATGTGCTAATCTTTATTGCAAAAGAATACCATAACAAATTGGCAATGGGAATGAAGGGACATATGATGCGGGGGTAGGGGGGGCCTAATTGTAGCACCTCATAGTACCTCGCTTTTTGGATGAGACCATTGGAAAACTCATGGGTCCACTGAGACCTGGACCTATGTCTAGGTTTTTTGTGCATGTGAATAAGCCCTAATTGGAAGGTGGGATGAGGAATTACCTTAATGGATGAATTGTTGTGCAGAGTGTGCCTGGTAGAAAGTGCCAAAAGTGGAGACGGTTGATGATCATGAGAATTTGAGGAAGCTACAATTTATTTTATTTCGCCTTTTTTTTGGTGTTTTGTCATTTACATGTTATGAACTTTGGTGTGTTGTCTTTGATGTTGTTTGATGAAGGTGCTTCAAAGTTGTTAGGAGGATGATGGTGCATCTGGTTGGAGTGGAGGATAAAAGTTTGATCACCAAGGAAGGTAAGCACTTTGATTCTTCTTTTTGTGAGAGCTGGTGATGATGTGCCAATTTTTGGGAAGAATGCCTGAGATTGGAAATTGGGTGTTTTGTTAACTAGTTCCATGATTTAAATTGCTCTTGAGTTAGGAAGCAGAATGCCAATCTATAGAAAGTCAATAAGGACATTTGATGGAAATGATGAAAAACTCTAAGGGATCATTGGGCTAATCTATTGCGGATTGTTCTCCTCAAGTTCAACATGCTTGAGTTGTTATTTGTTCGGGAGCTTTGAGCAATATTTCTTTAGTTGGGAGAACCTGGAAGAAATGAAGATTGTCAATTGTTCTGTCAAAACAATTGCTTATCAGTGCCATCTCCACCTTTAATTCAGCTTCATAAGTCAATTAGGGTTCAATTAGGAAACATGGGGGCAGGGTGTTTGTATTGTTTGAGTCTATTGTTGGAATGACCATAACCAAAAACCATGATAACCCACTTTGAAAGGAGGTTTGAGTGCACAATCCATCAAAGTCCATAGTTTTAATACTACTTGTATTTTGTTGGGTAGAATAAGTTCAGTTGATATATATAATGTAGCCTAGGGTCAGTTTCCACATTGACAAAACAAAAAACAAAAATTTAAAAAAATGAATTTGTTTTAAAATTTTGAAATTATACATTTTTCCATCATCTACTAATACTGTGATATGAGTAGTGAAAGTATTCAAAATGTAGCCTATGATAATTATGATGATTTTCAACATGTCAACTTCATATTTTCACAAAATTTCATTTCATTATTTTGAGGATTATTTAATGATGAAATTGACCTTAGGGTAAGGTATATATATTGATCATCAATTTCGTCCAATCACTATGTGGATATATTTCCATTACATTTATGTTGATGGTTAGAATGGCTATAGATCTTTTTGGTGACACCAAAGTTTTCCACAACATGGGCAAACTATTATGCAAATTTTCCTACCTAAATTCCATCAAAATCCTTTAATTAAATTTGTGATCGAAACATGAAATTTTGCCTAGTGTTTGATTTTTTTTTAAGTATGGGTCCAAATGAGGTATAATGAACCAATGTGTTTATTTATGATTAAGGGGCTATTGTCCTTTTGAAGTTTTCTTAAGGTTTTCAAAAAAAATAAAATTATAGAAAGGAAATTTTGATGCTACTTGTTATTTATCAACATATTTACAATTGCCCCAATGTGGCACATGTTTTGTGCTAATCATTTTTGGATAAATATGAAAATTTAAAAATGCACAAATTTTGCTAGATTTTGTATTTCACTTTAAAACATAATCACAATTGCAAATCATCTCCAAACATGTTGACATTTTAAACATTAGTATCTTGTATTATAAGCTATATTTTTTTATATACATTATATATATTCCACCACATTTGCATGTCATAAAAAACTTATAAATTTCAAGTAGACCCTAAATTTTGGAATAAATTAAATTAAATTATTTTGAAGTCTTTAATTTTTTTAATAAAATGTGTTTAATACCCCCATTACTATTTTTTAATTAAAAATTTCGTATAATGATAATTAAGGGGCCTTTATGAAAGTTATGTCATTAAATGTCTTTTGTTCAAACCAAAATTTAAAATTGGAACATGATAAATTATTCAATTTAAACTTCATAACATTCATATTAATGATTAAACACAACTTGCCATGATTAACATGTCATTAAAATGGCACCACATAGACACATGTAAAAACAAATTGTAGAAAGTTAATCTTTTGACATAGATTTTGGTTCATTTGATCTCATTTCGACCCATTTGGTGTACATCCCCTTTATAGTAATATTCATCCTCTATGCCAATCCCACATATGTAAACATTGTCCCTTAACAAGGAAATTAATTTGTTCATACCATCTATCTTGTTGTCACCCTTCTAATAACTATTGGATTCAAACATAAGATCTTTTCATCCCAATTTAGAAGTTATTGACCTTCTTTCTTTACAACATCTACATGGCTACAATTTCAATATGGATACCTCTTCTAATTATCTTCCACACACACCATAAGTGAAAATTAACAATCTCAAAACATGTGCAATAATCAAAACACAAGCAAATTATAACCACTAACAAAGAACTATGATTGCCCCTATATGCCCAATTCCCATGCATCTTCAATTAAATCATGAACAATCCTTTGTTTGGCATCACATCCTAATCATGTTCCTAGTTTTTTTGTCAAGTAAATTACATAAAGTTTATAAAGCTTGCAAAGTGGAAGAAAAGGATATCCCTTCTACAATATATTTTTCCAAAACATTTAATCACATAAACCAAAGACAGTTATTTCATAAACACATAAATTTTTAAACATCTATCTTATGTCTTTATTTGTGCATTCTTTGTATCATCCTTTGCAATACTCCTCCACCACACATCTTGCATCACTAATGAAAATTGTTTCATTTATTTCCTTTAGACTCATGTGCACTTTCACCCAATTTAAAACCATGGAACACCATCACCTACACACAAGCAAAATGACAAAACAAATAAAAGGCCAAAATGTGTCTTTTCATGACTAAAACATATAAAGATTATGTCCTAGTTACATAATCATGTAATCATATGTTTTTAATCATATACCTTTAGTCATTGTTATGATGTCATTGTCACTACATGACTAATATTGTGACTACATTGTGATTACAAGATTACATCGAGGTTCTCATTGTGTTCGTGCATTTGTCATGATGTGACAGACACATCTAGATGTTAACAAAGCCCTACATCACATCAATATAAGGTTACCCTAGGTCAACATAAGGTTAGCTTAGGTCAAAGACCTTATTGGACACCCAAGCCAGGTTCATGGGCGACCAAAAAATGACAAATTTTGGTCATTGTAAACCTTTTGGTGATTAAAAAGTCTTTCAATTGCCATACAAAAAGTGACCAAAAGTTTTCAATTACTAACTATTGGATGATTAATATTATTAGGCGACCAAAAGTTTTCACTTGTCAATTATTTAACGATTGAAACCCTTTTTTGATCGGCAACAATTGTTATTTTCGGTCATAAGCATCCAAATTTTTGTGCCTTCAGTTGCCATGCATTGAACTCAATAAGAACTTTCCATAAACACATTACATGCCCCCTTTCCCAATTCACTCACTAGCAACCAAAAAAATTTGGTCACCATCCAACAATCCACATTTCTCAAATGGCAACTGAAACCAATTTTGGATTGCCATTTGTATAGCAACCACAAATTTTTTTATCACAAATAGTAGGGCGACCGAAACCATTTTTTGATCACAAAGGACTATTGTGTTTTATTGTTAACGACCAAGTTTTTGGTCACCTTTGGTTGCTACACATAGAGCTTAATGAAAGTTTTTTTAAAACATCTTACATGCCCCTTTTCCCAAAATAAATCGTTGGCAATTGAGAAATTTTTTGATCACCATCCAATGATCAAGATTTGTTAGATGATGATTGAAAATGGGTTTCAGTCACCATTTGAAAAATTTTGATCCTTGGATGGCAACTTAAATTTTTCGGTTGCCAACAATTAAATCTAAAAAAAAAACATGTATAATTTTTTGGAAGGCTCTCATCAAGCTTTATGCATGGTAATTGAAAATGACCAAAAAGTGGTTTTGGTCACCCTATTGATAGCAACCAAAAATGTGTGGTCACCATATAAATGGTGATCGAAAATGGGCTTCAGTTGCCATTTGAAAAGTCTGGATTGTTGGATGATGATAAAAAAATTTCAATCACCAATGACTATATTTGGAAAGGGGGCATGTAATATGTTTTTGGAAAGCTTTCATTGAATTCTATGCGTGATAACCAAAAGCAACTGAAAATTTTGTCATCAACTTTTGGTCACCATAGTTAACGAACAATTTTTTTTTCAATTGCATAGTCTAACAACCAAAAATGGCAACCAAATTTTGGGCGCATTGCCCCAAAAAATCTGAACAATGACTGAAATTTTTTGGGCACTAACAAAAAAAATTAATCATTGGATGAATGACCATTATTGATCAAACAACTAAAATCTATTGGGCAACTCCCAAATATTTTTTAGTTACCCAATTCAATTACACAAAATTTAATTTTGATCGCCAATTGTGTGGCGACCAAATTTGTTTTCAATTGCCACACATAATGGGGTAGCCCGGGTGTAATGAAAAAATCTCATGCATTAATCTTAAACAAATGTGACCAATGCATTAGGATGGACGTCGACATGACACCTAACACAAAATGGCAATTTCACATTATTTTTGACAACCTTAGACTACATGTTAAGCTAATTAATGTTTAATTTAGCTAACCTAGGCTATCTAATATTTAACAAACTATGTTAGGCTACCTAGATACCTACTTAAGTTGCATAAATTACCTACCTAAGTAGGTAGCTAGGTTTTTGTACCTACCTACCTATTTCTTACCCTCCTACCTACCTGCCTAGGCTATGTTAGTTACTACTTATTTCCTATGTCCTTCCTACCAACATGGGGTTGGGTATGCTACTTACACACCTAGGTTGAATTATTTATAACCTACTTATTTTTAGCTTCATGCCTACTTATGTAAGCATATTTGAAAAAAAAATTAAACCTTCATATATTACAAGTTGACAAAACATCACATTTTATGAAGGTGTGATTCATTGGTTAAAGACTTGATTGTTCATCATGGACGTGAGTTCAAATCCTCACACTTGTAGCCTAGACTAAGTTGCCTACACACCTAGCAAGCGTAGGTTACCCAAGCTAAGTTAAATGGTTTAGGGGAGCCTAGGCTAGTTAATGTCCAAGGTTTAGCCTACCTAACTTTAGGTTAAGTGCCACCTAAACTATCTAGTCCTAGGCCTAGCCTACTTGACCTTAGGCAAGTTTATGTGTCACTTAAATTAACTAGCCCTAGCCTAGGTGCTACTTATGTTACCTAGCCTTAGCTTTAGGCTACCTAACCTTAGGCAAGGCTAGACACGTGGCATCTTGTGAACACATTCTCAATTGCCATGTGTCCACACAACATGGGTTGAAAATATATCTTATTCCATATTTAAACCATTTGATCTAATGGCCAAAATTGTTTGATCAATTTTTTTTTTGACATTCTTCACAATTGTAGTTGCAAAAGTCACTACTCATATCCATGTTTGTGACTACACAACTAGCTGTCCTATGTAACATGTCCTATTTAATTAGGTAGTTATGTAATCATGGGTATCCTAAATGATTATGAACCTAGTCATGCATGTAGTCATCAATTGGGGTTTTTGGCATTGTGAAACATGCAACAATTGCATCTAACATCAAAAAAAATCTTACTTCCCCCTTCTAGTTCTAGTTCCCATTGAAAAAAATAACAATCATTTCCACATCCTCCTACCTTTAGCCAAAACTAGATTTGATCAACACAAAACCCTAAGTACATTATCTCTAAACTCCATGGCACATTACCAATTTCTTTTCACATTGCCTCAAACTACACTAGTGCTACCAAAGACCCATAATAAAATTGATCACCTTCCAATGTATTGAGTAAGGACAAATCTTTTGAGAGGAGAGGTTTTAGCCTTTGAAAAATCAATTCATTTAGTCATAGAACTATGTATTTATGAAGAAAAACCATCTCATGAATGCCTTTTGGATTAAAGCAAATACTAATTTGACAAGCTAAAAATCGAATAAAATATGGGGGAAAGTCTACTCCTAAAGGCCTCCTTTAATTTGAAGGTTTTAACCCAAGGGTAGAGGCCTTAAAATTAAGGGAGGCTCCCAACATAATTCGTTGTAAGGAGGAAATGAGGAAAAGTTTGCATCTACATGTTAGAAGGCTTCTTCTACTAACAAATGCATGTTTATGAGGGGAGGTGTTTTCATATACAAAGAAAAAACAACCTTGCAACCCTTTCCATGAGATAATTTGATTGATTGGTAACATATGTTTGGTCGCCAAGCCAACAAACATATTTTTTCATTTAAATAATTACTATACCCAATATCCATCACTAACATTCAACAAGTTTTGTTGAATTTTTTGTTTTTTTTTCAACAAAAAGGGCCCAACAATACCATTTTGAGAAAATTTATTTTTAAAATTTACAAAAACAAATGGACAAAATCCATTGCAAAAAGAAAAAGAAAAAACAAATTAGCTAGCAACAAAGCATCCACCTATGGCCTAGTGGCAAATTTACCTTCTAGTAATGGTTTGCAATAAATGCCAATGCACTTTGACATCATACTTATAACAAAGGATAAACCTTGTTCCCATGAAACATTAAATTTATAAAAATATTTCCCCTTAGCTATTGGGAACCATTCAATCTTAATGAAAGTGTCTTTCTAAAGAGTTCTAACATAGTCCATTAAGAAGGACGAAACAATATAGTAAGTTTGGCTTCGATGTGCTAATTTCCTTTCAAAAACATACTCATTTAGTTTGAGCCACATCACCCAAATAGTGATATCTCACAAACGGTTCTATATTAGGTGTGGATGCTTAAATTTCTTTGGAATTTTTCTACCAAACAAACATTGTTGCCTCAAAAGAAATTTTCCATGGCCAATGTTTACTAGATGGTTTATTGTGGAGCCTAATAATTTAATATCACATCCCAAGCGTTTTGAGATTGGGAAATTCCCAAATATATGTGTAATTTGGGTGTTTTTGATTTTTTGCATAGTTCACATTTCTTGGGTGAAAGAATAATCAACATGACTATTTGAGCTGTTATAATCATAGTTTTTTTGGATTGTATATGAACTTAAAATGAAAAACTCATATTCCACATTAACATTATCAAAATTTTAATTATCCATTTGTAATAGACTTTAATAGAAGTCATATTTTTAAATATGGACTAATTTATTTTTTAAATGGACTCATATTGAACTTTACATTATGTTTGTCACGCAAATAGAATGAAAAATGTGAATTCAAAAAGTATGCAAAAGTAATGTCAATATAATATTTGAAAAATAAGCCAATATCAAATTAGGAATTTAAAATAAAATGCATTGAAAATTTCCCAATAATTTTTTTTTTATTAAATGTCATTTTTTTATCATTTTTAATCGTTAATACTACATTTCACATTGAAATATTCAAACTTTAACATGAATTTTTGGAATCAACCACATGTTAAGAGATATTTAGAAGGTGGTTTACCAATTTTTTTATCAAAAACATAAGGGATAATTATAATATTTATGGGTTGATAATTATTATAATTACAAGAATTTTAACTAGTGGAAGACAAGTCTTCAAATTTTCAAAAATGAGTCACCTAATCATGTTTTTACCCTCTTGTTGATTTACTAATTGAATCTAACCTTCCATTTGTTGATAGTTATCACATTGTGCCATATAGCCTAAATGAAAGTTTATTTAATCTTCATGATTTGTTTGTTGTTCCAAATGTCATCCCAATTGTGGTGGATTTTTTCCATTTAATTCTCCATGCCATTTATTTGCAATGCTTTTAATAAGAATGTCATGACTATTAATTAATTCCATTTTGCTACTATGTACATTACTAGTTGTGTGTCATTTTTCCTTCTCTAGAAAATAGGTTCAAAAGTAATATTTGAGGCAAGACCACACACTAATAGAAGTCATGTTTTCCTAGGTTCTTTTTGTAATTGAACTTCTTGCATGGTCTACGTTATTTTCAAAATAGGTGAAGGACATCCTATTGCTATCATCTCTCTTGGCAGGTCCAATTACTTGGGAAATGGGTCCTATAATGTATGGAAGACAAAAACATCTTTTGCAAACCAAGATTAGTAATTTGTTACATAGACATAAAGGTTTATGTTATCTTTTGAAACAAACTAACTCAATTCATTTTCCTACCAAACAAAATAACATATTAATTAGTAATAATCAATTTGTACATTACGTCATAAAATCATGTATCATGATCCAAATTCCCAACATCATATCAACTATCAAGGTGGAAACCATAAATCCTTTTATGAAACTTTATACTAAAAGTTTAAACATCATACAACATTTTAGTTATTAATCTATATCCCTTCACAAACTCAAACATGACATCTTTCAATACTTGACAAAAGGAAGTTTAACATTCACCAACCTAAAACCTTATTCTACCAAACCCAATCCAATGATTCATTTGAAGTTGATTCAAAGTTGAGTTCCCAAAAGGAGTTCCTAACCCAAAAAATGATTATAACAAAAGATAATTTTGGATTTTGATATTATTTGACATTTACAACTATGGTGTATTGTTGTGTATACTCATTAGAATTTTTATCTCCAAGCATAGGTCATGTGTAGGAAATAATTATGCAAAAAAACATGTTCAATTGTCCATAACAATTATTTAGGTATTTTCTACAATTTTATTTGTAAACCAAAATATTGATGCACAACAATGTATGCATGTAAGAAAAATCATTTCCATTGCATGAATTATCTTAACTTTAACCACTCATGTTTTTTTCATTTAAATTTGTTCCATATAGACAATATTGTAAAAACTAGTGAAAAAAAGTCGTCATGTCATTATTCATTTTTTGGGAACCCAACCATGAACAGACCCATTAAGTATTATTCTATCCTTCTTTATTTTATGACTCGTCAAATATGATTCAACAAGTGTCATGAATAATCACATTAATCTAATGAATCACCAAAGAAATTATGTAAGTCTAACACTTCAACCTTGTGAGTCACCCAACAAGCCAAATAAATTCAACTTGTAGAATTTCCCCATTTATCATGTATTTAAGTTCCCATTGATTTATTTACCCATTTTTACATATTCAAGTTACCCCATGGCCACAAATTCAAATCACATCCCATATCACATATTCAATTTCCAACCTCATGTCATGTATACACATTATGTGTACAAAGGACTAAATCGTGATTTGTTCATTATTTAGGGTATTGCGATTTGTAGTGGTTTGGAATGTTACATCTAATTAGTTCCTTTTTTGAATATATATAGCAATTCAATCTTTTTCTTTATATTCGAGTCTTCTATCTTCGAACAAGTTGCCATATTCCTTTGAGACTTTGAGGTATAAGTTCTTCAACATGGGTCATTATTCCCTTGAATTCCAAATTTGTTGCAAGCATTGTCCCAAGATATGAACTAGTGAGAGTCTTCCTACCATATGTCTTTCATCTCATAAAGTACCTTCATGTGTGAAACTTGGGCCTTTACAATTGAGGCCTCATATTCATAGGACATTTAAAAGTTGTGAACCACCAAAGACTATAACTAGGGGCTACAACTTGGAGTCTAATTGACAAGTCCAGGCATTTATGTGTTTGCACATTTGTGACCAAGCTTTGGTTACAAGATTCCAAATCCAGAAGAATCGATGTTGGATCATTGATGTTCATGAACAACCATGTTAATTTTCTTTCCACTTGTTAAAATAAAAGGTTATAAATTGTTTAAATGGGCTTTTAGCAAAACTTGGAGGCTAGCCTCACCAAGTCCAAAAACGTTTATAATCCATTTAGCCATAAATGATGTCAAAGCCTCTTAGGGATCAATTGAGACTTAATTGATCCCTAAGTAGGGTTGGAGGTTGGGCAATTTCAAAAAGAAGGTCGAAGGTTTAAGGTTTGGAGGAAATAATTTACCAACTAAAGGTTGGTGAGCTTAAGGTATTCTAAAGCAAAACTTTGAATTTAATATAATTCATATTTAAGCATAAATACTAATGTTCAATGATAAAAGACATGTGGAAACAAATCTTGGTATGGAAAAAATCATAAAAGAGGAATAAGTTTAATAAGGATCGGAGTTTTTCATGTTCTTTTGTTAAAGTCAAAATAAGCAAAATAATAAGGAGAGATAGATGTGAGAAAACAAGTGGGTTCACCACATGAAAGGAGGACTAGGTAGATTGGATGAGAGCAAAATACAATTTGCATGTAGTTCAATTACCATATTTGAGATTTGGTAGATGAATCACAATTTTTGTAGGGTTGGCATTACTTTCTAAGATAATACTTAGGAAGTTGGGGGATGTGGTGATGTGTGTGGAAGAGAATATCTAGAATTGAAAATGAATAGGAAATGTGTGTGTGTGTGTGATTTGACCTCTACAATAAAAGGACAAAATTAATCTGGATATACTTTGATTTTGGATTCTCTTGTTGTTTTTTTTATTAATGTAAAATGCAACCATGGTAAAGTAAAAAATAAAAATAGTTTGCCCAAAATCCAATTGAAAAATGAAACAATTTTTGACATAAATAAGAAAGTAAATTAAAATTTCTCAAATAAAACATGAAACCATTAGCTTCCCCATTGAGTTTATAGTAAAATAAATATAAAATTTGATTTTTTTTAGTATAATAAAAGTAAGTTACAAATATATTTGAAATGGATCGGGTCATATCATGTTCAAAACTACTTTTACATTAGAAGTTGGCTATATTATGACTATAACATAGATAATGTGAATATACATAAATATCTTCTAAGACTCCATTAATTTGAATTTTTTTTAAAGAATTAATATTTCATGTACTTGCAACCCATTTTATAAGACTATAAATCTTGTGCAAGTAAATACATTTTTTAAAAATCTATTTAAATATACTTGAAAATGTGATTTTTCAATATTATATTAAATAAACTAAAAGATCATTTTCATAGTAATTATTGAATAAAATATTTTTAAAGCTTTCAATACATCAAAGTTGTTTTATGGGTACTTGCAATTTGTGTGACAAGGATTAAAGATTGTTTACTTCAACATGCTTTCATCTAGGTAGCAAATGAGTGTTAGAAAAGCAGTAGATTTTGATTTGCATTTGTAGTTTGTAATATTTTGATTGCATCTAGTAAGTCAAAAGGCATCATTTTTTCCCAATAAAGCTTAAACACACTTAACATCCCTTTTTGGAATGGTATCTAGATACATTAAGGTGGGTATTTTTTTGGACATAACCATGTCATAACCTTCCCAAATTAAGGTGTCCCCCATTTTGCTTTTGGTATTGCTAGAACACCTTTGATGTGGTGGTGTGTACATTTGTTGTTTCATAATCATTAAACCAAAATATCAAAATTTATTGAATTTTTAAATGGTTTTGACTGCTAGAAATTAAATTAAAACCAATTTAGCAAGGTTCCATAAAAACTTTGAAATTAAGCCCACTTTGACCATAATAATATCAAGATGAATGTTTTAATGTATTTGGGCCAATGGCACAAGGGCCCACTAGTAAGCATTATCTTTAGTTCTATGCAATTCATATCAAAATAAGTATCATAATGATGTTTTATCTACAACTTTTCAAATCTATTAACAACTCTATTGGGGGCAAACACAATAAAAGGAGCAACAAAGTGTGCCACAACTACTTTAATGTAATTTCATATCTTTGAAAAAACACAAGAGGAGCATAATAAATTGAGTTTTCAATTTCTTTTCCTTTTAAGTTCCATGACCTATAAAGTTTCATTGTTCAAAACTTGATGCAAATTGATGATGTTTCAAGAGCTATTTGCATGTTCAAAGCAATTGTCACAATGTTTTTTTATTCAAATGTCTTTTTTCCTTATCAAATGTGCACCATTCTTGTTAAAATCAAAATTGAAGGGGATCTTAACAATGATGATTATAAAAACAAAAGCACTTGAAATTGGCAAAATTCATTTTGAAACACATTTGAACATATTTGTTTCAAATGTGTTTTTGACCTTAAAAATTATGAATTTTGAAAATGAGTTTTTAAAAAAATTATTCATTTTGTGTTATTTAAAACATGGATGCATTATATATATATATAGATCAAGATATAGTAAAAAGTTATTATATTCAAAACACAATTATAAATTGGGTATGAAAAATGTAGAAAATAGGAAAATTGACCAACATAGGAATGCCATGTGTCAAATGCAATCCTTGGAAAGGACTCTAACCTTGTAGCCCATGGCTCCTTTTATTGTGTTTGCACCCTATTACCAACATTCTTAACATGTTTTCTACTTGCAAGTAGTGACAAAATTTTGTTATTAAAATCCTCGATTCCTATTACTTTTCTTACACATAACCTCTACCTATTTTGCCATATAAAATCAATGCTCTTCCAACACACAAACCTACAAAGAACAAATGATGTGCAACAAAAGCAAGGAGGAAAGGAAATGTTGCCCATTTGAAAAGAAAACAACAAGAATTCAAAAAAAATTACATCATGTCCAAATCTGAACCAATTTTGAAATTGTCTACTTATTTAATATGAATTTTCCTACTTGTCCCCTAACATTATCCTCCCTCTATTTTGGATTTCATCTTTGACATCCTTACTACATAAAAGAGAAGTAATTACTACAAAAGTCTAAACATTTACTTGTGTTGAGGAACCTATGCAACATCCTATAACACATTGATCTTGACCTCCTATTTTTCACCAATTGCCATTTTATGTACCAATTGCAAATCAAGAATGTGTAACGCCTTTTCTATTGGAACAATGACCGATGACCAATGATGGTTGAGATGGAACTAGTACTAGTTTTGCCAACTATTATTGCTCCATCTCTTGTATAGTCTAGTCTAGTTCTTGTAAGGTCTATGATGGAATACTAAACTTTGTTGAATGAAAGGGCAAATTCTAAGCCTCCAAATCCTCTTGATATTGAACTAGTTTTATGTCATGAAAAACATTGGACCACCTTTGAAGTTGATTGGCATGTGTACATTAGTACATATTAGTGTTTGTTGTTGTGCCTACACATCATGGGGTGAATATGGTCCAGTGCCACTAGGACCGACATGAAAGTAAGGACTACTTAATGGTGACTATGGGCTTAATACCGATGGAATGTATTGGAAGTTGATCTTGTGGGCTTACAACTAACGCCAATAGAGTTGTTCATTAGCTCATATTTATTATAGCACATGTTGCAAATATCCCTTAAACATATCATGTATTTCATCCCACCATTGTGTTAATTCACCTTTTTGAATACCCAATGCTTCATGATGCAAGTTAAGTAAAACATTTTCCACCTTGAAGTCTTCATACTATTACAACCTATAGGATGTAAAGTATGACTTTTGATTCTTCAGCTTTGTGATAACACCTATCAACTTGGTGATGTCCATTTGCAACTCCTATATTTCTTGTTGTGATTTAAATTTCTATTGCTCCTATGCAAACTTAAAAGTTGCACATCGATTGATTACTTTGGCTTTTGTAGTTTTGAATTATTTTACATGTGCATATAAGTTGAGTATTTTTTAATTTGCAACTTTGTTATTGCATTCCCAACCCTTTTGCTAAACAACCAAATCATCCTTTCACTAGTAGAAATCATGTCATTTGCAATTGTCATATGCAACGTAACTAATTTTTAGTTACATGTGACACATGTAACTTCTAGACCGCATAGTTGCATGAAACAAGTTGCACATGACATGCAGTTGCATGTGACAATACATATGTGGACAATATATATGGTATCATCCAATTGTATATTCTATGAAAGTTCCACATGCAACTAGGGTTTTATTATCATGGTGACCATTTGAACTTTTGTGACCAATTATATGGTGATGCATGGCATTTGGTCCATATTTCAAGATTTGAATTTTTTAATAAATTAATAATATCTAATCCATCCAATAAACTATTAATCGGATTTTGACACATGTCCATATGTTGAGGCCAATTATATTATGACATGTGGCAATTAAAAAAAACCCAATGACTATTTATTTATTTATTAGATAGGTAGGTCATAGGTACGTAGGTAAGTCGGTCATATGTAAGTAAATAGTTATGTAATTGGGCTATGTAGGTAGGAAGGTAGGCCTAAGTAGGTTTAGAATAATCCTATTTTATGTTTGGGTTGAGTTTTGTTTCATTAGTTCATTTCAAAAGATCCTTGATTTTTGGTTTGTGAAAAAGATTAATGCATCTACATATATAGTGTACACAATTGGAATGTAATACAAAACATATGGGATAAAAAATTCAATTCCAAACACAACCAACCTAGTTGCATGGTACATGCAACTACTACATTGCACCTATGCAATATTAACCTAATTACCAATTACTTACATTATTGATGTTAAAAGTAATAAAAAAAATTATTATTAACAACTAATTATATTAATAAAAAATGCTCAATAAAATTCACTATTCATATTAATAAGATTTTTGACTAGTAATCAATAATAAATTATAATATTATTACCTAGCTTAAACTAATAGCTTTAGTTTACACTATGATACTTATAAGTTAGTTAATTAGTGTAGCCTTCTAACCATAGTTAGCATAATTTATTATTGGGTGAAAGCTCGATCAAAGTATAAATTTCATGATCATTGTCAAGAAAGGTGTAAAGTGGCCATAAATTAAGCCTTAACATATTAAATTTAAAATATTATTTAGTTTCATGATCAAATATGAACATATTCTTTGAATTTATGTCAATGATATTGAAGTATCACATGTTTAAAGTAAATTAAAATAGATTTTTAAAAAATGTAAGTAGAATTGTTTTTTTTCTTTTGGGTTGCCCAAAGAAATAAAGTAGCCTTCAAATAGATGAAACATTGGATGTTTTTACTTTCTTGGCTAATGGCCATCTAAAATTTGCTTATGCACTTTCAACTTCCATAGTAAAAGTAATAATATATCAATATTTAAATACATAAAATATTTTTTAACACAATTCCACCAATCGATTTCAAAAATATTTTTGACCTATTTTTAGTACACTAAAATTTTCCAAACTTTGTATACAACATACTATAAATTCAATATTATTGTGCACCACAATGGTTCAAAAATGATTGAAAAGGTTTTGACTTCACTTTTTTGCAATTATGTGTAAAAAAATGACCACAACTACTTAAAACCATTTTTTTATGGATACTTGATTGTGCTTTCACCCTATTATAATATTATCAATTTTAAGCTAGGAACTAGCCTAGGTTCGGGTACTTATAGGCTAGGTAATATAACCTATTAACCATAAATATACTAACATAATTAATAATAATACAATTAATGATATTAACCATGGCTAAATGAATTAGGGGGCTAAATTAACCATGGTTAAATTATTTTTGGCTAACTGAATTAAGAGGCTAAATTTAAAATGATTAAACTAATAATGGCTCAACTAACCATGGTTAAACTAAGCATGATTAAATTATCCATGGCTAAACTAACTAGAAGGCTAAATTAGTTAATTTAATCATGTTCAATTTAAGCATTTCAATTTAGCTATAGTTATTTGAACTTCCTAATTAATTTAGCCATGGTTTATTTAAATTCCACATTAGTTCAACCATGGTTGATTTAGCCACAACATGTTTAATCAAAGTTAGTTTAACCATGGTTGATTTAGCCACAACATGTTTAATCAAAGTTAGTTTAACCATGATTAATTCACCCAAAATTAGTTTTGTCATGGTTAATTTAGTCAAAGTTAATTTAACCATTGAATCTAGTTTAGCTGTGGTTAGTTTAGTCAAAGTTAGTTTGGTAATGGTTAATTTAACCAAAGTTAATCTAGCCATGGTTAATTTAGTCAAAATTAGTTTAATGATGGTTAATTTAGCCAAATTTATTTTAACCAGGGTTAATTTATCCAAAGTCAGTTTAGCTAATGTTTAATTTAATTTCACAGTTAGTTTAACCATGACTAGCCTAGGTTAATTCCACATGGTTAATTTAACTAATGTTTAATTTAGGTTTAACCTTGGTCGGTGTGAGTTTAGCTTAGTTTGAGCAATGTTTTGTTTAGAGTAACATTAGTTAGCATGGGTTTATTTAACCTTGGTACTAAAGGTATAAGACAATAATACATAGCCTAGGTATATATATTAGGTGTATTAGCATAAGTATGTATTAGCTTAGGCCATGATTTTTATAACATGTGTCTATTTTGTACATTACTAGTTACATGTTAATTGCACACACGATCATATGGTCCAAAAATTATACAATACCAATTTTCTAGTTGCAAACATAACCAATTTAGTTGCACATAGTTGGTTGTAAACAACAAGATTTGTACTAATGTTTTATTGTTTCACATGCCAATACTCTTTGTTTTCATACTCATGTTGCAAATGAAGCTTCTCTTATGTGACCTTTTCAAATTCTTTCATGTGTTCATCATTGTTGGTCTACTTCTATTTGAGCAATAATAAATCTTGGTGCATGACAACATGTTTGTCCCTATCGTTTACCTCATGTTATAGTTTTAAAATTCTTGTTTTCACCTATTATAATGAAATCTGAACCTATTGTTTCTTTTCCACCATGTGTTGGTTAACCAATTTCAACCTTGACATCTTTAACGACACATCAAACATGTGTTGATTATATTCAACCATTTGTTGAAACATGCTTGTCATTTGCTTGTGTGGATCAACACCTCCTCCCATTGTTCTAACATTTGGTGTATGAAAACCAACTGTAACATTAATTGAATTGATGTTGGAAGACATACTAAATGATAAGCAAATTATCTATTGTTGAAGTACTAGCAACAAATCTTAGCGTTATATCCTCAATACTTAGGTGTGCCATTTGTGGTTTGGCTTAGTGTGCCATGGTTGAATTGGTTCCAGCTTAGGTATTGTCTATCGCACCAATGGTTCAAGTTGTTCAGATGGTTTCTGTTGGTGTAAAGGTTCATGTTATGGGAAATATCCAAGTTTTCGTTGATTGCAAATGTAGGAAACTAACATTGCTTTGAGTTTTATTTTGCACGTTGACTTTGACCCATAGGTGAGATCGAAGTCTAATTTCATTGTCAAGTGTGCCTTTGTACTTCAGTGTTGGTTGTTCTTATTGTCCTTGCATCTTTTTTTGCCTCTAAGGAGGGGGACTTTCAACTTTTCCTTCATTTGACTACATAACATATCATATTTACCCACACTTATATGCATTCAAGTTCTATTGTCATGTATTTATGTGGTGTTGGTATAAATTAATACTTGTTTTCTTCCTTTGGAAATATTGGTTTGGACATTTATTTTTTCTACCTTTTAACAAAATGCAAATTTGATGGTACATGTTGGCTTATTGTACCTGTTTGATTTGCATGTTGAGCAAAACAAATACTTATGTGAGGTTTTGATGCTAGTGTTGTAGTCATTACAAGTGGTGTCATTGGTTTTTCCTCCACTTTGTTTTCAATCACAAGTGTTTTGTCTTCTAAATCTATAAGTATCATTGTCTTAGTTTGCTAACATTGTTGTCGTCTATGAAGTTTCTATAACATGTGTTCAAGCTCTTGCAAATTAATTATTTCGAACCCACAATGTTAAGTAATTTTTTCCATATCACCTCTGTTTTCCTACTCTTTGTAAACTTATATCTGTGTGTGTGTGTGTGTGTGTGTGTGTGTGCCAATGCACTCATCACTTAAGGTAGTTTGTTTAAAAGGATAATTTTTTTTCTTGACAACCTCATTTCTTAGTGACATAGTAATGGCTCCCATGTGGGCCACCAATGTAAAAATGTTCAAGGATTTGTCAATGCGGTTTGTTGATGGCTATTGTGTGAAAGTGGGCACATCCATAATGTTGTGCTACACATGATCATTAACACGTGCCTATGTATGGACTTGTTGTTCAAGCTTATTATTCTAGTAAATAGGTTGAACCTAGATGTTTCCCATTACTAATATGCATACAACTTGTCAAATTATTGGTATTAGAATTTGTACTACTAGCTAAAGTACCACCGGCTTAAATATCCCATGACTCAATGGGCATCATTCAAATCTTGATTAATTGTTGTTTATGTAATCGGTTGAATGACTACATGTTCCACATACCTATAAGGTTTTACCTTGTTCACATTCACCAATATTGGATGTGGTTCAATTCCCTAATGTCACCAATAGTACAATATTATTAAGAAAATAATATTGTATATGGTAAGGTCCATATTAGTGCTTGGTAAATTTCATAACCTTTTCCTTTTCCTTTGAGAATCACAAAACATAATCACCAAACCTTAATGTTTTTTCAAAGATGACGTTGTTGTGACCACAAAAATAGGTTCCACTATGCTTCCATAACATTATCCTAGGCCTCCATATAATATTCTTATAGCTTTTCCAAATCATACACGTGGTTCGTCAACACTCATATTAAGTTTGTATCCCATGGTCCGCCACTAAGTGAAGGCAAAATATATTCAATTAGCATCAATGGATGCAAACCATACACCAATTAAGGTTGGGTGTGTAACCAGTTGCCACTTTGAATGTTACATGATATAAAGTTAGTATCGTAAATAAGTGTTCATCCTAGTTATTTTTGTTATTGTTTACAAAATTTGTCAACAATGCCCTAGTCATCTTATCAACTGGTTAATTATGCTTGTCCATTACCTTGTAAATAGTAGGTAGTGGAATTGGTAAGTTTCAACCCAAAGTGTTTTGTTAAATGTTTAATAACATCATTAATGAAATGATCAACCCCTTGATCAATAACCAATGTTAGTTGGCAACCATACTGAGTGAGGATGCAATCATAAATGAATTTGGTTGTGATTGTAATTGTATCCGTTCGTAGTGCTCTTGCTTCCACCCACTTTGTGGCATAATCCATCACAACCAATATGTATTTGTTCCCCATGTGTATGTTAACAAGTTAGATTGGCCCCATGAAATCCAAACCCCATTTCATGAATGGTTCTTTTGGTAATGAAGTAACTAGTTAAACCAAATTCATTTTGAAAACTATGTCACCTCTTTTATCGATTATATAATACTTGTTGTTAACAACTAATCAATATTTTATTTATTATCACAAGGTAGATGGAAGTTATGGTGGCTCAATATTGGTAGAAATTACACTCCCTACAAGTCCATACAAGATTTTTTTAAATGATTCAAATGAACATGGTTGCTACTTTAAAAAATGTTATTATCATAATCTTTAAATAATACATGTTCAATCACCTACAAACCTTCCCAAATCTATGTGAAAACTTGTATTTAATGTAGCTGATGTTATTTTTTAATTTGGAAGTCCTAGAAGGAAAATCCACAAAGTCCAAAGGAATAATGCCCCATCTAAAATTTTCAAAAAAATGCTTTTGGGACAAAGAAATTGAAAAAATAAAATTTGTAATTCATATGGACTTATGAAAATGTGGTCAAATTTTAACCATTCAAAAATCCTTAATTATTAAACAGTTAAGGTTTTTTAAAAAAAGATTTTCCATATGAGTTTATCATCTTGTGTTACATGACATATTGAATCCCAATAACAAATTTGAAATGTGAATCAATATATATTTTTCCATTTTGTGATGTTCCAGTCATACGATTAATCCATATTTTTCAACTTCAAAAGTCCATTACTACTAATAAATGAACTGTTTAATCAATAAATAACCACACAATTCTTTTCATGATGAAGTTATTAGTTTAGATCGAAATCCCCATTAATAGATCTAAGAATATATTAATCACCATATGCATTTGAATAAAAGGTACCTAAGGAAAAAACACCGTTTCATCACAAAAGTGAGCCACTGTAACTTGCATCTACCCCACAACATAATTTGGGTACATATGGTACTTAGCCTGGTGAGCCAGTAGAATTATAATGTTTAGCTCATTCTCATGTTGTGTTAATTTGGGAGGGATCCCTTACATGTCCTTGTAAATCCATGCAAAGACATCCTTGAATTCATGTAGAAGAATCTTCATAGAACTTATTTGTGTTGTTGTCAATTATGCATTAATCTTCACGCATTGTGGTTGCTTAATGGTGCCCAAGTTCAATTTGATGAATTCCTCCTCCTTTGTCAATGTCCATCTTACCACTTACATCTCCTATACCCACTTCTAAATAGGTGTCTCATCCATTTGTATATCACCAACAATATGGCAATAGTAGGTTTCTAAGTACACCATATTGTCCTTTAAACTTATTACACGTTGACTTCTTGCCAACTTCGAAGTACATGTTACACTAGTGCTTGGGATTGAACTAGTTGTTTGTGGAAAAACATTTGGTTCCTTTCATGACTTAATTAGTACTCCACCCTCTTCCAATAATATAATAATACGAATGGAAACAACCCCAGTTTTGCTGTGAATACAACATTCTCTTCACCATATGTGATTCCATGCTAGAAACCATAACACATTAACACTTCTTGTCATTTGGTGTCATTCCCCAAGTGTTTGGTTACATCAATCATTATGATTATACCATTACCTTGGATGGTTACTAAGTCGTTTCGAAATCATGCGAGATTTTGACATCCCACAATCATGGTCTACTTAACAACATCAAGTAATTGGCGTCCACCACATTGTTATGTAATATGGTAAAGGTCAGTACATTGTTATGTAGAATAGTAAAGGTCATTACATATGGTAGTTCATGCACTAAAACCTCATGTTACATATTAAACCTACTAGTTTAGTAGTGGTTTTATTAGCCATCCTTAGGTAACTTGTATAAGTTGTACTTCAACCTATACCTCCATATTAGGTAATCTAGCCCATGTAGTATTCCAAGTCACTAAAGATACCGATTTCATCCTTTCCAAGTTAGCTAGATGTAGTTGTTGAATGGTTTCCCAAAATGTCTTTTTAATCTTTTCATGCATGAGGTTATGTAAGTACTAATTTTAGATTTAGTAGTTTATGTGGAAATTTTTTGGTTTGCCACCCATTTGTAATGCAACAAAAGTTAAATAAACAATGGTTAGTGCACAATTTGCACCCGTAATGCAATAGAAGTCGGATAACCATTGGTTGTTGCACAATTTACATTGGTGGATCTAGTAGATATGCTTTACTATTAAGGACATGCACCTTTGGCATTCCTACCACCATCTCCCCATCATCCAGTTCATCTTTATTCATTGAATACCATTGAACATGTGGTTCACCTTGAAAATATTTTGGACTATTAATTAATTGAGAACGAACCTTTGTTTTCCTTGTTTTTTCTATTTTGATGAAACTTCCAAACCAACAAATACCCTTCTTACCAATTGTGGTGTTTGTCTTAGTTGAGTTTACAACCACTTGATTACATTATGTTGTTATGGAAATTCAAATTGTTGAGACACAACTTTAACAAGTTTTTCCCTTGCTTGTTGCATTCCCACCATACTATTTTTTGCCTTTATAGGAACATTATGCGGGTAATTTTGTTGTGGTTTATCGCCCATTGACTACATTTCACATTGTTGATTGTTTGCTACAAAAGATCTTCAATTTCTTACAAGTTTTGTTTCAGATCTAAGTACAATAGGAATACTTTGATGCATGATTCTAAGAATAATTATAATTTTTTTGTTGCCATTCTCCACATGCATTGCTTCTAAACCTTGTGCATCTTGATCATTTGCTTGTTCTAATTGTCTTTACAAACTTATGGTTACCATTCTAGACATATTGCATACAATGTATTCCCAAACCAATTCACTTAGCTAGTTGCAAATTGAATTCCTTATAAAAATTACCACTTAGGATCCAATCCTAAACCTGGTTCACAAACTAATCCTACAATTTTTGTAATCAATGACCAAATATGGTCTTTATTTTCTATAAAATAGAATGGAAACATGAACTTGCACAAATCTCTAAATCTTGACAAAAAACAATAAAAAATGAATTTCCCAAAGTTTGGCTCTTGGGGATGGTTGCTAAATAGTAAATATTATTTCTAATTCTATGTAATTCATATCAAAATAGGTATCAAAATTATATTTGAACTACATGTTTTTAGATCTACTAACAATTTTATACCAACAATCTTAATATATTCTCTACATGTAAGTACTAACCAGATTTTGTTATTAAAATCTTTAATTATTGTTAAATTTTTTCAACATAACCTCTACATGTTTTGCCACACAAAATCAATGTTCTTCCAAAACAAAAACTTCTAACAAAATGGACAAGGGGAAATGTTGCCTCATTTCCCTTTGAAACCCCATTTGAAAAGAAAAACAATAAAAATTCAATTTTTACATCATATCCAAATTTGAACCAAATTTGAATTTGTTTATTTCTAGAATTTTAATATGCCTACATGTCCCCTAACACCCCCTAATGTTGTTGAAAAGTACAAGCCATGTAGTAATCTTTTGTTATTAACATGAAATATTGTGAATTGATGGAGATTTAAAATTGCAATGGAAAAGCATGTGGATGTGAACAAAAACCTTAATGAATGAAAAATCATAAATGCAAAAAAATACATTGGTAAAGATTAAGCTTATTCCACTTTTTATTTCTTGATGTGGTTTGTCAATGCAAACTACCTACCATTGAAAATTAAGGTACAAACTAATGAATTGGCAAGTTTTTGGATTTTAGTAGGCTTATGTCCAACTTATATGGTTTTTGGATTGAAATCCCCAAGTTTTCTTGGAATGTCATCAGAGCCTAATAGTGGAATCAACCTAATTTTGAATTAGAAGTTAAATAAAAGTTGTTGCCCCATTTTTTTAAAGTTTAGGTTCTTTAGGTACACAAGTTACAATTTTATTAATATATATATAAACTTGGCCTTGCATTTTAGATACGTTATTGCATTTGATTGGTTGTACATAAAAAATATTACATAATTATCATCTTGATTTGTGTGCCTTAGTTGAATAAATTGATATTACAAATTTTTTAAAGTTTAATCATATGTGATATGGAATTGGACCTTGTCTTGGATTAGACTAGTTTTAAATTCTTTGTGAAAATGGTTGGAATTAAAAAATTTAGAAATCCAAAGAATTGTTTTCAAGATTGGACAAGCCATAGGTTCCATTTAAAAAAAAAGTTAGAACCGGGCTAAAGGTTTCTTTTGAAATCAAGAACTTTACAACATTGGTAACAACTCTTTTATTATCAACACTCGTGCAGTTTGTGCCGTTGGCCCAAGTGTTACCATGCCCTCAACTGATTTTTCCTTCCAAAATGTGGTTTTTTGGAATTTATTTGAATTTTCAGTGGCAGAAATCACTTAAAAATCAATATCTCCCACATTCTGATTCAAATATTACCAAATAAATTCCATTAAACCTTACTCATCAAGATCTTTCCAACAACACCAAAGGCACATTCCAATTCCTCCGAAATTTTCAGTTATGATTTAAATTTTTTTTCAGTGAAGAAATCATTCAATATTCAAGAACTTTTGCACCACAAGTCCAAACCTCATGGAACCAAGCCCATGCATCCCTCCTTGTCAAGAGCTTCCAAAGACATGAAGAACACCATCTGAAGTATCCCGATTCAGTGGATCTCATAACTAAAACACAAAACAAAACAAATTACCTTCATAGATAGATACAGAATATTATGATTGGAATCAAATTTAATGTCAAGTCACATTAGAACCTTTATGCCCTGCACTTCAAACAAATCAACCTACCTAATTCAACCAAGGTAAAACAAAAAGAAATCACTGATTAGAACATTTAGAAAAAACAACAAAAGACAACAAAATACCCAGAAGGAAGTCCACCTTGAAATGTTAAGGAATTACAACACTAACCTATCTTGAATGTATTGCACATTGGGTCTTTAAGGGTGATGGCTCATGCTACTATCTTTATATGGTATCAGTAAAAGTCTCAAATTCAAAGCTCATTGGTGAGCATGTGAAAGCCATGTCATGTCCTTTGCCAGCATGCATGCCTAATTTAAGGGTACTACCAATATGTTGTTAGTAAAGTTTGTAAATGTGTTCTTCAATATATGTATATGTGCGCATTGGATAAAATAATTTATGTGGGGTGGCTACACCAAGTCCCATTTGAACTTACCAATAAATTATTTTAGAAAATAGATCGTGTTATCAATAAGTTAACATCATGTTAGTAGTTTATAGTGTTCAAACTTTGGCCAATGGTTATCCCACTTGAGTAGATTTGATTTTATGTGTTATTTTATTTCATGGGGTGGTCACAACGGTGATGGTTTGAGTCAAAAAAAAAAACGTGATCAATGTTTGACAAATGCATTTTTTCCCTTTGTCATAGAGATTTTTTATTGCTTACATCAACAAGCAAATGATTTTTTTATCATCGTGCTAATATGGTATGATTAACAAAAGACACATGTGTCCCTCTTCTAGTTGTTTTGTGTGTTTTTTTATAGGCATAAGGTGTTAGTAGCTCTGCAAAAAGTTTAAACCACCTTTATTTTGAGGCACACTGTTATTGCAAGTCAGGGCTCTTCTAAGCTTATGATTTTTTAAAGGTTTTTCATCCCTTTCTCTTTCTGAAATGCTTCGTGCGGCTAGTGAAACCTTTTTGTTCCTTTGCTCCTTACCAAGGAACTTTGGGTTTTACTCTTTTAGCTTGGGCTTGAGTCCTCTATCTGTCTTCCTTCTTTTCCCCTTTTGTTGGGTGTTTTGTTTTATGAAACCTAGCTAGGTTTTATCAAATAGATATGAAACAAGTGACTGCTCAAAATAACTAGACATAGAGACCATTTATGAGGAGGTAATACTGATATTGGGAAAGAGGTTCTTAATCCTAAGTACATGTTATGCACCCCCCTAAAAAAAGCCCTTACAAATTTGAGATTGAAACTTGGTCCATATATAACAACTACAACAATTCAACTCCATACAACATGTTTGATACAAAATGGACTGTTGGATAAGTACCAAATCCCATTAAAAGATCAAATCCACAATCTATTTTCAATGCAGGTCAATAAAACACACAACCACACAATGGAATGGGCCATCTTACACTCATGGAATAATAGAACTAAAACACATAAATCTTGAATTGAGATCATCACAACACACTCTTAAAAGCATTCATTTCAAGAGCATCTCCATCTGCCATCATTGCCCTTCATTTGGCTCAGAATCAGTATCCAACATACAAACATGTGTGCCAGGAACACTACACCACTGGTAAACATGAATTTTGAATAGTGTTATATTGTGACATTATTTAAATATTGGCACCTGAGCCAATCACTGTGGCTGACTAATTGAAGGCAATGGTTTGGTAATATGGCCCTTGTGGAGAGCCCAATATTTAGTAGTGCCACAATCGATTTTTGCATTACTGTACCACTTTTCCTCTTCCACTTTAATATACAATCCACCCCTGGAGATGCTCTACAGTTTGAGAATAATCTATATTGTAGCATAAGATTAAGGACCAGAAGTCACATTATTAAATAAAAAAGCATTATAGCAAAGCATTAGTAAAGGTGATATTAGCACCCTAATGCTTGATAAGCCAAAAATGATTTCTCAGTGGAAGGCTGGAAGCCATGGACACACACACACACACACACACATTAGATTGTGTAGTAGTACCTTTCATATGGTCTGCTGAATAGGCATTTCCAGATGGACTTAGGTGAGGTTCATTTGTTCAGTCCAGTGTTGTGTGGTGGGGGGGGGGGGGGAAATAGAATTTAATAAATGGTAA
>Ga0116231_10001188_pt1 | contig 52315 bp, 36 predicted proteins | sample S1TSphgellanicum_2_FD_89695 | JGI IMG/M metagenome (GOLD analysis project Ga0116231, IMG submission 89695) | Host-associated microbial communities from peat moss isolated from Minnesota, USA - S1T2_Fd - Sphagnum magellanicum MG | ecosystem: Host-associated > Plants > Peat moss > Unclassified...
AACATGCCAAAAAAAAAAAAAAAACCAATTTGTTGACTGTAATATCAGAAACCACCAATGAGATGTACAAAAATATTATCACCTTTAAATGAAAGGGATAATAATTCAAATCTTTGTGAAATAGCTTTTCAAAATTGAAAAAAACTTGTTTACATGAAATTAGGTGTTGAAATTTCATTTGAACAATTTTTATCAAATTTCCAGTTAAATGAATAGACTTATTTACTTGCTTTACAATGTATAATACAAAAACCAACATAAATCAAATGATATATGAACAAATGCTTTTAGTATGCATGCAAGACCTTTGTGGGAAATAAATACAAATGCACAATTCATTTTAGATCCATATGCAACAATAGTTTATTACATTTTTTTATTTAACAAAAGTAGATAAATCTATCACATGAGAAATGCAAATCATATTGGACAAATGTAAATGTGATGAAATTCAAGCAAATGTTAATTCAACAAGTAGATCATATATGTTAATCCATCCCATTATATCATTCCAATTTATAAATACTTGTGAAAATAATAATAGGGCATTTTTTTTATTACCACAAAAAATATTAAACAAATTATTTCCAAATTCAACAAACATCCATTGCAAATCATTAATTGAAAAGTACAAAACATGGAATGAATCACTATACCATATCTCTTTAACATAATTTGTTGCTAATTTTGATACTAGATCATTAAAAAAAATGTAAACATAATATAGTCATACATTGGGTTTCATTTAATCTTCATAAGGATTCAAAAAATCATTATAAAAAATTATTGCTTTTATTTATGCCTTTTCATGGATTAGAAAACAATTTAAAACATCAACATTTTTCACAAAAAGATGTTTATCTCAATGTCAAAAATGACATTAAAAAACAAGAATATATATAATTTCAATATTTTGAATGACTATGGTGATGAGTGGGATAATTTACAATCACAAGTACAATAATAGATTTAATATGATTTAATATATGAAGATTCATCAACATTAAAACACAAAGTTAAGAAAAACAAAACACCAATTCACCATCTTTTTCAATAAGTGGATGAACGCATTCCATATGAAAAAAATTCAACAAATATGAAAAAAAATTAACGATGAATGAAGTCTCATTGTAGATGATGTTACATATAAAAAACATAAATATCTTTTAAAAACTTTACACATTTTCTTAATAGGAGGCATAGGAATAGGAAAAATATTTACTTTAATGTGTATCATACAAAACATGTTAAGATATTATGTAAGAGACATTTTTAATGTTGACCCTTTAAAACCAAAAATCATGAAATTAACATACACTGAAAAAACTACATTTAACATTAATGGTATGAACATCATTCAACACTTGTAATTCATTTAAAGAAAATTTTCAATGAATTGAAAACATTAAATGATGAAAAAATGATAGTTTAATAAAAATTTATGATCAATTACATTTATTAGTCATAGATGTGACACTAAAAGAATTTGTGTAATATGTAACCATTTAATTTGCAACTACATGTGACTACATGCGACTATTTGTCATTTGCAACTTTGTTTTATGATTTTTACAACAAGTCATTGTCTTTTAAAAGTTATGACTATTTTTTCAACTATGGTGTGACTATCAAATTACACATCCTTCCATATTGATTAGCTTTTTGAATTTTTCATCCAACAATAGGCTCTTATGTTCATTTAGATGCGACATTTGGTGTGTTTATACATTTAATGTACATTAGAGTTTTGTGGACTACATTAACATTATATTATATAGATTTTATTTAAAGTATATTAAACATTATGAAATTTATTTAACATACTAAAATGCATTTAAATTATATTCAAAGTATATTATACATATTTAATTTGTATTCACAGTGTATTAAACATTTCTATGACCATATTATGGAATATTGGATTGAAAATAAAAATAAACATTTGTATGGTTCATGTAAAAATATACCATCTTTATAAAGGTACAATTAATTATGGTAACAAGATCATATTAATATGATAGAATTATTGTATCAAATGGACATTAATTATTGATAAATCATTACTTTAAATAATTAATTTGTTAGTATAAAATATGAACTAAATAGTTTTATTTCATCATTCACTTATATTTTAACTAATACCAACTAATTAAGTAATCAATTATCAATTATTAGTTATTTAAAAAAATGATTAATTAAAAAAATGAAATAATAGTTCATTACTTAAAAATTACTTAGTTTTCATTAATAAGTCAATAAGTTTATAAATAAATAATCTATATATAATTTTTTATCAATCAATGATTTAAAAAATATATATATCAGTAAATATTTAATTACTATGAAATAAATTATTATTCTAAATAAAAATTTCAAATAAAAAATATACTATTAATCTTTATTTAATGAATTCTAAAATATATGACTAAATTTGAAATATTTAAAACTAGACTATGTTGATTTTTCATCATTATATATTATATAAAATCATGTATTAAAAAATTCCAAGCTTTGCCACGTGGCAAATTATGATTAGGAAATGTGTTGAAATATATGGCCATCCATAATGGATGGCTTATATTAATGTTTCAATATTTTTTAAAAATTACCCAAAAAAAAATTATGTTGACAAATGGCAATTAGTGGTAGGGTTATTTACTAGTTGTGAAAAAATGGATAATAATTGCAAATGTTATACAGTGTACAGTAGTCAAAGTATGGAAATGTATACATTGACCATATACTTCATCCATGGAAAATGTATTGACATCAAGTTAAGTCATCATTTGTGATTAAAGATTGAATGCAATTTCATTTATGCAACTAAGGAATTTTTTAGTTGCAAAGTTTATTAACTATTTATTAGTCACAAATTGTAATTGCAAATTAGGTTTCTTCTACTAATGAGATTTCATTAGTTGACAATAGAATGTTATCATTTATTGATCATAGATTACGAATAATAAAACAAGTTCATAATCAATTCATGGGTGGTCTTGATGTAATAATGATAAATGATTTTTTATCAAACACTTCGAATTCAAGATTCATGGATTTTTTCATCCAAAAATATTGGATTTAATATTTTAGCAAAAAACATTTGGCACAAAAATGTCTAATGTTATGAAACAAAATGATGTTCATTTTATTAATATTTTAAATGGGTTTCAAATTGCTTCACAAACAAATGAAGATATACATTTTATGAACGATTTTGTTTAAGACCACCATTAATGGATAACACATTACTAATTATATTCAATCAATAGGGTTAATTAAGTAGGCTTGGTCAAAATGGCCAATTACAAATTTTAATATTAATTGCGTATCCTTGAACTACATGTAACATTTTGACTATGTTTGACCAATTAAAACAAAATTGAAAAATGTAAAAGTTAACTAATCATAACTAAATGAATCATTACCAAATTAATTATGGTTAAACTAATTATATATGTGGTTTATCTAACTATGATTAAATTAACTATATTGAAAATGAATTATGGTTCAACTAGCTATAAAAAAAAACTAATTAAAATTAAGATTAACCATAATTAATCTAACCATGGTCAATTTAATCATGTTCAAAATTATGTTTAGTTTAAGCATAGTTTGTTTAGTTATATATGTTTTACCCATATTTAATTTAACCATGATTCATTTATCTATAATTAATTATTCCATCATTTTTTGACCATATTTAATTTAATTATGGCTAGTTTAGACATAAATAATTGAACAATTATAAATAATTTAAATATGGTCCATTTAATAATAGTTGGTTTAGCCCTAGTAAGTTTGGCCATGATAATTGGTTTAACATAATTAATTTAACCATTATTAAGTGGGCCATTGTTGGTTTTACCATAATGAATTTAATCATGGTTATTATAAGCATAACTAAATTAGCTATATTTATTTTTAACATATTATTATTTTACCTTAAAACATTTAACCATAATTGATAAACCCATAATTTTATTTTATTTTTTCTTTTAGTCATAATTATTTCATTCATGTTTATTTTAGACATATAATTATTTTTTGCATAATTTGTTTTGCCATAAAATGTTTATTCATTAGTTATTTTAACCATAAAATGTTTATTCATTAGTTAGTTTAGCCATTTTTAGTTTATCAATGGTTGGTTTAGCCATAAAATATTGATTCATTGGTTAGTTTGGTCATATTTGATTTACTTCTAGTTAGTTTAGCCATATTTATTTTACTTGTGGTTAGTTAAACCATTTTTGGTTTGGCCATGGTTGGTTTAACTATAAATAATTTTGTTCAGTAATTAATTTGACTTTATTTACTTTATTCATGGTTAGTTTCACCATATTTATTTTCCTCATGGTTAATTTAATCAAATATAATTTAGCCATGGTTGGTTTTGCCATAATTATTTTATCCAAAATTAGTTTAGTCATTATATAAACCATTATTTATTTAGATATGGTTGATTGAACCATAATTAGTTTAGTCATGGTTATTTTTCCATAATTATTTTTAATTTTTGGTTGGTTTAACCATTGTTAGTTTAATAATCATTAATTTTGCCATAATTACTTTAGTTGTGGTTGGTTTAGGCATTATTATTTTACCAATAATTAATTTTGCCATAATTAATCTTTCCTAAGTTAAATTAACCACCTATATTAATTTATGTAATGTAAGTATGTGGCTAAATAACATAAATATGAGTAGTTTTTATGTAGGTGTATTTATTTATACATACCCTTCCTATACTCCACCTATTTACCTATATTTTAGTTTATAGGTGACCTAGTTATATAAGCTAAGGTATGCCATTTATATACCTATGATAAATTGTTAATTGGTTAACTAGTTATTTATTTAAAATACACTAACGAATGTGTAATTAAACAATTAAATATTAATTATTACAAATACATTGTTGATAATATATAATGAATTAGGTCAAATTTGTAAGGATTAATTTATAATTTGGTTGTAATTATCAATCAACAATATAGTACATTATAACTATTTTGATAATTTACAAAATTCAAAGATTTATAATATGGTTGTAATTATTAATTATAACTAAATAACTAGATAATAAATATTATTAGTTTTTAGTTTAACTTAATTAACATACACATTTACTTACCTTTTTATTTATTTAATTTATGTATCTTATGTAGTTATTTAAGAATAACGTTGTGTGAATTATAAGGCTCTAATGTTGTGTGGGCATGAAAATGTTTTTCCCTCGCAAAAGTTTGTCCCATATTGTTTGTCATCCTATCCAGATGATGAACAATATAAATAGATTGCACCATAAGCATCCAAAACAAATGAAATATTAAAAGAAGGAGGGTCATTTGGGATGAGCCAATTGAAAAGGCTCAACTTTAAAGGCCAAATTCAAAATGAGATAGGATTTTTCTACCTAGGTCATCTAGGTGTAGGCTTAATCTAGGTGGTGTATATTTAAGCTTAGTAAAGGTCATAGTTTAGGTTGCTTTAACCTACTTTAGGTTTCTATATTTAATTATTAGTTATAGGCTCCTAGACCTAGCCTTAGGAGTTTAGGTTGTAGGTTTCTAAACATAGGGACCTTAAGAGTAGGTATCTAATTTTAAGTTTAACATAAATTGTTTAGGTTCTAATCACGTGGCATAGTTAATGGCCAATGTTTAATTGCCATGTGGCATAACCTGGGTGACCAATGTTTAAATATCACATCACTTAACTTGGGTGGCCATTGTTTAGATGTCACATGACATTTACCTAGTCAAAATGATGTTTGACTAATCAAAAAATCATTTGATTGTTGTATTGACTAGTCAAAATGATTAATAAAAAATATTAATAAAAAATGCCAACCTAGGCCTAGTAAAAAAGTACATGGCCAAGTCACAATGAACAGGTTCAAAACGACTTGTTCAAAATGACTAAGAGGTTTGTTTTACATCTATCCAAAATTTTTAGTAAAAAAAATTAAAAATTTTAGTACTGACAAATTTCTTCATTCCCATTTTGGAAAACATAGTTATAAAAATTCCTACAACCTATTCAACCATAATAATGGGAGATTTTAACATAAACATGTTGACAAATACAACTGACTCAACAACATTACAAAATTACATGAAAACCCATGTTTTCTATATTACATTTATATAAAACACAACACTTAATTATACACAAATTGACCATATATGAACTAATGCCCCAACTCACCAATGTCATAGTGGATCAACAGAAGCTTATTGGACATATCGTAACCCTATATACTTTGCATTCAAATTACTTAAACATATTTCTCATTTTATTATATAGTCCATCAATGAACTAACTTCAGACAAAAAATAGATTCCAATCTAAATTAAATTATAAAAACTTCTAATTCCTTAAATAGATTCTCTATGATTTTTAATACTTCAATGTTGTATATGTGTATGTATTGCCAACATATATAAACACATGAAATAAAATTAAAAACCTAAAAACTATAGCAACATAAATATGACTTATTAAATCATTATTAATCACCATTTAACATCTTACAATCGCATCTCACATTAAATCATCTTATTTTTAGTCATATTTTTTCTTCACCATAACACCAAATCATCAAATAGACCTTTTCATATTATGTTTTTATATTATATTTCATTTTTCATGGACATTAATAAATCCCCAATTAGCATTAACATAATGCAAGAGAATGAGAAATTAGTGAATTTTGGGCCTTTGGCTGAAAGGCCAAAAAAAGGGGCAAGTGTAAATAGGTCTCCTTCTTTTGGTCAAGGGGACATGAGTAAATGTGACCAAATCTCTCATTGTAGACTTCTAGAACAATGCCACGTCAGATTTGTGGGTAGTGAATTTTGGGCCTTGACCCAAAGGCAAATTAAAACAGAGTATGAACAGGTCCCCATCTTTTGGCCAGGTGGAAATGGATCATTGTGACCAAGCCTCTCATAAAATGCTAAAAAATGATGCCACTTCAGAGAATGAGGAATGGAGTTCATAAAAAAAGGTAACAGATTTGTGCATGGAAAATTCTGGGCCTATTGGACCAAGGTCAAAAAAATGCCAGTGTGAACAGGTCCCAGGGTGTTTTGGCCGAGCGGACATGGTTCATTCTGATTAAGCCACCTCATTACAAACCCGGCAAAAAGATGCCACTCAGAAAATGAGAATTGGAATTCGTAGAAAAAGGTTACATATTTGTGGGTTTAGGCCAAAAAATTGACAGTGTAAACAGGTCCCCTTCTCTTGGCCGAGTGGACATGGATGAATGTGACCAAGCCTCTGATTGGAAGTAAACTCTCAAAACAGATGCAACCTCAGAAAATGAGAACTGGGATTCAAAGGCCAAAAAAAGGCCAGTGTAAAACAAGCCCCCATTCAACAGGAAAAGAACACTGCAAACTCCAAACCCTAAAGGCAGCTCGAATTTCGGGCCTTTGGCCCAAAGGCCAAAAAAACGCCAGTGTAAACAGGACTGCCTTCAACTGGACAAGAACCTTCGAAACCCTATTAACACTGATTGTAAATTCCCGAAAAAAAATGCCACGTCAGAGAGTGGGAAATGGTGCTCCTGGAAAAATGTAACAGCTTTTGTGGGTGGCCAAATTCGGGCCTTTGGCCCAAAGGCCAAAAAAAGTATGCCAGTGTAAACAGAATCCCCGTCAACCGGACAAGAGCGCTCGAAACCCTAAAGGGAGCTAGACTTGTTGCACGAGAACAGAGTGCGCGAGAGAGACGGAGAGACGGAGATCGCGCGCGCGCGCGAGCGATCGAGAGAGATCGAGAACAGAGAAAGTAGCAAGCAATGAAGTGAAAAGGAAGGGGACAGCATGTGCGCGGCGAATCGCAAAAACAGGCGAAAATATTTGAACAAATAGGTAGGGTGGGGGGGCCTATATGCACAAGAACGGATTGGAAGGTGCAGCAGCAGAAGGTGATGGCAAGAAGAAGCTGGCAGCCCCGAATTCAAGAGCCGGGTTAGAAACAACGTCTCCAGGTTTTGCGGTTAAAGCCCGCAACAACAATGGAGCTAAAGCAGCATCCATGGTAGTAGTAGAAGAAGGAAAAGCAGCAGCAGGAGCAGTAGGTCTAGCAACAACAAGAAGAACAACAGCGGGTTCAAATGGTGGAAAGGCAGGTAAAGCTTATGAGGAGTTTGTTTTGCAAGTTTTGGAGGTTTTGGTTTTTATGACGGATTCTTGCCAGGCAGATTGTGTATAATAAGAAGCAATGTACCCATTTGTGAAGTTAGGGTTTGGAGGATTTTTCTGGTCTTCCTTAGATTTTGTGCACAAGCTAAGGATCTTCTTGTGCAGGATTCTATGTTCTGTAGTTTTTCTTTTTTTGCTTTTGTACTTTGAGAAGTTTGACAAGTGGCGAATTTGAAACAAAATGGCTGTGTCCACCCCCTGCGATTATTGGCAGCAGGTGTGTTGAGTTCAAATGGCAGCAAAGCAGGAGCAAGAGGACTGGTTAGCTGCAATGGCAGCAGCACGAAGACCCCTTTGGAACCAGCAAGAGGAGGAGGAGGAGGAGGACGGGACTTATGTGGAGAGAGTGGGGCAGGAGAGTTTGCTGATTCTGCAGGAGTTAGGGGAGAATGTGAGAAGGCACTGGTGGCATTACGCAGGGGGAACACCACTAAAGCCTTGCGAATTATTCGGGATACTTGTAACCAGAACAAGGGCTGTGCACTAGCACAGCGAGTGCAGGGGCACATATACATGCGTTTGGCTTCTCTGATTGAAGACCACAGTAAGAAACAACGGCACTTCTGTGCTGCACTTGAGTCTGCCCAAAAGGCTTCAGCTCTTTCACCTCAGTCTCTCGAGTATGCGCACTTTTATGCCCAGAGTCTCTACGAAGCAGCGAAGGATAGCAAGGGCTATGAGGAAGTCATCTTGGAGTGTGAACGAGCACTTTCTGTGGATACTCCAGTGGATCCAGCAAAAGACAGCCTTCACTATGAATACCAGCATGAGCTGCCCACACCTGAGGCACGAATTTCACATGTGCAACAAGAGCTGAAGGGCCTTAAACAAAAAGCGAACCTAGCAAACCTAACATCAATATCCTCATGGATGCATACTCTCAGCAATGGAACAGGAGAAGACAAAATTCGCTTCATCCAGGTGCGCAAAGTCCGGGAACAGGATCCCATGGAGCAGCGTGTTTCACAGCCAAAGAGGCCACATGAGGTAAAGAAGGTGGTAAAAACTCCGGAAGAGCGTCGCCAAGAAATTGAAGTGCGTGTTGCTGCGGCTCGCCTGCTCCAGCAAAGAGCAGAACTTCCATCAATTTCAGTCTCTGAGTCTCAGGAAGAGACTGAGACTGAAAAGCCTTTGCAGCTTCGATCTGACCGCAGAAAATCTGGTGGATCTAGTTCCAGAAGGCTTGTAAAGACTTTGTCTTCAGAGGACAGAGTAGAACGTGTTCGACCATTCTGGCATGCTGCAGACATTAGGAAGAGGGAAGCATTACTTGAGGTCTTGGTTGCTGAGCTGAAGGAACATGTAGGTTCTCCTAAGAATAACCCATCTATGCAAGCCCTTGCTGAAGCTCTCAAATTTGCGCAAGAGAAGAAAACATGGCGTTTTTGGGCTTGCTGTGAGTGTGGGGAGAGGCTCACAGAGTATCAAAGTCTCATTCACCATGTAATGCATGAGCATATAGGCCCTCTTCCTCAGAAGCTGCAGGATGTTCTCCCCCAAGAATTAGATCAGAATTGGGCAGTGCTTCTTCTGGAGGATGATTTTGGGCCTGTGGATGGGCCTGAAGCTGTTAGAATGCTGATTGAAAATGCCCAGTCAGATAATCCTAGTGATAAGACTGCTCCCTCAGATTCTCTGATTGTAGTGACCATTGATTCTGAGCCACATAGTAATGACAAGAGTGAGGGTATCCCTGCTGAGTCTCTTCCAGAGGACCCATCAAATCAAATTGATACTGAATGCAATGGAGATATGCCAGCAAAGGACATGGTGCGGTCAACCAGGGAGATGCATCCATATGAATTACCTGTGGTGGAGAATGAGGAGCGAAGGAAGCTGCTGGAGAAAGTGTACAGTCTTTGTAGGGAGCTGATCAGAAATAAGTGCTTGGCAAATGAGCATGTAATTGAAATCATACAATTCGCTACAGGCAAAATCCAATCCCTGGTTCCAGATCCAACAATGCACTATGAGTTTGATCAATCTCCTGTTTTCATTCGGTTTCTGGATCCTCTCCCACTCCGGCATATTCACAAATATCTGCTGAAGCTGGCACAGGCTTGTGGGCTTCACTCAGCAGATAGTACAAGTCCCCAAAGCACCACAGAGGGCAGGGATGAAGAGATTATTCAAGATCGGTTGTTCTTGAACGAGGATTTTACAATGCTATTATTAGATGAGCAGGTTTTGCATGAGTTTCCAGAAGAATCTGTTCCAGCAGAGATGAAAGTTGAGGAGGGAGACACAAAGAAACTGTTAATGAATGAGAAAGGTGATGCATGTTCAAGACCTCAGTTACCACTTATGAAATCAAGAGATGGGGAGACTCATGCAGATCTTCAGCTTGCATGGATCTATGGCAGTATGGAGTATGAATACTCACCTTCAGGCTGGAAGCAATTCAGAGAACAACAGGCAGTCCAGGGGAGGGAGGCTTTGAAATTGCTTAAAAAAGAGTTACATCATCGTCAGGGCCTCTGTGAAAAGAAACTTGAGCTTATGGGTTATGAGGAGGCTCTCAACATTGCAGAGAACCTGTGTGTGCAGGAAAGCAGGAAGGCAACAGACAATGAATGTCAAAAGACCTATGAGGTGGTTTTGAAACAACGGCATCAGGAGCTTGTTGAAGCACGCATGTTAGGCCTTTCAGACTCTCACAAGATTGAGCTTGATGCCATAAGCAGCATTCTTCGTAATATACAGAATGGCCAGGTTCACTGGCCCTCCTCCTCTGTGGGAACTTTGACTGTGCGACTCAGTGACTCAGATGATGAAGAAGAGGGCAACTGTCTCTTGCAAGAATCTGCTCTTCATGCAGACTCTCATGTTGAATCAGTAATTTTGCATCGCAGGAAGGAGCTCTCTAAGGAGGTGTGTGCACAATGTTCTTGAGATAACTGAAAGTCCATCTTGGTACCATGTGTAAGATTGTAGGATGCACAAGCATCTGAAGATCTTGCGCATGGTACTAAGCTTGTGCATCCTACACCATGCATGAGATATATACTGTTTGCACATTGATCCTCATTTGTATCTGTTAACACAAGTGATGTGGTGTTTTGCAGGTGAATTACATTGATGCAAAGATAATGAAGACAATGAATTCTGTCCAAAACATGGAGGCTAAAGTTGGTCAATTTGCAGTCCTTGATTACCGAGCAGTGGTTCTTCCCCTTGTCAAGAGCCTTTTAAAGGTTTGAGACATTTCCTATATATCTTGGGGGTTTTTCTTTATCAGCTGGTTGAATGTCACTAGTAGTCAGTGTCATTTGCCAGGGTATGCTCATTCTGGGTCCTGCATTTGCTTACTTCCTATGGAGTCCTGCAGAGTCACCTGGAAGGAGAAGCGGAGAAGGATGCAATGCAAAAGTCAGATGCAGCACGGGAGGCATTTCTGGCAGAGCTTGCCAAGGACAAAAAGAGTCCAACCACTAAAGAAGCTGAACTCCTAAAACAGTCACGTGACAAACCCAAGGACAAGAAGAGACTAAAGGACCAGAAGAAACCAAAGGATGTGAAGGTAGTAGTCAGCCATTTTTCTTTTTTCTGGATGGCTCGTCAGAGTTCTAGGTTTTTGGCATTCCATGTAGAAGTTTGGCTCCTTTTCTCAAAACTACTTTGCTGATATTTGACTATTTCCTCTTTGCGAATGATTATGTTCCCAGTTGCTCTGTATAAGATTGATAGTTTTTTGCTCATGTTCAGTTCAATTTGCAAATTGCAGCATGGACTCAGCAGTATTGAACAGGAAAGCCAAACAAGAAGTGAAGTGCTAAGGTGAGAATATGGACTAATGTTGAGGTCATTTGTGTGCTTGAAGGCCCTTCCTGTGGTAGAATCAGGATACAGGGTCTGTGGGTTTACATGGCTATGACTACCCAACTAGATAGCTAAATTGCTCTGTGAAATTTCAGAAATCTTGTGGAATCATCAGCATTTGTCTAGTCTCAGGGGCAGAGCATGAGATGTATTGTTTCGCAGACCTTTCAGAAACTTCACCAGGACGATTGCAACATTGGCAGTGTGACACAGGAGGATCAGGAAGAAGAAGGCAACAGCAGCAGCTGGGATTGGGGTGAGACTAAATGCGATGAGTTATTGCAGCAAGAAGTAAAGCTCCAGCACCAAGCTGAATTGGAAGCTGATGAACGCAAGCTTGCTGAAGCACTGGAGTTGCAGCGGCATGCGGAAGAAGAGGCAAGAGAACAGCACCTTGCTGAGCAATGTTGGAAAAAGCTGACCCAGGATTCTCATGTGCAAAAAGGAACCTCTGAGGATGATGGATGTGGGGTTATTGAAAGTTTTTGCTCCCTTTCTGCAAAGTCTTCAACAATTGCACCAGAGTTTTTCCACCCTGAGCCTTCAGACACACATACGGAGGGCTGTTTGCTTTTGCCAGAAATGAAACCAAGGAGCTTCTTTGACTTGAGCCCTCCTGCGGATACGCTCACAGATGAATTGACTATATCATCAATAGCTTTGCAATCCTCTAGGAGTTGTTCATATGCCCAATCAATTATAGGTACAGCTGATGCAGGAGATGTGATAGTCATGTCACCACAACAGCTGCAAATTGAAATGGAGACTTCGGAAGCAGATGATAATCATTCTGCAGATCCATCAATAGGTTTGATGAGATCAGTCTCAAGAGTAGACCCTGAGGCTCATCAAAGAGTAGATTTAGTAGAGAAGGTGGGTTGTTTGGAAGGTCTGTCACCAGAAAGCAATAAGTTGGATGGTAACCAGCCCACTGGTCTTGCCAAGAAAAGCCGGCATCGCCGGAAGCGAGGACCTCGAATTCATGCTGAAGAAGGCATGATGGGTGATCAGGAAGGGCAGGCTGTCTTAGATGTTAATGCTTCATCACCTGGCCTGAAATTCCTCCATGGACAGAGTGAGAACAAAGCACCTTTAAGCCTTCCAACCTCTGGAAGCCACCCATTACCTCTTATGCTACTGCCTGCACCTGCTTCCACTGCTGAAGGTGGGTTCAACTGAACCAAACACTTCCATTTTTGTCCATTCCAATTGGCACATGTCTTTGTGCCTCCTCTCTATAGAATCTACTTTATTGTACTCACAATGGCCATTCTGGGACTATTATTGCTTCTGTTGACATGCCTTCTATATCTTCCTTGTACCAACCCTGGATGTTGACCTGTCAGCTAGTTAGTTGATGTCAATCAGTTGACTATTCTGGTTTCCCCCTTCCTGAGCTAACAAACTGGGGCTGGATTGTGATTCTTTTCTGCCTTCAGGAGGAGAGCACGAGAGCAAGACGTTAAGGCAATTACAGGCTGAGCAGGATGATGAAGAGCGCTTCCAGGCAGACCTTGAACGAGCGCTACAACAAAGCCTAAGTAGGAAGCCTCTCTTTGTATCTGATGGAATTCTTCTCTCAGTGATATGATGCCACTGGGGAGAGCTTCTTGTATCAATATCGGCCCCATCTAAAGTATTCAGTTAGTGTTTCCTTGGGTTGAAATAGTATGAAATTGAGCAGAACAATTTCTTACAATTCTGCTCCTGTGGTTGTCACAGAAATGCAATTGGAGAATCTGGAAGAGGCAAGTTCTGAAGGGTCTCTTTGGAAGCAGAGTTCGTTGGAGTCATCTGGATCTGTTGTGGCCCCTCAAGCAGAGGCTGCTGTAGCCTCTATCCCCAGAAGTGAGCAACCTATGGAACGAACATCATCAGGAACAGAGGATGTTGGAAAGGGTTTACAAAATGAAATTGGACAATACAACTGCTTTCTTAATGTAGTCATACAGGTGATTTCCTAATGCTGTAGGCAAGGTCTTGCATCCACATCTGGCATGTCCATTTTTGAAATGTGTTGCATGATGTTCGTCCTGGCAATGATTTAGAGTGTACTACTCAAGATTTTGGAGAGATCTTTTCACTTCCACCAATTTAGTGTTGTTGTGTATGCCTGCTTCAGTCTCTGTGGCATTTGAAGCGGTTTCGAGAAGAATTGTTGGCTGAATCAAGCAAGCAGCACATTCATGTTGGAGAACCATGTGTTGTATGTGCACTTCGAGGCATATTTGTTGGCCTGAGTTCTAGAGCTTTCACCACTCCAAGCCATGATGCTCCAGTTGCCCCAACTGCACTCCGGGTGGCTCTGAGTGCCATGTATTCAGATAGTAACTTTTTCCAAGAGGTATTTCAGTTTCATTCAGTGATTTCAGATAACTTGGGATTTTTCTTCAAAGGTCCCTGAGAAATATCTGTTCACATCAATGGCATTGTCTGCTGATTGTTCAATTTGCGAGTTTTTATGCAATCCAGTCTTTTTATTTGTCCTTCCTGAGATATCCTCTCATTTTGTGTCTAGTTCTGGATGCTAAAACATAGTTATGTGTGTCTCTGGCTGCAGGCACAAATGAATGATGCCTCAGAAGTGCTGGCAGTTATCTTTGATTGTTTGCACAAGGCTTTTGTACCAAGTGGTGCTTCATCTGATGGGGAATCAGATGGGAGCACTGCTGGTGAGTCATGGGATTGCCAGGATGGCCATCCCTGCATTGTTCATAATTTGTTTGGGCTCGATGTTGTGGAGCAGATGAACTGTCAAGGCTGTGAGTTGGAGTCTCGCCACCTCAAATATACTGCCTTCTTCCATAACATCAATGCAAGTGCACTTCGCACTGCAAAGGTAAAGGGTCTCAAAAGTACTGGAGCTGAATTGCCCAAGATATTAGTTCCTTGAAACAGCAACAGTGTTGTTATGCAGACTGGTAATCTTATTCACTCTGCTATGATGATCACATGGGTTTTACTTGATTGGTCAGAGAAGTGTGCCCAACACTCTATAATTGGAAGTGGGACTGGGCTACAGGTCTTGTATGAGGACTGTGCAATGGATGAGCTTCTGAAACTTGTTGACATGAATCATCAGCTAGCTTGTGACATTGACACTGGAGGTTGTGGGCGCCAAAATTACATTCACCATCTCCTACGTGCAGCACCCTATGTTTTCACCACAGGTAACAGTTATTGCTGGAACATAAATCTTCTAGTCTTTTCTAGACTAGTGCTATTCTTGAATATTCTTTCCCTCTTTTCTGTCTGTGGGTTGAGGGACTGACTTAATGTTGCCAACAGTATTGGGGTGGCAGAATGGTAGAGAGAGTTTTGAGGACATATCTGTGACAGTGGATGCTATTGATGTTGCTATGGATATTGGAGTGGTGTATCGAGGCATTGATGAAGGTTCCAGGCACCAGCTCATTTCAGTTGTAAGTCCCACTGTTTGTTAAAGTTTGAGGATGTCTACATCTGCTTGTCAAACAGCTGTCTCCTTTCAAGTGCATTTAAGGTGATGATCTGTGCTCTGAAGTCATAATGTAGAGTTCCATGCAATGGCAGGTGTGTTATTATGGGCAGCACTATCATTGCTTTGCTTACAATCAGGAGCTTGCAAGATGGGTTTTGTTTGATGACAGCACAGTCAAGGTAGCTTTTCTACTTGGTACACCAATCCTTGTCTCTCAAGTCGCTGCTTGTAAGAGGAAAAAGCTCTGAAAATCTTGGGCACTATAAGTTGCTTCAAAAAGTGGGAAAATCTTTTGCAATCTGTGACTTAAGAAATCTCCAAAGTTTTTCTCAAATCTACAAACCCTGTGATTTTGTGTTCCATTTCCTGGATTTTTATGCATCCACACTTTCTACAGTTTTTTCAGGGACATTTTTTTTACATTGGATGCATCCTGATTATTCAACACAGGTGGTAGGAGATTGGGCGGATGTGGCAATGACTTGCCGGAAGGGCCATTTACAACCACAAGTTCTTTTCTATGAAGCTGTATCAGCATGCTGACTTTGATGACTAAAATGGACCCTAATATCAATATGATATGGGTCTACAGGAGGTTCCTGCACTACCAACTATATCACATGGGCCTTGTGAGCATCACATTGGCAAGCTCACTCCAGGCATATGTGTTTGTTTAGTCAAGGAAGAGAGACCGCCTGTTGGGTCAAAACCTTTCCTTGATGGTGTAGGCTAAGGTTTGATCCAGGATGTGGGTTTTTAGGTACAAAAAAGTTTTGGGTTATCACTTGCCTCTCCTCTATTCCTATTCATGCAGAGAAGAAACTTAGATCAGAATAATGGTTTGTGAGAGCCCCAAAATTTTTTCCTAGTGAGGAATATTAGGTACAAGAGTCATCATCATCATCACTGTTGCCATCATACCCTGACTGTGTATGGGCCCCACCCTGCTCCCCACCTGCAACCACTCACCAAGTTTTGTAAGATTTGTATCTCACAGATGTTCAATACTGAAAAGATCATTTTGGACAGAAAAGTGATTGATACCAGGTAGTTAACCTCAGCATTAAAAATTGTGTTTGATATAGGTGTATGGATTAGGGTTGTACAACCCTAGACCAGTGATGATGATCACAAGCTTTGTTACAAGACTGCACTATGACAACAGGCTAAACCCACACAAATGGAAAAAAACCATTTGGGTTTTGATATGTAACTTGGCCAGAATAGGAAACAGTATTATGCGCTCAGCACAGTTCTGCAGCATTTTTCATTGCTGGAATGCTGGAATCGAAGGTTAGGAGTTTGCAAACAGCGAAGGACCAGCATCTTTTGCAATGGGGAACATTTATCAGGGGGCCCTGTTTACAAGTATGAACATCTTTCAACTTAACCTCTCTCCATGTTTTTCCACTGCAATTTTCCACCGTCTGACATGCCTATGAATTAGCAATTGTCTGTTACATGTGACGATCTTAGCTTATTGCTGTTAGATGTCTTTTCAAACTTGGTATCCCTGAGACAACCCTTCTGGTTTCTGATCTCGTGGTTATCTGATGTTTATGATCAGTGTGCCTGTTTGCTTGATTGTAGTATATCAAGTGAAACCTGAAAGTAATGTGGTGGATCTGAAACATGGAAAGTTTGATCCTGTTTGGTTTGATCCTTCAGTGTTCTGAAGTACCTGAACATGTTGAAAATGTTTGATTCTTCTCAAAAATGTGTTATTCTCAAAGTTTGCCCATGATGGCCTAAACCCTAAACCCTAAACCTTGTTTTACACCCTGAAACCAAAAAAAAAAAGATTTCACCATGCAAACCTAGACTGTTTGGTATCTTCTGACGATTTTCCACCTGATGTTTTTGGTGAAATAATTTTAGCTTAAGTTGTGATGAGGCCTGTTTTTGGACAAGTTTTAAAAAAACAATGAATGTTTTGTGAATGTCATACTGCACAATAGGTGTAGGTATAATCCAGTGTTGGGTGGTTCTTTGTTTCTATTAAAACCTCTGGTTCTGAGTTTTTGAATTTTTTTGAAAGATTGTCAGATTTCCTCAAAGAACTGAACCTTTGAGGTAGGTTCTGTAACTGGTTCTTTGATTTCCTCAAAGAACTGCCCTTTGAGGTAGGTTCTGCAACTGGTTCTTTGATTTTCTCAAAGAACTGCCCTTTGAGGTAGGTTCTTTGATTTTTTGAGAACTGCCAGTCAGGGTTACACATACCTGACACTCGTTTGTTCCTTTGAAGAAGTCAGGTTGGGTTAATCTTGTGCTTTGAAGTGTGTCCAAATGGGTTGGTTGATCATGGTGGTCACTGTTGGATGTTATGAACCTGGTGCACATACTATAAGTGAAATAGTTGGAATTTTCTCTCAAATCTAAATCATGCTTTTGTGAGCTTTGAATCTTTTTACAGATTTCTAAAGTTTGAAACCTCCATATCCACCATCTTTCCCCTTGCCTTCTTCTCTTGAACATCTGTCAATTAACTGGCTTGTCCAATAATTTTTTTGAAAACCTGTTGAGATTTTAAAAAGAAAAAAAATGGTGGAAGGTTAGGATTCTTCTAATGGACAACCCAAGATCAAGGCAGTCCAATTGTATCATCCAATTGGTGAAGCTTTTCATCACATTCACCCACTCACCATTTTCCTATACCAAGTACCTAATCGACATTTAGTCATGAGAAATCACTCTAAGATCCACCATGCATTACTATTAATGCATGACCCTTCACCATGTCCCATTAAACATCACACATCACATATGACTTGTGATCTATTGTCCATGACCCAATGACCTTGTGACCCATGAACCCAATCACACTTTACCAAATGACCCATTACCTAAATGCATCAGCTCCTTTGCCCATCTTTGGTAACCCATTACTATCAAAATTTCCCCTATACCATAAACTCTGATACCCATGACCCATGGACTAGGGTGTCTAACAAAAGGTGATATGTCACCACCTATCACTAGACAATTACAAAAACTATGTCCACTTGGAAAATTCCTTAGGGACATAAGTTTTATCTCAATGGGTGTAGGCCTTGTCTAGAATCCAATATTATGATTCTAATTTGTTTGGAAGATACGGGCATGTTGTATTGTGCAAACCATTACTTAGTACCCTAGTACCCTAGTACCTTTACCATTTTGGCAATAATTAAATTATTTTTTTAGTAAATGCTGATTTTTTTTTTAATTTCAAAATTAGCTGCCCACGATGCGGGAAGTTCTAGAAATTTTGTTGCTACATAATGTACCTACATGGTCATTTCCATTATTCCAAGTCTACATGGCCAGGTCTTTGAAAGTGTTGGAATTTCAGGAAATTCTTATTGGATGCATGATGGAGGAGCTGGAGCAGAAGTTTTAAGAAGCCAGATTCATAGTCAGAGCCAAAGTCGAGCCAGAGTGAGAGTCCAATTTTAAGCCCAAATATTAGCCCAATTTTGTCAGCCCAAATCGGAGTTCAAGCAAAAGCCCAAGACTGACACCAAGCAAGAGCAAGAGTCCCAGCCCAGTGCTGGTGAAGGCACAGAACCCTGCTCCTGTATCTCCTCCCCAACAAACTTGCAATCAAAAGCCCCAGTCCAGATGGCATGCATCAAGATGCATAAGAAGAGGCCAAGGATTCAGTCAGCAGTATTCTTATGCTTGTCGATATTGCACAGCCTCTTCAGGGTGATCACCACCTTGCTCTTGATATGGTGGTCAAGGTGAGAAAGGTATAGATATGATGGGGATAGATATGATGGGTACAGTCCCAAATCCTACCTTGCATAATTAAGTTGGCATCTGCTTGCGAGTTTTGTTTGGATTCTGAACCTACTGTACCTGGCTAGTAGACATGAGTGCAGGTATGGGTTGGACATTTTACATTTGGGTTGTTAGTTAACATTTATGACTGGCAGGAGTTGTATTGTGTGCTCTGTTGATGTGGTTGGTGATAGGTGAACAGGTATCGAGGATACAGGGGCTATAGGGATTGGAGTGATTGAGCACTTGATGATATGTGTACATGTTCTCCCTCTCCCAAGGGCAGGACACCACCAAGGTTTTGCCAATTCCTTCTTATTTTGTGTAGCATTCACATGTTCTCATGGAATGGAAAAGTTGCATAGGCAACATTTAATCAATGCATGGTTGTAAACAATATGTGCAAGAGATTTTGGTTTAGTGTAGTTGCTGCTATTAAAGTCCATACTCTTGTGACCACCATTTTTGCAATTGTTAAGTTTATTTTAAAAGAGTAATCTGTTAGATCCCTCTGTCAGACTAGGCAGACAGGCACTTGTCAGTCCAGACTCCATGAGTGAATACAGTAATATGAGTATGTTTCTCATTCCTGCAGATACTGAAGGAGTGTGAGCCGGAGTCTGAGTTGAAGCCATAGCCCAGTGGGTCATCAGGATCAGTCATCACAAGGAGTATTCCCCCAACCCTAACCTAAGCAGAAGTAATGACATTCATGCTCACCTAGGACTCAATGGAAGTAGCCAGGCTTGAGGGGGAGACAACAATGGCACTAGAAAAAGAAGAAAAAAGCACTCAATGAGTGAGAGTTCCTTAGAGTCTCCTTCCTGAAAGTGGCAATCAGTCTTAGCAAGTTTTCATATGGGAATGGGACTCGGGAGTCCTTGATTCATGATTCATGAATTTTACTGCATGTATTGAAAGATCATTGGTGAAAAAGTCTCCTGGTCGCTTGAGACAGGTTATTTGGGGAGTCAGTTACAACCTACGATTTTGTGTTTGAGCACTTCTTGCATTGTTGGAGCTCACATTAATAAGTCTGGAGAAGATGGGTCTTTTGCAAGGCTGGGAAAAAGCCTCTTCGAACACAAGATATTTATAGTAGTAAGGTGTGGAACTAGATGTTGGATTAGATGTTGGACCACATCCTTTTTGAATTTTGTTTGAAACATCTGTGGTTAAGGCAATGGCAGTGTAGGTGCAAGATGCATGTTAGCTTCTTTTGTCTCTTCTTGTATCTTGTATCTTTGGATGTAATGGAAGACATGGTTTTCAACTCTGTTCCAACAATTTTCATTGCCACTTTTCATATCTGACACATTCTACTGTTTCTGTGCTAATTACTTTTAATGGTGCTGTGAATCCTTGTTCATGTTATCATTGATACAGAGTTGTTGTAAATGATTTTCATCTTATGTATAATCTCATGCCATTATCCAACACTTCAATTACAAGAATTCTGTTCCAAATTTTCATTTAGTAGTTTTGCTCATTTGTGAAGACTGAAAAATCAATGAACTTGTTGAGAATCTCTTTCAAAAGGCTTACATGAAGATGAGATGGGAAGATTTTTCAACCAATGTAAGGAGGTACAGGGTTTGAAAAATCTTGGTTTTTTGATAATGAACATAGATAACTAGATGTTGTTGTAACATAACTTATAAACTTTTGATTGTGCTCCAATAGGAACTTTTAGAGAAACATGTTACTATGGTGCGTGAGAACACTTCTCAAATTTTGGAAAATGTGTTGTGTGTTTATAGATTTAGTGTCCAACAATTGTTGAAAACTAAACTCTAAAAACACAAAAAGATTGGAACTCTTCTCGCATTAAACTTGGTTTCGATATCTTACAACCTTCTCACCTTTGGAAAGTTGTGCAACAGATTAGCACCCAACACTATCAATATGAACAAAGTCACATTCCTTAAATTTAAGCAAATGGAATTCCTTTCATACTGAACTGAATTAGCACCAAACCCTTTCAAGACATTATCACAATCCCTGATGTGAGAAATCAAAACCCCTTTCACATTAAACTGAGTACTGCCAACAAATAAAATCTCTAAAAAAAATTGTTCTGCAATAGATACCTGATAAGGCCTTTCAGAGAAATATTAGAAAAATATTTAGTTTTCATAAGAGGTCAGTCATCAGTCAAGATGTTTTCCAAGTTTAGATAAAACATCAACCTGACATTGGCAGTTTTCTACTAAATGGTTTTCTGCTCGAGTAGATCCCAGATTAGATTGTTCTTGGACAGATCTCTGCACAAGATCTTAAAATCACCCATGTTAGTGCAAGTCATGGACAGCTCCTCAACTACTGCTATTTTTGTGACCATTTTGAAGCAAAGATTTTCGTTCACAATGATGTTGTTGGTAGAAAAAATCAAGCATCTCAACAACTGCAAGTCTAACAAAAATCAACTCCAACAACTCGTTTTTATTAAGGCGAGAAATTCCAATGGTGCATTCATCGAGCATATGGGGTGCAAGTTTCTAAATGACAGCCTCTGAAACCACTCACAATGGTAGTAGTACCGTCAGATTTTACAAATGGGTTAAGGACAAAGCCAAAGGATGGACTTTGTTTTCATATGAAGCAATGATGCCCTGACAATAGAGGGCTTGACGTTTCCCTGGAATTGAATCAATTACTGAGCTTTTGTTTTGATGATGTTTTGCCTACTAACACAAGAGGAGACATATGCATGTTGCTGACTTGCATAGTATCCTGAAAGCCTGATGTCTTTGCCTATCCTCAGGTTCCAAAATCACTGGAAAACATAATTGGACAACCCAGTTGCACCCACAGTGTTGCAGCTATTTTTCAACCTCTAATCTAGCGCTTTCATGGCCTTCTCAGTAAGCTTAATCTGCTAGGAAATCTTTCTTATATCAACTTTATGGCATCTTCCTTTCTACTTCGAGGTGCAAACCTGATTGTCATGATTTGTCAAATGATGCAGATCTGCAAATGGGTGGATGCTGGGGTGTCACCTTACAAGAGTACACAGGATGTAGTGGCATCACTTGGTGTACCTAGCCAGCTCCAGTCATCCACAGGAGGTAGTGGCATCACTTGGAGTAGCTAGCCAGCTGGAGTCATCCACAGGATGTAGTGGCAGCACTTGGAGTAGCTGGCCAGCTGGAGTCATCCAAAGGAGTTAGTGGTGTCACTTGGAGTAGCCAGCTTGAGTCATCCAAAGAGACCACCGTGCTGCCTCCAAGAGGTTGCCTGTCTTCTCAAATGCTCCGATGAGATTGATATACGTAACTCGATCAGGCATGATGTCTGCATCTTGCATCTCCTTGAATGTCTTCACTGCCTGGTCTGGAAGATCCACACACCCATATGTTCTGATTATTGTGTTGAAAGTCCATCTGTCTGGTTGCAAACCCTCATCCTGCATCAAACAAAGAGGCAAAAGTTGGGTCAATCAAGGCCCAAAAGTGTCCCTATGATATCAGCGTAGTGTCAGTGCCAAAAGAAAAAATGTAATAAAAGGAAAACTGACTTAAAAACACTCACTTGCATCTCCTGGAAGATGTCAGCCATCTTGCCGAGCTGATTATTTCGACCATATATGTTGATAAGAATGTTGTAGGTGGACAAGTCTCGGCAACACCCAGCTTTCTTCATGCGCTCCAGCACATCCTCTAGTTTGTCAAGGAGGCCAGCTTTTCCATAAGAGTCGAGCATGGAGTTGAATGCCTCAAGTGAACCACCCACCCCTGCATTCTGCATCTCCCAAAGGGTGGCTTCCATCTTTGGAAAGTCATGTCGCTTCCCATAAGCATTGATGAGCGTGCTGAAACTGATCTTATCTGCAGCCCCTTGGCTTTGTGCAAGCTTCAGTGCATTACGGGCACGATCAAGCATCCCTGCTTTCCCATAAAGATCAATCATCACGTTAAAAGTGATATTGTTGGCACAAAAACCCATGCCAATCATGTCTTGGAAAATTCTAGAAGTCTCTTCCAATGGCAAAACCCTGCCACAGCAGTTGATTACACAATTGCACATGACCTCGTCAAGTTCAATTCCTGCATTCACCATCCTCCAATACACTTTCTCTGCCTCCAAAGGCATGTTGCACTTCTGGTAAAGTCTCAGCATTGAATGAAATGTGTATGAGTCCGGAACAAGGTCATCTTGCTCTTCCATTGTATTGAAAAGGCTTGTTGCTTCTTCATTCATTCCAGCCCTCATGTAGACATTGATCATCACATTGTATGCTATTTTGTCTAGCTTCTGCCTACTTTGCCTCAAGTTATTGAACAGTGCTTCTGCCTCCGCCACCTCACCCATCAAGCTGTAAACATTCATTATTGTGCATGAGCTCTCCATGCTTGGCATCACACCTGCTGCTTGCATTTCTGTGAACACCTTGACCGCCTCATCATACATTCCTGACTCTTTACACAAGCAAATGAGGCTACGACACATATACTCCTTTGGTGCAACCTCCACTTTTCGTAAAGCATAAAACGTTTGTAAAGCTTCCTGCTGCATGCTGCATTTCAAGTAGATATGTAGCAAAGTTCCATAGCAGGCAATACTTGGAAACCATCCTGCATCTCGCAGAAGTGTCAGCACTTGCATCGCCTTCTTTGATTTCCCTGCCCTCTCAAATGCTTTCACAGCTGCATCTAGAGTATGCGAATCTGGTCTGCACCCTAACTTTTTCATATCCGAAAGCACCCGCACAACTCCCACCACATTTCTAGACTTTCCATGAAGGTTGATAAGAGTGTTGAAGTTTGACAATGATGGGCAAATGCCCCTTGCCTTCATTTCCTCAAAAAAAGTAAGTGCATCTTTAAGCTTCCCTTCTCGACCACATGCACCAATCATGCAGCTGTAGGTCACTTCATCAGGCTGAAGGCCAGCCTCCTTCAACTTGTCAAACAGAACCACTGCACTCTCATACCTATTTGCTTTGCCGTAAGCAGTGATCATAGAGTTGTAGCCTACAATCCCAAGAGTCATCCCTGCTTCTTGCATGGCGAACATAACCAGTTCTGCCTGCTTGACTTTCCCTTGTTGCCCATACGCATTCAGCTGTTTCAGCCAGTTATCCCTATCAGGCGCCACACCCTTCACCTGCATGTCTTGGATCACTTGCTCCGCCTTCTCATAAAGCCCCCCTCGAGTATACAAAGTAAGCATGGCAGAACATGCAGTGCAAGAAATAAGCCCACTTTGCATCATGTGCTGATAAACAAACTCTGCTTCTACCAATTTCCCAAACTTCTGGTACAGCATCATGATCATGCTGTATGTCTGCCGGTTAGGTGTAACACCCATGTGAAGCATTTCATGGAAGTATTTCGTTGCATGTTGTGGGTACCTTGCTTTCCCCACAAATTGAATGAGTGTGTTGTATGTGAAGTCATCAGGTTTGCAATCATCCTCCACCATCTCCTTCAACAGGACATCAATTCTTGACCATGCTTGTCTCTGTACAAGAATTTTGCACATGAAATTGTATGCATGAGTGTTTGCTTTTGTCTTCCCATGGCTGCGCATCCATTCGAAGAACTCGACTGATCTTTCTGTATCCTTCAAAGCACTCAGAATGGTGTTCAATTCCCGAGGACTACACTTCAACCCAGACTTCATCATGATCTCTTCAATGGCATTGCTGGAAGGAGCAGTTTCCACAGCTAAGGTCAGTTTTGTGATTGTCCGTTGTGGATTTCTCAGTGGGTCTAATAGACCAAATCGATCCCTCTTTGCTTGCCACAATCGTCTCTTGTGATGAAGACTTGATGAAAGCAACTGCAATTGTTGCCCTTTCATGCTCTCTTTCAAATCCATCTGCAACCCAACAATCGCACCAACCCTGAATACAGAATCATCATCGTCACCCATCTAGAGCTTCAGCTATTCGGCTCTACCTCCCCTTCCTTCCTGTGTGGGATTGATTTTGACCTGCATACAAGACAGTGGAATTTGCAGAGTTCTTCTTCAATGGGGGATTAGGGTTCTTAATCACACATCTAGAGCTTCATCAATCTGGCTCTATCTCACCTTCCTTCGTGTGTGGGTTCAGTTTTGACATACAATACAATACAGTGAAATTTGCAGGGTTCTTCCATGGGGGATTAGGGTTTTGTTGGGCATGACACACTTACCTGGGTCATTGATGACAAGAACTTGCTATCATCAACTTCTCCAACAATTTTGTCCATAGCAGTAGCGGCAGCAGCAGTAGCAGCAGTAGGAGAGGATGCATTGTTGTTATTGCTGTAGATCTCAGAAGAGATTCCATCCAAAAAACTCTCAGAAACATTATCTATATCCCTCCATTCGATGGAAACCACTGTTTTCTGTTCTGCAAGAGAGCATCTGCTTGCACCTCCTCCTCTTGTGCTTCTTCTCTTGTTGTTGAGACAGTCAGCAGGTTGTCCACACAACCCCATCAGAGTGTCAATGCAGGTGAAGAAATCTTAAACAAAGGCTAAGTAAAAAAGGAGAAGGGATGCCCTCAAGAAGAAGAAGAAGAAGAAGAAGAGCTTCATCTCAACATGAGAATTTCCCCCCTCTTCCAACATGGATGTCCAGTTATCTATACCTTCATATGGCGTCCAGCTTGTCTCATCATCCAGACAGGCCTTTCCACTTCTTCTCCTCGCGAGGCTCGCAGGAGTAGAGGCTCAGTAGTGGCATCCACCTCTGCAGCAGCTTCCCTAGGCTCTGCACAGTGCACAGTCACGTTTGTTTGCAACGGAATTCGAATTGCCAAATGCAGCAGCAAAATTGCTCATGGAGTGCAAACTTCCCGTGTCACAACAACGACTACGGCCATCTTCTCTGCTCCACAACACAAAGAGAGAATCCGACATTCTTGATGACGTTCTCATCATCTCCATCAACTAGAAACAATGCGTCCGTTTCCATTCAGAACTACAACAAACGACTTACACAAAGGTAGAATCCATCTTACCAGCAGCAAGAATCTGCGCAGTACATGAAGCTCGGCGAGGACTAGCTCTTCCAGACCTCCAGGTTCCACCTCTACAGAACTTCGCCGCGCTCCGTGTTGTCTTCTCCGCCCGCAAAAGACACTTTTGTGCGCGCGGCAGAGGACTGCCGGAAGACGACGATGAAGACGTTGAAGCCACGGAAACAAAACCACCGGAAGTCGAGAGCGGCGGAGCCGCCATAGCTGCCATAACCATATCAAGCTTCATAACTTGCATGCAACAAGAAAGAAGAGATGGAGCTTCCCAAGATTTCTCCTACAAGATTTTCTCCTCTTGCAAACAAACACACTTTCTCTGCACGGAGAGACCACTCACCACCACCACCACCACCACCACCACTTCTGATCCCCTCCACACTCCGAGGAGAAGAAAGAGTTCCAAACAACAACAACAACAAGTGAAAGCAAATAGCGCTTTCTTTCTAATGCTCTTCTAAACCATTTCAGCAACAAACAAATGCAATCGGCAGCAACAAGAGCAACCGAATTCCCGCAGCAACACGATCTTCGCTGCCACGGATGTCCGCAGCGAAACGAAATCCGCGCGCGCACTGGGGAAGAAGAAGAAGAAGAAGAAGAAGAAGTGGTGTTATCTACAGGGGCTAAAGCTCAACAGTGTGAATAGGGTATCCAATTCTTTCATTTCCACTTTAGGCCCGATTCACACTAGGAGTCAGGGCCAATGTTCAACCCAAATCAAGCATTCCTATTGGTGCAAAAGTTGAAATCAGCCCCAAAGGCTTTTACACTAGGAGTCAAGGCTGAACTAGAAAAAAATCTGTTCACTCTTATCTCCAATCCTCTCCTCCCTGCCTTTCATTTCTCCTCATCTTCTTTTCCTCACACTTTGTGGGAGCCCTTTTTTTTTGGACCTCAAATCTTTTGTTGGGTTTGTAGATTTTTAGTTTTTTTATTTTTTAAACAATTTTTGTTGGGGTAATTTGCTCCACCACTTTGCTTCCTATCTAGTGCTATCTAGAGTTCAGTGGTGTTTGCAATTTTTGTTGTGTGCAAAAAATGGTGTTTCTTAAATTTCAGCAATGTCAAAAATTAGGGTTATGAAGTGAAGGAAGCAGCTGTTGTAACAAACACTTGGGTAGGCTGCTGCCAATGGAGGGGAAGAAGAAGAAGAAGAAGGGTCATGGGTAGTTTTGGAATGATGGTGCTCAAGAGCATTGATCGGTGTTACATTGTGCATCATCATCATGAGTTTGTCCCCTCCACTAGCTATCTCTCTGCTGTTGCTGCTGCTGTTGTCATAGCCAGAAATCCTTTCCGTTTGTGGAAGTAGCACCCAATTTTTGACAAGAGAAGCACAAATATGAGGAGGTGCGAGCAGATACTCTCTTGCAAAACAGGAAACGGTGGCTTCCATCGAATGGACGGACATAGATAATGTCTCCGGGAGTTTTTTGGATGGAATCTTTTCTAAAAAGATCTACAGCATCAACAATGTATTCTCTCGTGCTGCTGAGAGGATAAAAAATGTGTGATGAAGAACCCTAATCCCCCATAGAAGAAAAACTCTGCCAATTCCACTTGTCTTGTATGTATGTCAAAACAAAACCCACAACAGAAAGGAAGGAGAGGAAGAGACAGATTGATGAAGCTCTAGATGGGTGACGAAGAACCCTAATCCCCCATTGATGAAGAACTCTGCAAATTTCACTGCCTCGTATGTAAGTCAAAACCAAACCCACAATGGATTCAACCTTATTGATGAGATCAAAAGCATCCACTCCAAAAGCTCGAAACCTGCGGTAGAGCCAGATTGATGAAGCTCTAAATGGGTGGCGAAGAACCATAATCCCCCATTGAAGAATAACTCTGCAAATTTCAATGCCTTGTATATAAGTCCAAATCGAACCCACATTGAATTCAACCTAATTGATGAGATCGAAAGCATACCACTCCAAAAGATAGAAACCTGCTGTGTTTTAGAAATACTTGTACAGGCATTTGCCCAATATTGGCAGCCATTTTGTTCATTCCTGTAAACACAATTCCTTTGTTAAAAAACCCAAACCAAAAAGAGAAAACTCCACACAATTGAAAACTCAACCTCTTATACCTTAAATACAATCCTCAAAGTGCTCTACAATTCACCATCAGAAACCAAACATAAACTGACATAACAACTTGGCAACACAAAGAGAGAAACTTTTGCAATGCAATACCATAAGTATCAGGAGCCTTACCAATCTTGGATGTCCAAGAAGCTATGGTAGAGTTCATCACATGCATTCTCCAAGTAGTAATAGTTATCTTGTTCATTCGTGAACCATGATTTACTACAACAAAAGGTGTCCATGTACGCCTAATGATTTCATTGAATTATGAATGAATCATTGGTTATAGTGAATGAGACCTAGTGGAAAAACATTGAATTCACTAGTCTAGTGAATAGGGACTAATGAACTGCACACATACATTTTGTAATAGTGATTCCTTTGTCTAAGAAAGCAACACAAAAATTATACATTAGTTTATATAATCCCAAACATTTTCATGGATTGTGTTGCAATTTTAGTATTTGAATTAATGGCCCAAATTTTTTTAATGTGAATAAAGATTATTTTCTTACATTTGAATTTTTTAATGATAATATTTCATTTAAATATTAATAATATATTTGAATTTATGACCCAAATCAAAATTTAAGAATTAAAATTAATTTTTTGATATAAATATTTTATTTTATTTTAAATAAATAAAAATAAAATGATAAATTTAATTTTAATTATGAAATTAAGAACCTTTATACTTGAATTTACAACCCAATTTTTTTATTTACCTTTACATTATAAATTTTTTTATAATAATGAAATAATAAAATTTTAAATACCTAATTAAATAATTATATGATAATGCACCATACATGAAATATATATGTTTATATTCATATGTTGACATAATATCACAAATTGAAGCTGTGGGTGGATAGCAAAAGATATTGTTTTTGGTGGAAACGGGAGTTCAATTCTCTCTTTTGACATCCTATATTTTTTATCTACATGAGTACATAATCAAACAACACAAAAGTCACATGGCATTTATGACTATATTGATGTGACTAATCATGACATGCCCAAACTTTTTTATTTAATATTTTATTAAAATATATATGCCCTCACTAATATAACCTTTGCCATGATGAAATTAAATCATCTTCTTATTGTCAAATGTAAATCCATATGAACATTCACATTTGTGATTATCCAATACAATTCAATATATTGAACTACCACATCATGTTCAACACAACTACATGTCCAAAAGAATTCATCTAGCACAACTTTAATGACCATAGTCATTTTTGTTTAATATGACTAAAAATCTAATCTTAAACATAATCATTTTTTCCAAAATCCTACAAATCACCCTATGTCAATTGTTACATTTTTATTTACTTATTATTTTCAAGGTTGTCCTTAAGTGTGTATTATCAAATATTATATAGCATTTGGAAGGTCATGGCTTGAAAGATGTTTAAATCTTCTTACTAGTATGTGACATTGCAATGAGAAGTAGAAATCATTACCCTAATTGGAGTTTTAAATTATCTTACTACAAATTTATGCATTTATTTGAGTTGTAGAAAAAGATAGTTTGGACTTTGTGAGGTTCTATGAGAGTTTTTGTGAACCTTCATAAGGTAATATAACCATATGATGGTTGCAACAATGCATTGCATTTGTTGCAAAATATTCCAAAAAATTCAAAAATGTCTTTAACCTTAAACACAGTCCTCAAAGTGCTCCATAATTCACCATAAAAAACCAAACACAAACTAATGACAAGGGTAACACAAAAAGAAAAAATTATAATGTAACACCAAAAGTACCAATAACCTTACTAGTTTGGATGTCCAAGAAGTTGCAACAAAGTTCACCACATGCTTTCCCCAACATTAGTGGCCATCTTGTTCATTCTTGAAATGCATTTCCTTCACAAAAATACCAATCCAGAAAGAGAAAACTTCATATAACTCTACAATTAACCTCTTGAATCCTAAATGCAATCACCAAAATGTTCCACAATTCCCCAACAAAAGATTTGAAATACAAAAAGGCTTTCACAAACTGTGAGAAAATAAAAATGAGGAGATGATTTAATTTTCCAAACTCATAACCCAATAACATTCCATGATTATAATATCTAGAAATTAACCTAACATTCATGAAGTAACAAGAAAAAAACCAAAAGTCATTAACATCCAAGGAAAACATTAGTAACCAATAGAATTGATTACTATATGAGCCATGTTAAGTAAATTTAATTCAACATATTGTTTCATAACGATGTCAATGAGCTAGAGCTAGAGGGTTGGTATGGTCAATGAAAACATTCAAAATCACTTTTATACCCACTACAAATCAACAGTATGCAACACCTCAACAATATATCACCAATAATTATGCATATGAGCTATGTTTTTTTTAAAGAATTGCAACTAGTATTGGGTAACAAATTTCACAAGTGCACATCAACAATAATTTTCCCTTGCATGCCAAATCAATTAAGTGGCAAAAGGGGGAAAAAATAACAACTTAAACAAACTTGTGCAAAGTGAGAACAAAATTTCAATAATCTTGGGTACAACATTTGCACATAAGTATGTGAGAATGCAATAGTAGCCTATTAGGAACTTGAGTAAGAAATACCTATGTTGTAATGGAATTTAAATGGAAATGCCAAGGAATTATCATATTGTAAAAATCTCACAAAGATGCTATCAAACATCAAAATTTACAATAGTGCACAACAACATCAAACTCAAGTTGAAGAGATAAAACCACACTAAACCTTTTAGACTTGCCATCATTATATGCAACAAAGCTAGTAACAATTCCAAAAAAAAAAAAACTAAATGAAAATAAGATGTAGGTTTGTTCACCTCCATCATTAATTTGCTAACAAGTTCACCACCTATATTGTTAATGTCAAAAACCATTTAAAGTTTTGAACCTTATTCTTGTTTTGAACTTCAACAATGTGCAAATCTATGAGCCATGAACCTTGAATAGTTAGTGTATAATTTCAAGCCTTGAGTGGTGAAAGTAAAGCCTTGAGCCTTGAGCCTAATTTTTCATCAATATTTCATCCATGATTACCATCCAAACCACCATCAACATCCATTCATCTTTTTCATTTATTTTTCATATGAATGTTCATCCATTTTTCATCCCAAACATTGTTAAATCATCCTTTTTCATTTAATTTTTCCATCCAATTTTTCCTTTTAAACTTTCATCCATATTTTTCATATTCGATATGACAAAAAATCCACATCTATTGGATGAAAGTGGTGAATAACCTTCATCTATAGCCTTATCCATCACTTTCATCCATCATGATGTAGATTTTCCATCATAATGAACATGACAAATAAATCTAACACAAACATTTGTTTACCATCAATAATTAGATAAAATCAACCCAAATTACAAATATGATTGGAACATAAAGAGAATACATGTAAAGATTTTTCAACAAGGGCGAATATTACAAATATGAAGGCTATTGATGACATTACTATAAGAAAATCATGTCCAATGTAATTAAAAATAGTTGTAATTTAGTTGCATCAAACACTTTGTAGTTGCATTGGACAAGTTGCAATGAACATAATTTTTTAAAAATGTGTTTTAAAAGCCAAACACAAAGAAATGTGAACACATTGAAAAAATGAAGATAAGAGAGCCCAATTTAATGACAAACTAAACGTAAAGAGAGTACACATAAATCTTGTAACAATAGTGAATATGAATGTTATGATGATGTTTTAAGAGCCAAACGTAATGAAAAAATAGATTAAAAAACCCAACACAATGACAAATTAAATTAAAGAAAGTACAAATAAATTTTGTAACAATAATGAATATGAATGTTATTGATGACGTTTTAAAAGCCAAACTTAAACACATTGAAAATTTTGATGAAATAACCTAAAAAAATGACAAACCAAATACAAAGAGAGTACACATAAATTTTGTAGCAATGATGAATATGAATGGTATTGATGATGTTTTGAAAGTTGAACACAAAGATACTTAATACCTAATAAAACAATGAAAACCAGAAAACCCAAAGAGGAAGACCCAAAAACCCACACAAAAAGAACCAACACCACATAAATCAAAATTGAATACATATAAGAAGATGTTGGGAACACACCAAGGACATTACATGAAAATGCATCTTAAGTCACTTTGGGATTCATTAGATTTTGAGTGAATTTGGACATTTTTACCATGATGAAACTAGTCAACCCTTAAATGAACAGGGACCAGTTGCCATGGATAGCGAATTGGTCCATTAGTTATTAATGAAATACAAATTTATCAAGCCATTTCATTTGTTAGTTAATTAATTAGGCAACATGAAAATAAAATAAATTTAAATTATTTAATATTTAATGTAATATAAAATATTATTGATAATTTCATGATTTTCAGCTTATGAATTATTAACACATGTCATTACTTATGCTAGATTAAAAACCTAACCTATGTACATAAGCCATGTAATCAACTTAAGCATGCACTTATTCTAGGAAATTACATAAGAAAATGTTTAGTCAATTTACCATTGTTGATTACAAACACACCATTTGTGAGGTTTGATCCTTTAACTTTTAAGATGGAAATAAACACCCCAACCATTAAATCACTGCACTTATTGTGATAATGTGTTACATTACATTCTATTTATCAAATACTTCATTTTAAACATTACAAAAACATAAACTTTGAAATTTTATATTTTATTGAAAATTTTGTCCAAATGAAATGATTAAAACTTAATTACTATTTTTTCAATAATGTAAATAATTACATTTATTTCCTTTTGAAAGTGTAAAATCATTTGCAATTTCCCCATGTCCCATTCTTTGTTCATCAAGTTCTTGGCATTATGAGATCACATGTTAAGATAAAATAAATTTTTAGTGTTATGGGAATCATCACAAATCTAAAACATTTTAGGCTTGGGATTGATAATTTGGATCAATTCATTCTCATCATCAAGAATTGGGCCATTCACACTCAAGTTGAGTTGAAGCCTAAAAACAAGGTTAAAATTCTAACATTTGAAGTAAGTTTGATTAATGCTCATTAAAAAATGTGTAAGGAAACATGATATGTTCAAAGATGATTCAAGTTTTGATTTCATGTGACCATGGTTAAGATTTTAAAAAATTTCAGTCCAATATGTATGTATATATATATATATGGCAAATTAGTTTTTATTTTTTGTGTAAGTACTTTAATGAATTTTATTTTGTTGGTGTGTTTGTAGTGTTGGTTGAATTTGTGATGCTATGTTGTAGTTGAAGACTTGCACAACGTTGTAATATATAATATTTTTTTGATCTCAAATCTATTATAATTTTTTTGCAATGAAATGTGCAAAACCTAGCATCAAGGCCTTATGGTCTTGAGTTAGGGTTCAATTAGGGTTGGGATGTTAGTTGTGATTTGTTGTTGGAATCATATGTTTCTAGTTGAAGTCATTTGTAAATTTTATGTCATATGTTGGAACTATTGTCCTTTGTTGGAGTTGAATTGTTCATTGTTAGGAATCATATGTTGGAGCCCCCTTTGTTGTATTGTGGGTCAATTTGATGTTGGATGAGTTTTTGTATTTCAATTTTAGATTTGGTTGGAATTTGAAGTCATATGTGATTGGATTTTGAGGTTAAACATGGTTAGATTTTTAGTTTAGATGTGATTGGAATTTGAAATCATATGTGATTGGATTTTGAGTTTAAACATGGTTAGCTTTTTAATTTAGGTGTGGTTGGAATTTGAAATCATTTGTGATTGGATTCTGACGTTAGATGTAGTTAGATTTTACGAATTTTTAATGTGATTGGATTTTGAGGTTAGACGTAGTTAGATTTTACGAATTTTTTTAATGTGATTGGATTTTGAGGTCAAGTTTGATTCAACCAAAGTGATGATGCATAACTTCAACAATTTTTTTTGCATGAAGTGATATTCACAATTGAAATGATTCTTGAAAAAATGTTGAAAGATTTAAGTTAATTTTCTTTTTGGGATTTTGAAAGAGATTAGTCTTTTTAGTATCTCAAGGTCAAATGTGTTCAAAAGCTCGAATTTGAAGAAACATGTTTTGCATATCCTATATATTAATTCAGCAAGTCTGTCAGTCAATTAGTCAGTGATAGGGCTATATTCAACTGACAGTTATTACCCAAGTGATTCCGGACGGACAGTGATTTCATCGCGCCGTTATTTGTAGGGTAGGTAGTAGGTACCTATTAGCCTAGGTCACAGAGCCTGCTGAAGCCACAGGATCATCCTAGGTACCTACCACCTTACCCTAGATCGAACCAAATAGGGCCCCGAAGGCTATCAGCCCGTCTTCCGAGAATGGCACCCGGGCCACGGACAATTGTTTGAAAAGAAAAGTTTTTTTAAAAAACCAAAAACATCAACCAAACATTGTTGAAATAACACAGCTCTGCATTATGCACAAGGTTCACACTAGTGTGAATAAAGAATATACATGTTATTGTTGGGAGTAAACCTTTCACATTGATAAACTTTATTATTTTGAAACAAATGTAATTTTTTGAAAATGTGGTGTATTTGGTTGTAATTCTAATGACCAATTTTTTTTAAATTTTCACTATCAAAACTCTAATTGTTACCCAAACCGCCCTTGGTCAAAAAAACTTGACCCCTATATGTGTCCTGTTTACACTGTGGAGGGATTGCAACTAATGGATCGTGTATTGTGTGAACAGGGAGTTTCTGGATACCCTATTCACACTGTTGAGTTCTAGCAACGACAAAATCCCTTTGTAGATAACACTTCTTCATCTTCTTCCCCCGTGCGCGCGCGGATTTCGTTTCGCTGCGGAAATCCGTCGCAGCGAAGATCGTGTTGCTGCGGGAATTCGGTTGCTCTTGTTGCTGCCGATTGCATTTGTTTGTTGCTGAAATTATTTAGAAGAGCATTAGGAAGAAAGCGCTATTTGCTTGCTGTTGTTGTTTTTTGGAACACTTTCTTCTTCTCGGAGTGTGGCGGGGATCAGAAGAGGTGGTGGTGAGAAGGTCTCTCGGTGGAGAGAAAGTGTGTTGTTGTTTGCGAGAGGAGATAGTCTTGTAGGAGAAATCTTGGAAAGCTCCATCTCTTCTTTCTTGTTACATGCAAGCTATGAAGCTTGATATGGTTATGGCAGCTATGGCAGCTCCGCCGCTTTCGACTTCTGGCGGTTTTGTTTCCGTGGCTTCAGCGTCTTCATCGTCGTCTTCCGGCAGTCCTCTGTCGCGCGCACAGAAGTGTGTTTTGTGGGCGGAGAAGAAAACACGGAGCGGGGCGAAGTTCTGTAGAGGTGGAACCTGGAGGTCTGGAAGAACTAGTCCTCGACGAGCTTCATGTACTGCTCAGATTCTTGCTGCTGGTAAGATGGATTCTTCCTTTGTGTAAATCGTTCGCTGTAGTTCTGAATGGAAGCGGACGCATTGTTTCTAGTTGATGAAGATGATGAGAACATCATCAGGAATGTCGGATTCTCTCTTTGTGTTGTGGACCAAAGATGATGGTAGTAGTCGTTGTTGTGACACGGGAAGCTTGCACTCCATGAGCAATTGTGCTGCTGCATTTGGCAGTTCGAATTCCGTTGCAAACAAACGTGACTGTCCACTGTGCAGAGCCTAGGGAAGCTGCTGCAGAGGTGGATGCCACTACTGAGCCTCTACTCCTTCGAGCCGTACGAGGAGAAGAAGTGGAAAGGCCTCCTGTCTGGATGATGAGACAAGCTGGACGCTACATGAAGGTAAATAGGATACTGGACATCCATGTTGGAAGAGGGAGAGGGAGATGCTCATGTTGAGATGAAGCTCTTTTTATTGTTGTTGTTGTTGAGGGCATCCTTTTTCCATTTTACTTCGCCTTTGTTTAAGGTTTTTCTGTTCAGGTGCATTGACACACTGGGGTTGTGTGGACAAGCCCCCAGTGTCTCAACAACAGGTTCATCAGTATCTTCTAGTAGAGCCCTATACTGTATCTTCAACTCTTTTACTCCAACTCATTGCAGTACCTTCTTTCTGAGGAATTGGTGTGTAATTTTGCATCTTCTGCATGGGTTCAATCCCACTGGTTGCAGTCATTGGTACTCATAGTAGCCAGCTTGACATCCTGACTGAGGTCACTGTTTCAACCGATCTTCCAACTCTGGGGAGGGCTCCTGAGTCCTCGTGAAGACTTGGGAATTATGTTGCCTCTTTTCCAATGCCATAAGAATTGTCAGCCAGACCTGTGTGCATGTGAAAGGCCTTGCAAGATGCAAATGTCTCATCTGCATATTTTTGGCATCATTGAACAGGTAGTATCTGGGTTTAGCAATGCATGACATCTATTACACTTTATCATTGAGCTTAAATAGCAAAAGCTGAAGCCAAACTGGAGAGAGATTACCATACCAAAGGAAACAGTTTGGAAAACAGACCCTTCTGCCTTTGCTTGCATATTGAAACTTGGCAACCCAATGCCCACCAAACCTCCTCCTGTCAGTGAAATCTGTGTATGAATAGTCTGGTGTGGAAACTTGGGGTGGGGTATCAAAATATCAGAGAAAGGGTTGTGTGGTTGATCATGGTTTGGAATAAATATGCTATACACATAAAGCTGTGGCCATGCATCTCTGAATCCTATATTGGTATGGTGGAGACTCACAGGAAAGGTTTTGGACGATGCAGAAGTTCTAAGGGTCCCCTATTGATGTTTTTCTGTTGATGGTCTGTACAGGTGTATCAAGATTTATGTGAAAAGCATCCTACATTCAGGGAGCGATCTGAGAATGTTGACTTGGCAGTTGAAATCTCACTCCAGCCCTGGCGAGCGTTCCAACCTGATGGAGTACATCTTTGTACCATGCTATTTTCCTGTTCTTGCATCAGACTGTAAATTTGTACACAAAACTCCAAGAATATTCATAACATGACCAGAATTTTATGGTGGTAATTCTGTGTTTTCTGGATCTGTGCAGGTTATATTGTTTTCAGATATACTGACACCATTGACAGGCATGAACATCCCATTTGATATTCTGAAAGGCAAAGGGCCCATTATTCACAATCCAATCTCCACAAATGCAGATGTTGCACAAGTGAGAGAGCTGGTGCCATCTGAGGCTGTTCCTTATGTCGGTGAAGCATTGACTGCTTTGCGTGCTGAGGTACAATTTATCTACTATTCTATTTTCTAGTTGTTCTCAAGATTTCTGCATGTTATGCTAACTCTTTGAGTATTTTCTGCTATGGTTTTCGGTCCATCACCATTTCCAATCTCACAATAATTACTTGGTTGGATTCAACAGCTTGGGAGTTCAGTTTCGTACATGTAGTGCAGAGATTGCTGTTATTTGTGGATGATGGATGATGATGGACTTCTCCAGGTTGGGAATGCAGCAGCTGTGCTAGGGTTTGTTGGAGCACCATTTACACTGGCATCTTACATTGTGGAGGGTGGATCCTCAAAACATTTTACAAAGATCAAACAACTTGCCTTTGGGTCACCTGCAGTAGGTTCTTCCTTCCCCTCTTCTTTAGGATTGCCTTTATCACATACAAACAGAGCTAATGTTGTTTGGTGTATTTTGAAGTGTCTTGGCTTCTGACTTGACTAGAGAATCTATCTATATTTTCTTGCTTGTATTATTGAATCAATACAGTTCTGAAAGTAACCAGCCTGTTTCCTGAACAGATTGGTTCCCTATCATTTGAAAGGGTAATGTCACTCAAGTAAAAGTTACCTGACCAAGAGTTCTTTTGGGATCAGAATACGACGAACAGCACTTGCCTAGTCTGTTTGTGGTAGAGACAGAATATTTGTTTAGTTGTGATCCATTGCAGATACAAAGACCAATATTTCTCAACTATGCAGTGACATCAGGATTACAGTTGAGTGAAAGCCTTCCAAAACAATAAATCTGTATTTAAGCTGACAATATCCAATTTTTGCAGATTTTCCACTCCTTGCTACAGAAGTTGGCAGAATCAGTAATAATTTATGTGCGGTATCAGGCAGACTGTGGGGCACAAGCAGTACAAATTTTTGACTCATGGGCAACACACTTGAGCCCAATAGACTTTGAGGTTTACAGTCTCCCCTATCTTAAGCAGATTGTGAGTGAAGTGAAATCTACCCACCCAAACCTCCCATTGATTCTGTATGCAAGTGGAAGTGGGGGTTTGCTAGAACGAATGGCATCCACTGGGGTGGATGTGCTCAGTATTGACTGGACTGTTGATATGGCTGAAGCCAGACAACGCATTGGCACTGATCTAGCTGTGCAGGTACATTCTATCTTCCTCTCTGTGTTTCCATGTCCCCAAAAATGTTAGTCTGAATGTCAGTCCAGGAGTTCAGTTTCCACAGAAGGCAGAATTTTTCTAGGTCTGAGCAGTTGACAAAAATATTGGCTATGTTATAGGGGTTGTAGCTGAATAAGCACACTAAACAGATTAAGATTGTCAGGAGGTTTCTCAAAATGAATGGGTTGGAATGCCAGGTGAATTAGTGGCTTTGAAAGCAATGTGTATTTACACAGAGACACATGATGTGCAGGGTAACATGGATCCTGCTGCATTGTTTGGAACTAAGGAGTTTATTGAGAGAAGAATACATGATACAGTTGCAAAGGCAGGACGACACAAACATATCCTCAACCTTGGACATGGTGTATTGGTGGGAACACCTGAAGATCATGTAGCACATTTCTTTGAGGTTGGAAAAAGTATACGATACTAAGGGGAGGACCTACGCAGCAAGACATATCTAGAACCACTAGCGTTTTTCTCCTTGTCAATCAGGAGGTTCTCCTCATGGTATCATGCTGAAGCATTGAGCTTGCAATCAATAGTATCCCACTCTTTCTTCAACGATTGCACTAACTAATTTCTGTTTGGAGCTCTTGTAACATTTGCTGAATTCACATTCCTGGTCTCACTGGTTCTATGCAAAGTACAGGGATGATGTGCAGAATGTGACAATTGTTGTCATCACAGTCAGTCGTAGTTGTATTACATGACACCAAATGTGATTTATCTTTTCCAAGCTTAGAGTTGGATTGAGTGAGAAAAACTCTAATAGAAAATTCTTGCCATGCTACTTGTAGCTGAATGTCATGTGAAATTGAAGGTTGCAAGCTGAATGTCATGTCATATTGAAGCTTGCAACATGTGTTGCTAGAGACCCAGATCTGCAGGGTAAGAAACCTTGGAAAGTGAAACATAGGCATCAAAACAAGCAATGCAAGAATAACATCAAAATGCGAACATGAGAGAGAGGGAGAGAGAGAGAGAGAGTGTGTGTGTGTTTCTGTTTTTGCTCTCAAAAGTTGCAATCTATGTGAGTTTTTTGGGGTCTTCCTCTTGTGTGATGGCCTTGATCTAGCTCATGCATTTCTTACCTGAATCATCATCTGAGTTTTGTGATTGCTTAGATTATCCATGAGGCAATTTTTTTGTTTAGATGGTTAGCTTAAATGATGATCTTAGAAATAGAATTGGAGTCGAGATGAAAGGTGTGTGGCTGTAGGAGTGGTGTCCTTTGAGCTTTTTAAAGGTTTTAGACTTTGTATGCAGCAGATATGGATTACCTGTAGCATTAGACAAGGGTTATAATATTAATGTAGAAAATACAGACAAATGTACAGGGTACTGAAATAGGGTTGAAAAAAGGCCTATTTTGTTAAACAAGATTGTTAGAATGAGAGCCTTGGATTGTATCAAGGCGTTCTCTCCAGTAAACTCTAGCACAACTTTGGCACTGGAATGTGGTAATAGCATCATGGGCTTGTGCCTAAGTATGAAGAAAAAGCTTGTGATCAAAGAGATTTCTCAAATTGGTGCCTTGAATTGTTTTTAAGAGTTGCCTTAGTGAACTTGTACCTAGATGTTGCATGTATTTTGCATGTGGCCCATGCCAAGGATATGCAAATTGCAAGGAGAGTTTAACAAGAAAATTGCTCTGTTAACATGATTCCCTGATTTTACGGATGGGTGCACAAACCTTAACATTTTGATGTGCAATTTCAATTGTGCAACTCCTTGTGCTAATAGATAGGGTTTTGATTCATTACTTCTGATGTTTGTTTATACCTTCTCTTAATATCAATGTAAAAAATGTTAAACAAATGTTAAGTTTGTAGAATAGGCTTGTGCTTAGGTTCGAGAAAAACCCTATATGGCTTATGAGAATTTTAGATTGGGAGCCTTGAATTGTTTTGAGGTGTTCACCTTTAGCACTAGAACTATTGTACGATTTAAAACTAGATCTCCAATCGTACAAAGGAGCTCATTAAATGCAACAAAACAAAGCATTATTTGTATGAAGATGCATTTTGATTATGCACATTCTTGTTTACTTGCTAAAAGAAAGTTGCAATTTTTTGAGAAAGTCATTTCTAAGGTTTTTGAAGCAAATTGTAGCAATAACAAGGGAAGAAAAGGGTTTGGTTGACTAGGTTTGAAATCATCACTTTTTTTTAGCAACGAACTTTTACAAGAATGTTGATGAAACCCAACAATGACTGAAAATTTTCATTGAAGTTCATAACCATCTTGACAAGTAAAATTTTGAAAACTCTAAATGCATATCCTCTAGCTAATTCTTTTTTAAGAATATGCCCTTTTGATATCCAACACTGAATTCTAAAACATTGTAACTAGCAAACATTTGTTCATAGTGCTTGGTTGCAAAGAAAATAATTGTGGTTGATGAGATTGTTCAAATTTGTCCCTTGAATTGCTTTAGCATTAGTGAACTGATGCTTAAATGCTGCATGTTGTTTTGTATGTGCATGTGACCCATACAAAAGATCTTCAAAACCGCAAAGAGCTTTTAATAAGACTTGGAGCTTTTGACATACACTTCTCATTCTAATCAAGGGTGCACAAACCCTAACATTTTTGAAAACATTTCTTTTTGACTGTTTTAAAAAATTGCTGAAAATATTTTTTTGGGGTTTTTCAATTCCTTAATATTGAAAAAATATTAAAAATAAAAAAAATCATCAGATTCTATTATAAGTTGAATAGGTGGCCCAAAATATAGAGGGATGCATAATCTTTTCTACTTTCATATTCAAATAGCCAAATCTAGTTAAATTGTGTTATGGATGATGGTTCGTTGAGTTATATCGCAAAATTGATTATTATTATTATTATTATTATTTTTGGGTTGTTATCTAGGGGTTTTTTCTTTTTAGTTTTGTGATATAAAAGTCTCACTCAAAATTTCCAAAATTTAACAAAATTAGTCAAATTTACACCAGAAAGAAAGAAACACTACTTGGGACTTCTTCATCATGTCCAATTGTTTAGATTCATTATAGAGTAGCTTAAGGGATTTTGGCCCCTAAGTAGTAGGTTTATTTTTATATGAGGATTTTTGAAGGATGATATTTTGGCTTGTGTTGAAACTTGAGATTAGTTATAGAGTTATGATATCTTGAAGGATTTTGGTTTCTTTCAGAGGAGTTTTTTTGAAGACTATATTTTGCATTGTGAAATATTTGAATTTTCATAATTCTTCTTTCTTTTGCCTTAGGATACTTTTTAATGTAAATGGCAAGGCCCCAGTGTGACAAACCCCTTGTTGGCCTTGCCTACCTAGGCAAGGATATTATGTTTAGGTTCATTATAGAGTATAGTAGCTTAAGGGATTTTGGCCCCAGCTAGGTAATAATAGTAGGTCTATTTTTATATGAGGATTTTTGAAAGATGATATTTTGGCTTGTGTTGAAACTTGAGCTTAGTTATAGAGTTATGATATCTTGAAGGATTTTGGTTTTCTTTTAGAGGATTTTTTGAAAAATTATATTTTTGCATGTTGAAATATTTGAGTTTCCATAAGTCTTCTTCTTTTGCCTTAAGATACTTTTTAATGTAAATGGCAAGGCGACGCAGTGTGACAAACCCCTTGTTGTTTTCTTTGGGCTTTGGATACCGATGAAAAAGTGAGCCTGATCTCCTCCTCATTTATGGCCCCGCCCGGTTCATTGAGGCGCGTGGCGTACATGGAAAGGGGTGGGCGAGCGCGGGAACAGTGCGGCTGTGTGACGCAGACGAGCTGGAAGCGCGGGAAGCTCGCACATTCGCGCGCACTCTTCTTCCTTACCCTCGTCCCCTTGTCTCTCGCGCCTCGCTTATGTCCGCTGCTGTATTTTGTCTGGAGCGCTGTTGTTGTTGTTGCTGCTGCTGGAGAAAAGCTCTTGTTCCATGGACTGGTAATTTTCTTTCTTTTGTCTTTCTTGCATTCCTCTGCTGGTTTCATTCTGCTTAGTTGATTGAAGGCCTTTTGCGTTGTCGTTGCTGCTGCTTTACATTGTACTCGATGCGTTGCGATGCAGTGTTGTGATCTGTTATTTTCTTTTGTTTTCTGTCGGGATCTTTGATTTTGTTTCTGGCCTTCATCTCAGCCTCCTCAAGGTTTTATGGTTTTTTTTTTTGGAATTATTTTATGTGATCTGTTTTAGAGCGTTTTCATTAGATACTTCCATTCGTTTCTCTTGGCTTTCGTTTGGAGGAAGAATAGGGGAGGTCGTGAAGTCAAGGTTTCCGGGGGGTTTTGTGGTTAGCTGTACAGCTCCGAAGAAGCTTGTGGAGATTTCAAGGCTGTGCGTCGCGGGTAGTAGTTTCTGTCTACCGCTTTTTATTATTAGGTAGCGGGTATTCAAGTGTTCGCTTACTTGCGGATTCTCGGCTATTCGGCTTTGCATAGTGTGGAGCTTCCATAGGAAGTGCAGGCGCTTTGATCGCAGGTTTCCTTTGTACATTTTTGCTTCAAAAACATTTGGTCATGCTTGTGGCAAATGTCATGTGCAAGATCTTCTAGAAAAAAATATCATTTCCCCTTTCGATTCCCTTTTGGTTTGCGTAATTTTCTTATTAGTGCTTTTATTGCAGTGCTGTAGCTTGCCACTAGTTTGGAAGTTGTTCTGTGTACTAAAGCAAGAGGGAACAAATGCCTATAGACGCTACTACACCAAGGACATAGGAGTTGAAGATATGCTAAGTGTCAAAAAGTGACCTAGTGCAATTAGAGGTGGTGATGGAGGGAGGCATTGAGTGTGGGAAAGGGAAGAAGGTCAAGCGTGTGACTGTCTGCTACAACGGTTGGCACAATTGGTGCTTACCACATGCACATCAGCCAGCAAGCAGTGAGAATGAGATTCGAGGATCTGCAATAATGAAGCCTCCATCAAAAAGTTGCTCAGAATCATCGGAACAAGACAAGTATGACCTAACTGTATGTGAGAAATGCGGGCGTGGTGACAGTGAGCAAGAAATGCTTCTCTGTGATGCCTGTGACAGAGGATTCCACATGTTCTGTCTCTGCCCTGTCCTTGTGACACTGCCTGTTGGAGATTGGTTTTGCCCTCTTTGTTCTCCCACTGCCCTTGTCTATGGTATGCTTACTTTACCCTATCTGTACTTGTTTGCCTTCTTCAGGAATCTTGAAACTCGTTTTCAGGGATCCTGATTTGCCATACTTCTGGGAGAGAAAATCTATAATTTGGCAAGTCTTTGCAACCAGTCTCCCACTACTGTCATAGATCTTCAGGACAGATCCAAATTGTTAATCTTTTACATGTTTCTTGGGTGTAGAATTTCCAAAGGTGCAGAAGAAGATTGTCGACTTTTTCCGCATTCTTAAGCCCTTTCACCAGGTTTCTCCAGGTACCTCACTATTCACTTAGGTGCAGACTTGGTTTGATAGTGACTATAAAGACTGTGCTACTCATGTTCTTTAGATATTTGAATCTGTTTGGTCCAGCTCTGGTTGGGATCTCCTGATTGCATTTCTTTGTGCTTATTCAGATGTAGGATGTGGGGAGGTACGGAAGCGGCGTAGACAAAGTGGAGGAAGCTTGTGCAGGCAAAAGAAGAGCCGGCGGTTGTTGCCTTACATCCCATGTTCTGATCCTCATCGCCGGCTTGAACAAATGGCCTCGTTGGCTACTGCCCTTACTAGTGTGGGTGTCAGTTTCACTGACAAGCTGTTGTACAGCTTTGCTCCTCGAATGGCAAACACAGCTAGACTAGAGAAAGGTGGAATGCAGGTTAGTCCTTCACTTCCCTGACTCCACATCTTTGAAAAGCTGGCATCTCATTCTCCTTTTTCTTCCAGGCTTATTGCCGTTGTATGCTTGGCATGTGATGAATGTGCAATACAAGGAAGGAGAATTTGATGGAAAGAATGTGGGTTGCAGTCAATGGGGAAGGAAGACAAGGGCACACTGGAAGCATGTAAGGCTATGTGCAGCAGGGGTGAATGGCCTCCTTTGATGGTCACACATGATTCTCGCCAAGGGTATTCATCCCTTTCCTTTATATGTCTATAATTAATAATGCCCTCACACTCATCCCATCTTCAGATGACCCTTGCAGATGGGATGACCTGGTTTTCTGATAAGTGTCCCAATATGATGTACTGAGCTACCAAGTAATATGTGACCTAGGGTAAGGTTAGGCATTGACCTTGCTAAAAGTTGCTGGGCTTTGATGCTCATCCTCTGCCAAAGGAATTTGAATTGGTGAGAAACTGTTTCAGGGAACAATGTTGAATTTAGAAACTGAGTGGTGCAAAGCTGTAGTGAGGTGAATGGAAAATTGAAATTGAGAAGCTGAAATTGAGAAGTTGGTTGGGATAATGCAGGTTTGTTGTGGAAGCAGATAGGCATATAAAAGACATGACAATCATATGTGAATACACAGGTGAAGTGGACTTCATGCGTCATCGTACTCATGATGAAGGAAACAGCATAATGGGCCTGCTCTTTACAGAGGACCCTGATGAGGAGCTTGTTATATGTCCAGACAAGTGCAGCAACATTGCCCGCTTTATATCCGGCATTAACAATCATTCACCGTAAGTCTTGTTATCACACATCACATCACAAGAAAATTGCTGATTTTTGTGTGTGTGATTCTAGCATTGATCTTTTTTGCTGGTGCTGACTGAAGGCTTATGAACAGTTGATGAAACCCATCATTACCAGTCCTCAAGTGTTGAGGAGGATCATTTATCTTGGCAGAACTACCTTGTAGAATTCTAAAATATTTCACTGGCAGTTTCCACAACTGCAAACACATGAAAAAATGCATGAGTGAAGTGAACTGACAAGGAAAATGGAAGGTCATGCAGGGAAGGGAAAAAGAAACAGAATTTGCGGTGTGTGAGATACGATGTGGATGGGGAGGCACGGGTATTGCTCATTGCTATCCGAGATATCCCCCAAGGCGAGCGCTTGTACTATGATTACAATGCATTTCAGAAAGAGTATCCAACTCAGCACTTTGTGTAAATCCACATGATGTGGTTAGTTGTGCCCTTTTTACACTTGCATTCTTTCAATGCATATCAATAGGACAGGGCTCAGTAGGCCAAAAACTGCAAAGAATAGTTCACCAACTAAGGGAAGGATAGCCTACCCTTGAAACAAGGTGAAAAAATGGGGCATTCAATTTAGAGACTAGGTAGGTATTTATCAAATGGTGTGATCATGTGTGCACCAAGATATAGAGAGGATGCAGAACTCTTTTTCCTCTTCATCTAGGTGGGTTTCTCTCCACAGCTTGGAGCAGATTTGCCCCACATGAATGCAAACTTGGTCATTTTTAAGCTTTGCTTGTCTTGAAGCTTGTCAAAGAGCCATGCAAGGGCTAATGAAAACATGAGGAGAGTTTTCTTCTTCCAAAGAACAGGATACTGCCATGTCAATGGCTTTGAGGGCAAGCAACTGAGATTGGAACTGCAGTTGCAAATAAGGACCAGCGAGAAAACTGTGCCTCTGCAAGGGAAAGACGGTCAGACATGGCTATTAATGTATTGGCATCATGCCTGTCTTCCAAAGGCAATATGTTCAATCAAAGACATTATTGACTTAACTTGATGAAGTCAACTCTTGAATGCTATGAGTGCCAGAGAAATGCTGAAGATCACGTGATCTTTTCCATGTTTGAATCTTTGTGTTAATGTTTATCCATGAGTGTCAAGAGATGGTTGACAGAAGCTGGCAAATGAATGCAAGATAGTATTCAAGGATGGATGCTTCTGTGTTTCATCGTGTTCAAAGTTGTGAATTAAGGGATTGAGAGATGTTGCAGTATTTTGGAGGTGGATGAGGTCATTTCTTCACATACTGATCACTAAGAAATGCAATTTGGAAGGTTCAGGCTGATGATGCATGGTATAAAGACAGGAATGTAGAGCATACAGCCAAAGAGAACAAGAAGCAATGGGAGGGGAGACTCAAGATAGAGAGAAGATGCTAGAATGTCCCATCACCTGGAGTATACAAGGATGGAGGTAATGGAGTATATCAGGATGTCACTGCTTCCTCCTAATCTGCTTTTGATGGCATGATGTGGAAGGTAAGGTTGCACGCGGTGTGAGAAAATGCTGTCTACTCAGATCATTGATCAAGCTAATATTGATAAGGCATTCCCACTGATGCATTGTTGAAATTGGTGATTGTTACCTGTGTGACCGAGTTCACCTTCATGAATTTGTCTCTTTACGGTACCAGTAGGCACACAACTCCAGCAGAAAAATTCCTATGCTTTCTGGTGTCTATACTGATTCCTGCGGCAGATGGCTAAATCAAGTCTATACTATGCCCTGACTGGATGGGGGAAGGATTCCAGGGCTGCACCAGTTGTGTTGTTGAAATTAGCTGCTAAGGCAATTGGATGACAAGGGATTGTGGAGGACAGATGCAATGTGAGGGCACAGGTGTAGTTCCAGCCACCAGTCAGTCTTGAAATCACCTTAAATGATGGAAGTGGTATGAACTTTTACAATGTGAACATAGTGGATGTGTATAGAACTTGCCCACTACTTGTTGCAGGCAGTTGTGGCACAGGAGACTGCACAATTCTGAATGTAGGAGTGCTCTCAACAACCCTTATCAGGAAGGACAACAGGTACTCTCGTAATGTTTAAATATTCATGTGTGTTAAGTGTGAGAGATAGGATTTTAAAGATAAAATTTGTGCATCTGAAGATGTAAGCAGCTCAAAAGAATTCTCAAATTTCTGGATGAAGAGATCTGACCCATCTCATAAAGGGTAGTGGAACTCTGAACCGGGAATCAACCATGGAAGTTAACTGGTGTATTTTTGCATGTTCAGTGGAGAGGAAGGGTTATGGTGCCATGAAAGGGTGATTTACCTACCAAGTGATATTTTGGTCTTGTTCCCAGCTGCTTGTGACAAGGAAACAACTTTCTTGTTTATATTATTAGAGCCTGACAGCCACACAAGTAGGTAAGCCTAAGGTTCTATGGTAGTCTTGGACCAAAACTTGCAAATAGAATGGATGCATGCCTGTCCATCTGACAAGCTTATTGCCAAGAAGATTCTGGTGTCTGAACTGAAATATCATGACATTAATGTGGTTGGAGCAGCAGCTAATAATATGATCATTCCATGGCTTGTTTGCTCAGATGTGAAATGAGGTGCAAAGATGCAAGAAGGAACTGCATGCCAGTCTGCTTACAATGAACTTCATTACTACTGCTGTACAGGGGGTGCTCTACAACTCTCACCAAGCACTACCCAGATATTCAACACCTTTCAAGAAGGCTTGCCCCATGGCCAATAGCTACACCAGTGATGACACAACATGGACTAGCACACTTGCACCAGTGCCAACAACATTCACCTTGTGCCCTTTGAAAGTTAAATTATCCATACCTTCCAGTGTACAATTCCTTGACTCCCAAACATTCTGTAGTATCCTTATCTGATGCATGTGTGTAGTCTTTAAGCTTCTTGAACAACCCATGCAGGGCTTTACTATATCATGTTGCTAATTTCATTAGAAAAGGTTGGTTAATTTCAACTACCATGATGACTAACTGCAGGGTTGGGTAGTTCAACCTTTGGTTGCATCAACTCTAAATCATGATTGACCACTTACCATTTTTTGATGGATGCTTTAACTTGATGATGAACATGATGTAATGCCATTGTGTTTAATTGATCTTGTTAATTTTATCTACTATGGTTTAATTCCAACTTGGCAATCCAATCAATAAGTAAGTTTACCTAGTTGTATTTAAAACCAACCCAATGATCTACCATTCTCAGATATTCTTTGGGAGGTGATGAGGTCCCAATGATGTCACCCATGTTACCTTCGCCATTAGTTGAAAGGCATTTTTCCATGTGAACCAACACACTTACCCCCATCATGATCATCATTTTGTCTTATAGTATTCATAGGCACATGTCAACATTGTGGTTCTGTTGGGTGGTATGCATGCCTCTGGAAATTTCATCATTGTATGTTGTATTACAGAAACTGATCATCTCTTTCATTTGATAGCCCTGGTATCCACCCCTAGTCAAACTGAAGAAACGACCACAATCGTTGTGCAAGAGATCTCTTTGTCAATCTAAATTTTCATTTGTTCACATAATGAACAACTTGTGTGGCATAATGAACAACTCAACAAATTTGCATATGCAAATCATTATAAAATGCAAGACCTTAGTGTTGTTACATGCCTCTCCCGTTTTCTCTTATTACTTGTTTTGAGGTCACAGCTTTCAATTTCTTAACACCAAAAAGTTCTGAGATCATTATCAATTGTAAATCAATCAAAATTCAATTCCACATTTTCACTACCTTCCTCTCCTAGAAAATGAGTAATTGAGGGGAAATATCTGGTGTTACAATTTTTTTTAAATTGATTAAAAATTGCTCCAAATGACATTTGACTCCGGCTGTAATTATCCAAAGTATCCAAAAACACAACTGAATGCTTACATTTCTTCACATATGTAGATGAAATGGAAATTAATTCTTCTGGTGAATAGTCGCAACTTTGGCTAGACTACAAAATTCTCACTACTCCTTACTCTTCATGTCCAGTTTTATTACAATTGTTAGCACTTTGTTCCAGTAATTAAGTTATATTACGATTGTTAACATTTGCCATTCTCTTGCCTTACAGATTGGACTTTTCTTTTGCTTCATTCCACCTTCTTTCTTCATGTGTCCTTTCTATTCAATAAAGTGAGACTGTTTATCATTACTAGCACTTTTGGGGGCTGAATTGGGCCCATTCAGAAAGTCATACATGTGCTAAAGGAACGACATCAGCTGATCACAAAATATGTCACACACAAAACCTTGGAAAGAAAGGTAAGGACAAATTTGTTTGTCAGTGTAAAATCGGTAAGGGCAACTCACACCCAAAATGATAAAAAAGAAAGATGACTTTGATCTTTCTTTGGTGTTTTTATTGGTTCAGACAGAAAGGTAAGACATAACTTACCGCCTTTCTTATCATATGCATTCATCATTATCCTAGCCAAGTATAATGAAAAGTAAACCTCAAAACAACCAACAAGGCGTGCCTCTTGATAACAATTTACTATTCATGGTACCCAACTGTGGTGCAATTGGATTGGTGATTCTACTTGTACATTTCATGCCAGAATGGATTGTCTATAGTCAGCTTTATAGTACAAAAAATAGCCCCGTACAATACTTTGGAGGTTGGGTGCCTGATTCCAACAAGTGTCAAACGATCAAAAGAAGAATTGAGTAATTAAACCCTAAAGGTTGTCAAGTCGACAAAGGAAAAAGATTGATTTTGACGGTGGAATTTGGTTCAACGTGAATAGGATTCTAACTTTTTTGTGTTTGGGGGGTTTATCTCCAAATGTGGTTATTATAAAGAAATACTCACTCACAACAATTCCAGGAATCCAAGTTCAAAACACAAAACAAGGGGTGTGTCACACTATGGCCTTGCCATTTCTGCTAAAAAGTATCTTAAGGCAAAAGAAGAATTATGGAAATTCTAATATTTCACCATGCAAAAATATAATCTTCAGAAAAACCCTGTACAAGAAACCAAGATCCTTCAAGATATCATAACTCTATAACTAATCTCAAGTTTCAACACAAGCCAAAATATCATCTTTCAAAAATCCTCATATAAAAATAGACCTATTACCTAGGGGCCAAAATCCCTTAAGCTACTATTCTCTATAATGAATCTAAACACAATATCCTTGCCTACCAAGGCAAGGCCAACAAAATCAAGACGCAAACAACTGTGGCTCATGTTCTTTTGTTATGCTTTTGAATCTCACAACATTAGTGTGCCTATTTTCATGCATCTGTGTGTGACTTTGCTAGTTTTGATAGTGTTTAGTGCTGATCCAGTAAACTCATGACAAGATTCATCCTCCCACTTTCTGAAAACCAAAATCAAATTGAAAAATTTACCTTGAGCCTCCTCACTCCTTGTAATGCATAATTTCCAAAGAACCCAACAACCCCAGGATATTTTGTACTATGCATAATATGTGCAAATGTGCAAACCTCATACAAAGATTGAATGCAATATGATGATTTAGTTGGAAGAGATTAGGTCAATTAATAAAGTCACTAATAAACACGAGGAAAAAAAAGTGTGCTTCAAACTTGTCTTCCATTTTGCAAGGGCATGCATAATATGTAAACAACTCCCTTTTCTATTTCTAAGTGTATTTTGAGGGATCTCCCCTATTTGAAGAACTCTAGGGCACTATGTTGGGGGAGCTCCCCCAATTTTATATGTTCCCATGTTCTCATGGAAATATTTCAGGAAAAAAGCGAGGAAATAAAAAGAGAGTTGTTTATGTAAGGGCAGGTTCCAGTACGAGTGCATTCTTGGGAACACCCTTGGGTTCACACCCTCAAGTGCCCCTCCCTCAAGAGAACACACTCCTACAGGAACCTGACCTAAAACATATTACATACTCCAGCCATTTATTTCTAAAACAAAATAAAAGTAAATAGCAAGCTAATCAGGTCCACTTTAGATGGCAGTCCAAGGTTCAATGAAATAGAGCAATGCTATTGGATGAGAGTCATAAATTGGACCCATGGTCTTTACATGAGAGTCCAAGACCAAAAAGTGGCAAATCCAGGCTAAACTTATACATGGCACCAATTTGGAAGGAAAATCAATTTGTGCAGACCCAGAAAAAAACAGCTCATGATTTGAAGAACCAAGATGCAAGAATCGGGTCCAACTCAAGGGAGGGTTTCAAACTCAAGGATTCAATTAACTTCAAATGAGGCCGAATTGGTTCTTAGGAATTTGGACCCTGGACCGCATCTAAATTGGGCCTCAGTGTTGTTAAATATTGGTGAATTTTTTGCACTGTGGGGACCAAAAGGAAACAAATCTGAAACATTCTGTTGGAGATCCTTCCTTGAGTGTTTTGAAGAAATGTAGCCACTTTTCAACTGCCCCCAAAAGTCTGTCATCACTTTGCTGTTTGGATAAAAACTGTTTGGAAACACCGATGCAAATGGCTATACTATATCCCGCAATTTGTGCCCCTGGCATTTGCCCGGGCCAAAAATGGTGACAAACAATTTGGAAATTAGAGTTTCACATGGCCAATGAGAAGGCTCAGCATGCACTCATGAGAGGTCCAGTTCTTTTCTTTAGGGGGGAGGGGAAGGGAGGATTTTTTTGTCTTTTTCCTTGTTCTCAATGTGTTCCTATCATGTTCTAATGGTGTTTCTCATGTTCTTATCTTGTTCCTCAAGATGTTCCCAATAGAACCTCAAATTTATCCCATATGGTTTGCCCAAATTTTAATTCTCATGTATATAAACTGAAATGATGAGTGATAAGGGAGAACTTTTTTTTCTATTTAGTGACTTGGGGTTCAAAGCCAAAGAGGTGCTTCTGTTGAGGAGAGTGCCCAATGTTCCCAAATGTCTTGGGAGAGATTTCAAGTACTGCCTCACATTTTAGGAATGTCCCTCACCAGTTGTGTGGCTTACCCATCATAAAGTACAATGCAAATGTTATCATAAGTTTTAAACATAGATAGATCATGAGGTGGTAGGAGAGACACACACCTTATGCCCTCAATTGTGGAAAAAATCAGTGATGGGCCAATCAATGTGGCCTCTTCTGAAAAAAAAAAAAAAAAAAAAAAAAAAAAAAAAAAAGGGTGAGAGAAACCAAAAAATAATTTAATATAAAAAATTTTTAATTCGAAT
>Ga0116231_10001189_pt1 | contig 52306 bp, 37 predicted proteins | sample S1TSphgellanicum_2_FD_89695 | JGI IMG/M metagenome (GOLD analysis project Ga0116231, IMG submission 89695) | Host-associated microbial communities from peat moss isolated from Minnesota, USA - S1T2_Fd - Sphagnum magellanicum MG | ecosystem: Host-associated > Plants > Peat moss > Unclassified...
GTCCAAGACCAAAAAGTGGCAAATTGAGGCTAAACCTACATGGCACACGGGTCCAAGACCAAAAATTGGCAAATTGAGGCTAAACCTACATGGCATGCGGGTCCAAGACCAAAAAGTGGCAAATCAAGGCTAAACCTACATGGCATGCGGGTTCAAGACCAAAAAGTGGCAAATCAAGGCTAAACCTACATGGTATGCGGGTCCAAGACCAAAAAGTGGCAAATTGAGGCTAAACCTACATGGCACCATTTCAAAGGGAAAATTAATTGGTTTGGACCCAAAAAAAGAGCTCAAGAGAGAGAGAGAAGGCCCACACACACATGAAGGCATACAGCTTTCGTCTTCGCCAACACCCATTGCGCAAATCACTTGGTGAACAGCCTCTATTCCAATGAAACTTGGAGACCTCTCAATATCCTACTTTGCCTTTGTTGGTGAATGAGCTTCGCCACTCCTCCTCCACCCCTTCCCATCCACCCAAAGTCCTACCCTCTCGCCTATTAGCTTTCCTCACTCCTTATTTCTTACCATTGCTTATTAAACAAATAAATAATAAAAATATTCAATAAATTCCAGTAACAATGATTTCATCGAAGCTAGTTTGGGTGGGATGGGCTGTAATCGTAGGTCGTACAAAAAGACAATTCTAAATTGTAAATTTATTAGAGGTTGATTTTAAATTGAAAATTTTTTAAAATAAACATTTTAAAAGTTGTAATGTTTCAAAATGTTTTTATGGATCCTAAGATATCGAAAGAGAAACAAATCTTTCTTCTTTTTTTTTCAATGTCTTTTGGAATCTTTGTGTCTTTTCAAAAAAATAATAATAATAATCTTTGTGTCTTTCCAATTTCATACAAATGTAAATATGTGTTATTTCATTTGAATATGTTGAGTTTATTTCAAAAGATTGACATGTTTTTTTTTCTTTGAAATTAAGTTAGTTTTTAATAAAAATTTCTCCCTTAAATACTTAATTCAAGGATTTAATCCCCACTTGTTTAGATGATTAAATATTTATCCATCCTAATTGCTTCCAAATTTTCAATGATTTAAAAACAAGGGTGACTAATTAAATCTCCTTTTGGATGTTAATTGGGCAGTATTTTGTACAACTTGAATTTTATATATATTTTAAAATAACAAAGTTTTCAAATGTTAAACCTCTTTTTTTTTGGTCATTTCATCATCATTGGTAGTGTTGAGCAATGCACAGCCCAAGGCCAAAAAGTAAAATAACACTTTAATTAAAAAATTTCAAATGACACTTCAAGTTTTTAACCCCAACTTAATTTCTTAATTTCTAATTAGCTTTCTAACTTTCAATTAATTTCCTAATCTCCATTTTCATCAAAATACATTATTCTTTTCATTTTTTTCTCATTTTATATTTCTCATCCATCACCATAGCCTATATTTCATTGCAACTTTGACAAAACCTTCCAAAAACAAAAGTGTGCATTCTTTTACATTAAATTTCATTACAACTTGAGCAAAACCTTCCAAAAACAAAATTTTACACATTTTGACATTATGGAGCACACAAACGAGGGTTTTACAAAAGAATGAAGACTCCAGATTTGTGGCCCAAATGCTTCGAGCCACAAATGTCATTCCTTCCAAAATCATCCAATCTCAAACTTTAGAAAGCACAAATTTGTCTAGTAAGAGAGTGAAAAGATGTTTCTATCATTCAATTCCTTGATTTATATAAGAAAGCAATGGTTGGCGATGGGAAAAGAAGTTTTTCAAGAATGTGATTGGGTGGAGATTGTCGATAGCTTGATGAAGCTTGGCCCATGATTTCAAAACATACGTCCAAACAATGTTGGGACAAAATTCACAAAATGCAAAAGACATACAACAAGTATCGACAAATACAGAATGAAACAAACACAAGTGTTTGCAAATGGATTTTGGTTGAAAAAATGCACAAGATTTTTGCAGGAATAGTAAAAGCTAGTGGGGCTCGTAAAACATACGATGATGGAAATCAAGTTGCACCTAAGGTTGCAAGTATTTTGAACATTGTTGACATTGATGAAAATGTTGCATAGGAGATTCCCAAATCTTTTTAGGATCAACAAAATTTTGATAGAACAATTCCTAAAGTTTTCAAAGACTTTGATTACTCCATTGACCGTTACTTGTAAAAAAACAAGAGTTGATGGAAACCCAAACAAGAAGCATAACAAAAGTAACAAAAATGATTCTTTTACATTAGCCCTTGCATTTTTTCAATTTGAAGAATCTTCCAATAAAATTGAGAGAATTAAAATAAAAATGCACTCACAAATGGCAAAATAAGCAAAGGAAGTGCAAAACTCCACTACCAAAATGCCATGGAAATGGAAGAGCATCAAACTTAAAATATTTTATAAACTCAACTTCAGATGACAACAATTTTTGCAAGTGTGCTAAAATTTAAACCAACGAAAGATTAGTTAATTAATCATAAGATGTGTGTAAATAAAACATTCTGGAAATGTTTTCAAATTTGCAAAAATTAATAAAAACACATTTTTTTATTTCAATGTCAACATTTTATTTTCTAAAATACATGTTTGTTTCTAAAATACATGTTAAGATGGCATTTTAACCAAGATGCAAATAATGCATCTCTTACGAATTCACCAATTGTTATTATTTGTTCTCCTTAATGAAGTCAATTCACCATGTCAAAACCAATCAATGGATCATTGCATTCCTTAATATCGCAAACAATAAGTTCAGGGATGCCATGCAACTCACAAACGTTTTGCGAAACACAACATGTTATGATGATGCATGGTGTTTTGTCCACGTGCACCAACATGCCTTTAAGAATCTGCCATCAATTTTTCAGGGTGCCAAATGTAATCTCAATTAGAACGTGCGATTTTATAATTTTTAATGAAATACAGTCAAATTGGGTAGGCTAAATCGCGCTATATGAATGGTGGAACTTCCAAACCTCAAATGTTGACCACTAATTCATGTAAAATTTCACAAATTTGTAAATGTTTATATAAAATAAAATACTTAAATTGTCCACCATTATGAACACTGTCAAATTACCCTACACATACACTCCAAAATTCTTATTTGCATCACAAACGCCTTATGTAACCATGTTGAATGAATGTTTACGGTTGTAAAAATCTCCTAGGGAAACCATAATCTTGTTGGATGGCCAAAATGATAATGGAACATGTGTATCGTCAATAACACTCGCAATTTGCTGAATACCAATCAAATCTATGAATCTTTCAATGATAAATAGTAAATGTTGTCATGTAGGAAGGTGAATATAAATCTTGAAAAAGTTATCATTGTTTGCCAAAATCTCACACATAATGTAAGTGTACTTTTGAACCGTGAATGCACTAACATTATAAAAATTAACCATCAACTTTGGTCGAATTGCATGATCTAATCTATATAATACAATCTTCACAACCTTACGAGAAAAGGCTCTTGCACAAAAATAGGTGAGTGTGTAATGAAAGGTGTAATTTGTTGGACAAGACTCTCAAATGCAAAAAATGGTATCTTATAAAACTAAACATATCATTTATCCAACATTTCAAGATTGGTGAACCAAACATCTCCTTTTATAACATCCAAATGTGTTTTTTTGTCTAGGTTCCTTCCACCACAACCTATGAACATGACGTTTCTTTCTTTGACACATAATAACAAAAATTGGTAATTTTTTAAAAAATAAGTTAATCTCATAAAAAACTATTGGATTCAATAAAGGCCCATGATAAGGCAACCTTGTGAACACAAGTGTATGTGAAAGCATTTGAAAAATAAACCAAAGTCCAACAATTAAAGCAATGTTTGCCATGATGTGAAACAAAATGTTCAACATAATGCAAATCACAAAATGAAGGAAACAACTTGCTAAATATTAAATTGACAAGATGAAAGGAGAATGATCACATCCCTTTTAAGGAAATTTTTTATTAATAAAAAAGTAAAAAATGTTTTAAATGGAAAAATGACCAAAAAAACTATTAGGAAAAGAAAAAAAAAAGTAACAAAGGATATGCTCTTTGGGAAAAATATAAATAAATAAATAAATGAACAAAAAAATGAAAAGGATTTTTTCAAAAACAATAGTTAAAAAAACAAGGGGAAAACAATTAAAACAAAAAGGGGGGGGTGGGGATTTTAAATATGTGAGTAATGAAATGCCAAATTATTAAAAAAAAAAATTAGTTCTTTGAAATCCTCAAATTTTGTAAATATAGAAATAAAAAATCATGTTGTCATTGGCCTAGCTATTACCAAGTAAGCACTAGCTAGGCCAATGCTTATTAGGCAATAACTAAGCCAACAACAACTTATGTTAGGCATGTTGAAGGCAACATTTAGCCAGTGTTGCCAACTTTGTTCCATGTGCGCGGTGCACACTAGTGCCACTTCCCCACCAACATCAAAATAACATCTAAAAAGAAAATTGTTGGTGCATGCCTCTTGGTCCAATGTGCATGTGCGTGGTACAAGAAAGAAAACTCATGATTTGAAAAACCAAAATGTAAGTTAGGGTCCAAGGCAAGGTCAAACTCAAGGATTCAATTTGCTTCCAATGAGTCCAAATTGGTTTTTAGGAATTTAAACCCTAGACTCACATTTAAAGTGGGCCTAGAAAGTTTGAGATTTTATAAGTTCAAAAGCCTATAAAATGTTTATGTTTAGGGTAAAGCTTAGAGACAATGGGCTTTACCAAAATAAAGGCCTTGTGGGCAAAGCCAAACATGGGCCTAAATATGTTAAGTCTATTCCCAAGGGCTTTAACAAGGTGTAAAAATTGCATACACTAAAACAAGGCTAGCTTCAACACATGTTTGTCAAATAATTAATTTTGGCTTTGTGTTGCTTTGCACTACCAATGACGATCAATTCACATAAGTTTAGATTTAAAGTATATTAATTCAAAAAAATAATAATAATTGCCCAACATTGGTAATCTATGATCATATAGATTGTCCATGAAATCATTTTCACTTCCACTAATATTTGAATATAAGATTTAATTTTCACCTATTAAAACATTAACATTTCTAACACCAATCATGTCTTTTTTTACATCCTTCATTGCTTCAAAAGTTTTTTTCTTTTCTTTCCAATGTCCCCCACAATCCTTCTTATCATGCTTATCAATGATCCATGGTCCACTACATCCCCTATATTTTTTTTTGTGATTTTCAACATCATATCCAATGCCCTAAATCCTCAACATCTTAGCACTCCTATTGTCCAAAAAGAAAAAATTCATATCCAATATAGTGCCCGTAGTGTTTCCAACATGTCTTTTCAACACCCTTGCACTATTGTTTATTGTCACTTTTTCATTCCTTGTTGGCGTTCTCATCTTTTTGTTGGTCCCATCTATCATCGTCCTTGTTATTGTTCAAGTGTTTTTTTAAATTATTAACTTAACAAAAGTTCTCAAACCCAAACATTTTTTAACAAACTTAAAATTGCTGTGATAATTTAGTTCAAAGGTGAAACTTGGGCTTCACATAGGTACACATTACTAATGACATTGAATTGATGAAATAAAATAAGTTGATTTTGTAAAATTTAAGTTCCATTTGAATTATTTAATATTGAATGAAATTGCATAATGCAACTTAAATTGAATGCAAATCAATTAAATTTGAATTAAATTCAAATTAAATTGAAATGAAATGAACTGAACATAATAATATTTTCCTTTATATTCAGCATGGTTATTTTTCACATTGGAAATTCAATTGAGTTAAGTTTGAATTGAATTGAATTGAAACCAATTTGAATTCAACCAAATTACGAAAATTCAATTATGAGAAAGCACATGTTAATTTGCTTTTCATATCCATGTAGGTGGGTTGGTGAAAGGAATGAAATAGTTAGGTAATTATGGAATGTTTTCATAATTTGTCACATGGAGTTAATGAAAGGATTGAAGTAATTAAGTAATTATGGAATGTTTTTATAATTTGTGACATGGATTTGGTGAAAGGAATAAGTTAATTTTTAAAATTATGATTTTTTGCATAATTGTTAAATGAGACTTTTTTAATTGTTGTGGCAATGACCATTAATGGATTATATACATGTTTCACCTAAACTAGTTTTGATTATCATTGTCACTAAAATTGAAGATTTTATGTCATATATGTATATAATCTTATTTTATTTTATTTTTCTTTGAATTTTGTTCTTTGAATTTTTTTTAATAATTTCAAAAAAAATACAAGTAGTTTAATTAATGTTGAAGCACCAAGGTATTATGGTATGTGAAAATTAACACTTACACTTTCATTTCGTTATTGACATCTTTATTAAGTTCAAATTTTCTCATTTTGTTTGTTATAATTCATGTTATTCACATTAAATGCCTATGTACATATTTCTTATTCATTTCATTTCAATTATTTAAGGTTTTCTATTTTAAAGGTTAAGGGTTTTTGGGTTTAGTGTTTTAAGTTTTTTGCTTTTCAGGTTTTTGGATTAAGGGTTGGGTTTTATAGGTTTTAGGTTAGGTTTTGGGTTATAGGTTTAGGTTAGCTTTTAGCTTTTAGGTTAAGTTTTGGGTTTTGGGTTTTGGGTTAAAGTTTAGGATTTAGGTTTTATGTTTTGGAATTTTATGTTTTTATTTTTTGAGTTTTCAATTTTAGGTTTTAGGGTTTTACATTTTAGGTTTTACATTTTGACATATAACAAAATGGATGCAAGTTTTAGGGTCAAGGTGGAATGGGGCATTAGAAGATTAAAATGCAATTGGAGAAGGGTGATGAAATATTTTGGTTTCACAAAAGATAAATATAATCATTTGTTTAAAATGATTACATTATTTATTAACGTATTTCACATGTGCCACCATGATTTCACACTTGAAGTTATTGGCGAACATTTAGATGACCTAACAAAACATGGTTATAATAACAACTACTAGCTACAAGTTTAACAACTATTTATCCCTAGCCGTGAATATTGAATTTACAACCATTCCACATTCTTTAACTAGCCTCAAATTGCCTATCATAAATATATTATTCTTTTATATGTTGACATCCATTTTTGCCCCTAATAAAATTTCCCAATCCTCCACACTTGCCTATAATGTGTTGGTAATAGTGGCAAGGTTCTTGGATTCTGACATGAACATCTTAATCTTTGTCATTGGCTTATCCATTGGTGTATTTGTGGATGTAGTAGCAAATTTTAATGATGGGCCTAACATTTCATTAAAAATAGGCTTACATCTAAGAGAGGAGTGAAATGAGGGACTTTGTATATTGAAGATTGTTGCTTAAGTTGACCATCTATTGTTTTGAGTTGTGCCAAAACCTAATCATTCTATAGCACAACCATATTTACACCCTATTCATTTGATATGCCCATTTTCAATTCTTTTAAAATATCTTACAACTTATCCTTAAAGATTTTTTCCTAAAATGAAAAATTTAGAAACTATTGTTAAAGGGTGAAATTGTGACCCATGATCATTACCATCTTCTAGGGGGTAAGACTTGGGGGCAAGGTCGACACCTTAACACTTCACAAGAAGAATTACTCTCACTAACTTACTTTATTACAACTACTCAAATAGTAAAGAAAAATTTGTACAAAGAAGAATGAAGAAGGTATGGGTCTATTGTCCAAGACCAACCCTACCTTCCTATAAGTAGTTTAATCCAGGGAGTAGGGGGAGGATGTAGAGAGGGGGTAATATGAGGAATGGGCAGAACTTAAAAGTAACTACTCTCCTTGGTTCTATAGTACCTTCAACACTCTTGGATGTTGTCCAACCTAGGGTCTACAAACCTATTACCACTATCCTTCATCTACCATGTTTGCAAGTCCTCTAATGGCTTTGCTTGCCACCTGTAGCACCTCGGGAAGTCCCTTCTATGCTCTCTATCGTCTACAACCAACTACCTTCCATTTTGTCCTTTCCTACCACCTCCAATAGTACCTTTTTGTTTGCAAAAGGTTATTAGCTAGCATGTCCCCTTGTGCTTAATTTTCACCATCAAAAACTAATTGTTACTCTCATGTGGTAGCTAATAACTTAATGTTCCAAAGGCCACCAAGTGGTAAGCCCCATTACTCTCTATCCTAGAAAAAATGTAAAAATATTATCTCAAGGAAACATCCTACTTATACAAAATAAACTACTCTACTTTCCACACTTAAGGGAAGAACAATACAACACAAGAAACTTGAATCCTTCAACCATCTTCCACTACAATCACACCCAAAGTACATACATCTTTCTTTACTCCTTACATCCTTCTCATTTAGAGTCCTATGTCCCTCAATGTCCCATTTTCAAAAGTCTCATATGAATAAGCCATCCCCCAACACTTCCTCTAATCTTTTTTCCCCACATACCACACAAGGCCCACATTGACCCCTAGAAAATAGGGCCCTTATCTTAATCCCTTCCTAGAAATCTCTTAGATGATTGGGTGGATTAACCCCCCAACCACTTGTTAAACCACGTTATTTAATTTTATTAGCTTCACCACTTAGGTAAGAAATAATAAGTCTACCACTAATAACTATTAATTATTAGGAGGCCTATGGAACTAACTAGCTATCTAGATATTTCTACCTGTTAACAATTATAACTTGTAGTCTTAGTACACAACTTTCCAAACTTGGCTTAGGATAAGTTGTGTCACATTTTTTTTTACCTTAGTTGTAAATCATGAAGTGGTGATTATATAAACTAGCCATGTAACTCAAATGTACAGAATCCACAATGCAACTTGGACTTTTCCCTTTCCAAGGTGCTTTTGTGGCCTTATTATTGGGCTCTAATGCACATTCATTTTCTTAGATTTTGAATAGATCAACATCAAAACCCTCCATATTCAATATCAAAAAAAATTCCAAATAATAAGGTCATTAATCTAGTATAGGGGTTTAAAAATTAAGGAATGACGAAAACCAATAATGGGGGGGTCTAGATGGTCTACATATCAAGGAATCCATAAAGAACAATTGTTTGATATAGTTTAAGGGGTTTTTAGGTCAAGAACTCAAAAGACAAAAATGATGAGTTCCTATTGTAGGGTTTGCAAGCTAAGAATCCCAAAAAAAAAGTAATTAAGGGTTTATAAAAATAAAATCTATAAATACATAAAACCCCCAAAAAAAAAGTCCATAGAGTATTCTAATTTGTAAAAAAATTTAATAAACCTAAAGGCATTTGTTAACACAAAATCCAAAGAGATAAAATGTGTTTTCAAATGTAATGATTAAACTTCAATCCCTTAAAAACCTAGTGAGTTCTAAAAAAGATGATCCAAGTTTGAGACAACCCTCTACAAGGTTTGTATGAGGCAAATCAATTTGTTAAAGGCTTAAATTAGAGGGTACAAACTTGTTACAATACAAGGCCTACAGAAACCAATTCAAATCACTAAAAGCATGTAGAAGAGGAGATAGGCATGTTATAAACATGTATAGGGCATATATGTGGGAAATGAAATCATTAGAAAACATCAATTAAAAGAGGCTTATACATGGCTTATAATGGGCAAATCAAATCATTAGAAGACATCATCTATAAGAGGCTTATACATGGCCTATAGTGGGCAAATTACTCATTAAAGGCAAAAAACATTTAAAGGTGGGCCTTTAAAAAGCCTGTACATAATCTACACTAAGAAAATCAACTCATTAGAAACATAAACTAGAAGAAACAAGGCTCTTAAAAGTCTTTGTAAGGCACATCAAGTTATTAGAAACTTCAAATTAGAAGAAATGGGTTTGGAGTTATAGCAAATTTAAAAAGAAGCAAACCAACTAATTTGAAAGCAACCGTAAGAATAACCATCTTGAAAGCAAACATAAGTTGAAATCAATTCATTTCAACCACATTAAAAACAACCCAATTGAAAATAAATACAAATTTTAATCAACTCAATTCAAATTTGTACAAAAAAATGTGCCAATTCAAAGTTATACAAAATGGATGTCATTCACAACACAAATCTACTATGGGATTTATAATCCAAGTTACAAGCGTCATCAAAAGAATTTGACTTATAGAAAGCACGGTAACTTAAGTCAATGTGTTGCAAACACACCTTCAAGCATTGAAGCTCAAATTCAAAACACATTTGGAGCAAGGTCACCTTGGGGTACCACTTATTGCAATTTGTTGGCAGTAAAACTTATGGTCAATTTTCATTACCTTTAATGTGTTCCATGGAACACTCACTTACAGAGGCAAGCCACACCTTATTTACTTGATAAAGACACCAAAACATTAAAGGCATCAATGGCAAATGGGTGAAAGTGTGTACAACAACAATGGAATCTGAAAAGAAGGTAACAAGTTGCATTTTTTTTCTAATTTTAAGTTAGGGTTTTAGGCACATGTGGGTTTGTGAAATTGAACTAATTGTCTCTTGGCTAGGGTTGCACAAACTCACATAATTACAACAAAAATGGGACATAGACCACACACAGGTATAAAAAAATCACACACAATAATAAAGTTTCCCAAATCATGATTTTTTTTTATAGTTGTAGAAGATGTTTTCATTTTGACATGAGAATTTTGCTATTATGGCCATGGTGTAAAAATTTTTGCATCTCATTTGAAAATATACACATTGCCCAAATCCACGTCTTTTGAACTTTAACATAACCTTCAACACTTTCACAATTGATGTTCACATGTTGACTTGGAATGCAACCTCCAACACTTTCATGGTTCATGTTTGCATGCCAACTTTTGATGCAACCTCCAATGCTTTCATAATTAATGCCTACCTATTAACTTACGACACAACCTCCAATGCCTTCATGATTGATGTTTGCTTACCAACCTCTTTCCAACATGCAATGTCAAAGACTTTTGATATTCCTTCAAACACAAGGCCTCTTTCAAACATCCAACTTCTTTTGGCACTCACAAAAAAACTCGACCTTTTGATGTTCACCAAAAAAAAAACCCCAACCTCTTTAGACACTCACAAAACCTCTTTTCTCGCCACCACTATGGCATTCCTTCGCTCACAAAACCATCTTTCACATTTCAAACTCACTCACAATTCCCTCCTTCCTTTCTCAGATTCAAGGCATAAAGAGTTTCTAACATTTGGTTATCTTCCATGGTCGTCACTTTTGTCAAATGTTGCACACAAGAAAAAACCAAAAAAGATGGGGTGAAACTTGGGGAAAACACTAAAATTGGTGCGTTTTTGAATTTCACATAATCTTTTTCCCCTTTGCTTCATCTTTGCCCCCATGTTCTTGACTATGTTTTTGTCTATGTCCTATGTTTTTAGTGAACATGGAGTACTCACCCCATGAAATCACTACTTTACAAACTTTTTTAATATATTCTACACATCTTTGCTTAGTTCCAACATAGTTTAGTAAAAGCCTCTAACATTACCTACCCTAATAAATAAGTTTGGTTTTATTAGATGTTCTTACACCTTACCTTATTTTGTTACTAAACCAATGTAAGATTTAATTCTCATCAATAGAAGTTTCTAGGAGTAATGTTGGTCATAAGCTAGTAATTAATAATCGGTTTGCTTTAAAATTAACAATATGTATCACCTTGTTTATATATAAATACTAACATATTGCCAACCAACCTTACAATGTCATCAACTTTGGAAGCTTCTAGTACTACCTAAAGCGTATTTAAGAAAATTTCAAATTACTATTCAAATTCCAACATGAAAAGAACATAAGCAACTTAAGAAATTTCAAACCTAGCCATTAAGCATGATATAATGAAGGTAACCATTTTTGTTCACCTTCTAGGGACATTTTCATACAACATGATAGTTCCATACAAATCATGAATAATCAAGATTCTAAAATCACACCAAGTAGAGAACAAAAATCCTCATTTTGCAAATCTCTCAAATGATACACTTGGATTGTCTTAACCAAGTAATTCACGATGACAAACTTGAGATGAAGAATTGTAAGAATCAAGAAGGCACCAATGGATTAATTATAATATTTATTTAATAATTGTCCTCAAATTCAAACCTACCCATGAAGGTTGTTTAGAAACCATTTTTCAAGAACACTTCACTGATGAAGATATGAACATCTTCGTTTAGTCTATGATAGGTGTAGGTCATTACCATTGGTTATGTGGATGATTAAATTTTATGCTCTAAGAATAATAGCTAGCATATGTTGCAAAAAACTACATGACACATGTTTGACTTTCTACATTTGTGACAAACATAAGAGGATCACATTTGCAATCTTATATTATCATCTATACACCATTAAAATGAAACTACTTAAAGCTATGGATGTAACTAATGTTTAGTCTTTTAACACATTTTGGTGTTTTTGAGCTTAATGGATTTGTGATGTTATGATACCTTAACATCATATCACATTGCTATGTTTTATATTTGGGTTTTTTTATTTTCAATAATATTTTTCAATAGTACCTCTTGTATCAATCATGATAGTTTGATTGCGTTGTTTGTTGCATGTTACATTATTGAAATTTATCTTGATAAAACATGATTTCATTCTTTAATTCAAATTTTAATGTAAATTCTAAAGGTCTAAATATATTTGGTTAAAGCTGACAACTTGAAAACTTGGATTATTACCTTGAGGTAATGGACTTTCAAAAAATTTGGTTAGAAAGTTGTATACTTCTTTATTATGTCAAATTGACCATAATTTTGTTTGTTTTTTCAAAGTTTGGCTTTTAGAGGTCTTAATCAACAATTCATCATATTCTAACATGTTTCTACTTGGATTTTTTTATTGTGGTAACAATGAAATAAAAAATTTGTCTTCTAAATGACAAGTTTTTGTGTTTGTTTTTTTTCCAAAAAACAATCATTATCTCACATTAACAAGCGGTTCATACTAATGTTGTAATATATTTTCATCAAATCATGATAATTCAATTGTAAATGCATTTAAAAAAAAACTCATTGCCAATAATTTGATTTTTAGTTTATAATTGTAATAAAAGTTGATAAAAAAGTAGACATAAATTTGATGGTATAATTAATTTGTAATATATTTTGAATCCTAAATAATGTTATGACAATGCCAATTCAAAACCCACAACATTATTAAAAACACCTAAAATGAATTAGGTTCATAAAATACATTATTTGGTTTTATTATGATGTTGACATTTGATGATTGTAAAAAGGAACATAATTTGACAATTTAAATGCAAAAAAATAGGTTTTTGGTATGCCCAATACATTTATATTGCCACAAATATACATTGTTGAATTGATGTGTGTCCATATATGGTCAAGATGATAACCATATATATTTTAGTGTTATCTATCAATTGAAGCTCCATAAAATATGTTTGCATAATTATTTTAATTTATATGTTTATATATAAGTTTTTTGTAACATATTAGTTTTGAAATCTTCTTTAACAATTGTAAGACTTGTTATTGGTATTTTCTCATGAGTTGTTGGAGGTGTGACAAAAGAATTTGATATTGAAATGTTTGTAAACTAATGTTAAATAAATATATTTCTCTACTACTACTATCTATTGAATATTTGCACAAAATAAAATTATAAAAATAGAATATAACATCTCACTAAATCAAATGAAATTTTATTAATATTGCACTATAATATTGCATCCAAATCATTTTCATATTATGTAAATCGTTTTAATCACACAAAAACTTACATTATAAAACATAATAAACACAATGGAACACACTGTAAATATGGAGAACCAAGGTATGATATGAAAGGGTATGATCATGATTCTCTTTATAAATATATCATCTAAATATGAATTTGGATATGGATTTGAAATTGAATCACATGGGCTTGGAAATTTCGTTAACTTCCAAAAATGCATATACATCATATGATATAACCAAAAAGTTAAAATAAAGATAAAAATTATATATATATAAAATCTTTAATATTTGAATTTACAATATTGTAATGTGAATTGAATATAATACTATTATGAATCTTATAGCAATGGGCACATGAAAACTATATATATATACCTTAAAATATTTCAAAAAAACAATTACAAATCTCCATACATCATTGTCTCACTTTTTATTTCCCAACACAAGCCCAAACACTTTTCAAGTATTACATAATGAGAGGTTAAAAAAAATTTGAAAGCATCGTTTAAAAATATCTTTGAGCATCTTAATCTTGTGATTCACCATGTGACTCATCAATTGTGAATCACACAATTTTAAATTGATTCATCAAGTGTGAATCATATAATCTTAAATTGTTAATCCTAATTTAATGACTCAAATGATGACTCAACCTTATCTAATGAATCATCACAAAACTTTATATGTCCAACTTTTAAAACTTGATTCATCTTTTAAATTAAGTATGTTTAATCTTTACAAGATGGTCACTCCATAATCCAATTATGTCATACCTCTAGAATTCACCCAAATTAACCAATTAAAATATCCATTCAAAGTCCATACTTGATTGATTTATTTAATTTACTATTACATGCCACAATACCTTATTTATTGGCATATATAACAAACATGGACAATGTTTTAATATTTTTTTTGCAAATTGAAAAAGGTGCTTTGTTTCAAAATGATAAACACTCATGATTTTTTTTGGTAACTGTGTTATTACAAATTAACAAAAGTATTTTGTGTCTTGGCATAATAACATGGATTTTTCTTTGGCAACTATGATTTCGCAAATAAATAAATAAACAAATATATAGATTCTTGGCATGATAAACATGGATTTGTTTTTTGGAAATCATGTGAAATATTAGGCATGCATAATGGATATGAAAAGAATGAATGTGCATAAAGAAATGTGCATGAAAGAGATGAGAAGATTGAGTGGGATTAAGCACAAAATGTGGGCTTGTGATTGAAAATTCCTTGCTAGGGGTTGAAACACACTATGATTACATAATCTCAAAAAAGCTCTATGGGTATGAATTTTAGGATTTAAAAAGCAACCATCATTTCTTGGAGATTTTGACTCCACCTTTGCAATTAAGAGTGTAATATGCAATGATAAATTAAAAAAGAAAACTTACATGTTTTTTAGTGTAAAACTTTCAGTGTGTAAACTTGGGTGAATTCTAAAGTTAAGATGTAATTGGATTATGGAGTGACTCATATGGTAGGAAATAGGCATAATTGATTTAGAGAATGACTCAAATTTTCAAAGTTGGACTTATAAAGTTTTGTGATGATTCATGATATTAAGATTAAGCCACTAGATTAGGATTGACAATTTTAAGATTTGATAACTCACACTTCATTATATATATACATTGAATCCCAAGACACACAGAATTGGAAAGAGGGGAGAACTTTCGAAACACATGGAAAGATGGAGTCTCAATAGAGAAGTTTCGAAAACAAATTTTGGGACATTGAGAAAGAGAAGATTTTGAAAGAATGCGAGGGAGGGGATTTTAGTCATAGAAATGTAGCTTTGGTAATATCCATGTGAGCAATATGTGTGTCTTGAAAGAATGTTTACAATGAGGTTATTGAGAATCCTAGGGTGAGTCCAATGACTTTCAACACAAAATAAATGTAAGCAAAATTTGAGTATCGAGAGGAATGTGAACTACATGGAAATAAGGTCTTCAAGATTGATGCAAACAAGAGATCCCAAGATTTTGGATACGAAGATATATGAGGTGAACTCAAACTCCCAAAACTCTCACCTAGAATGGTCTTTCATTAGCTCTCAGAACCTTTCCTCTAAAGTCATCATGAGCTTGGCATGGTGAGCTTAACTTCCATACAAGAGCTATCTTACTTTAAGTCCTCCCTCCAAGGTAACTCTTTGGTGTGCTCATTGTCTAGTATGCAATGAATCACATGTGCGATGTTGTTAATTATGTGCACCCCTATCCTTTAGGAGTGCTCAATTGGTCACCACCTTTTCAATGAATTTGAGATGAAGTCTATTGATTGATTCCTTAGTTTGCTTCCCAAGGAATCTCAAAAAGCAAGTCACCCAAAAATGTGACATGCTACATTCAAATGCCAAGCTACTTGTCTATGATGCACATAAAACTTAAACCATTGTGAAAAAACATCTAGAGTGGATATGGGACATCACTTTTCACTTCAAAATTCAAAATGGATTGGTCAAAAGTTGACATTCATGGGTTGAATCGGAGGAAATGTTATTTGAAAAATATAAACTAAAAGTGAGTTTAAATTGGAATTAAAATGGATAAACACATAATTAAAATGAATACATAAACTATAATGAAAAAATAATAATTAAAAAAAGGAAATCCAAAGATAATGACATGCACTAAAACTTGAGATTTAACACATGGTGAAACAATTTGGACTATTTTGTAATTTAGGTTTCAACTTACTTCACAATCTTGAACTTTTTTATTTTCCAATTTGAATATTTTCCAATTTTGAACTTTTTGTTCATTTTGTGCCATTTCAATATTTTTAAATTTTAAACGATTTGCTTTGGTATTGTTTGTTTTGTGTCTTTTGTAATATGTGGACCCAACAATCCCAAGCTAGGTTTAGATGAGGTTGTTAGGGGAAACAAATGAAAAAGAACATGTACTATGATTTGATCATCAATGTAATCAATTACCTTCTTGTGAATAAAATCATTAAAACATGAAAAAACACAAAAAAAAAATTTTTAAAAAAAAATCCTAAAAATGTAATTCTTGTTTCATTCACACTAACATTATTATAGAATATCCTAAAAGGGCAACATTGCCTTCTCCTCCTTGAATTTCTTTTGACCATGGTTGTTACCCTCCATAAGCTAACCTACAATGTAATTTTAAAAAATTCAAAAAGAAATTCAAAAGGCTACAATCTTTTATATCAAAGAGAATTATGCAACTCCACATGAAAACAAGAGAATAATTTTTCCTAAATTCAAAACAAAAGCATAGTATTTCCCCAAGCCTCCCCCAATACATCTCCTCCAAAAGCTTCTAAAAATGGTTCCCCAAAAATTAGAAGTTTCGTGTATTTATAGGTGAAGGGAAATTTGGCCACCAAGTCACCAAATTTTTAAAAACATTATTTGGAAATATCTTTTAAAATAGTGGAGAGAGTTTCCAAAGCTAATTTATCTTTTAAATTAGTACCATAATTTTAGCCACCTTACTATCCTTTTCCAAGATTCATTATAACTTGAATTTAAGACAATGAAAATAAATAATTGTTATCCTAAAACAATGGAAGTAAAATTTCAAATAAATTATTGCCATAATAAAAACTAAAAACTAGTAGGTTGAATTTGGCCTTGAACAATCTTCACATGTATCCATGGTACGTGTTTAAAAAGATGCAACTTATGTTTTTTTATAAGTAAATATGCAAAATGAGTAGTTTTTTAAAAAGATATTTGAAAAAATTAAATTTTTATAAATAAATAATTTTTTTGATAAACAATTTTAAGGTTGTGTGAGTTGCACTTGATGAATCACATGATGAGTCATGGGATTAATATGTAAAAATTATTTTAAAACAATACTTTTGCATGTTATTTGTTAAATTTTTATTGTTTTTTAGCATTTGAAAGGTGTTTGGGCTTGTGTTGAGAGATATAAGAAATAAAGATAATAATGTATGGAGATTAATGTCGGTGAATTCAAAATAGACTTTGTGTTTGCATGTTGAAGTTTCAAAGTCTTGCTTAAGAGAATTCACATGCATAGGTTGGAAAGAAACATAAAACATAGCATACAACATTGTGATTAGAAATTCGATACAGGAACATCTAAAGCTTACATATCTAAATTCAAACCAATCTTTGGCATTGCGAATGGTGGAGGTGGCATACTACTACATAGTGAAAAAAAGACTAGAACCTGTGTTTCTGTCCTAGAGCAAGTCATGAAATCTATGTCCTGATTGATGTTTATCCCGGTGATCGAACACAACTATCCTAAGTACTAATAGGTCTGCAAATGTCAAAACATGTTCTGAACAGCAATCGTATTGATAATGGGCATTTTCAGGTCCAAATGTATGAAATTCCATTTTGCTTCACGTGCTCAAACAATTTCTTTTTGGTCCCCTTCCATGTGCAACCCAGTCCATGTGCTCCAAACTCTACATTCCATCAAAACACATGGGCAAATATTCAGAATGGGAAAAAACTGGAAAAAGATTTTTTATTAGGAGGACTAAAGAACATGGACGTAAAAGCCAGATGTGATTGCAGATACCTGTTATCATAGGCGAAGTCGGGCCATCACATCTCCAAGGTTGTTCATATCCCAGACAACAATTCTTCCATCCATTCCTGGATACCAAATTAATTGAGCAGATATCAGGTTTAATGATTAGCGGATGGACATAACACCATTGTCAAAAAGGCATTGTCTACAAAACAATATGGTCCTCAGGAGGAGAGCAAGAATGGGAAAAAAGTAGAGAGCTTGTCATTGTAATGCCTGTGCTCAAGACCATTCTCGTATATACTGGGCATAAAGAAGGCTTTCGTGAGGTTTAATAGCACCACAACTAGGCTCCAAGTAGCAAGTTAAGGACACCTGCCCCCCTAATCTTGCATCATTGTTGGAAGACCTTTTGTAATATTTCCACAATACTACATTTCTATGAAATTGCACAGATATCTCCACAATAAACTATAAATACCCTAAAATTTGCCCTAACATTTTACTTACCAGAAGTGCTAAAACGTGTAACTGGTTTCTCTGCCTTTTTCTCTGCAAGAGAAATTACAGGAGCAATGGTCCTGGCATCAAAGCAAAAATCTTCATCATGGGGACTCCTAGTGAACCATTGGGTCAGTTGTTGAAGGTAACATGTTGGTAATGTAGGAGCTAAGACCATACAAAAACTTCAAAAAAGTGAATAAACACAGAAGGAATAAACAGAAGGCACATACAAGATACAGTTTTCATGAGTGGTTGAGGGCAAATTCAGCTCTGCAACCTCATTGCCCAACCACTTGAATCTTCCTTTTGCAGCTGCAAACTGTCCCTCATTTACCATTATCACCCCACCTCGCACACTTGTGTTGGCAGACAATGCAAGAGAACATGAAAATAGAAAATTAAGCTTGCTAATATGAAAGAGACTGCAAGCCAAAAGCAACTATGGACTGTCTCACCAGAGTATCTGATATTGGTTCCACGGCAGTGCCTTTGCCTTCATCAAGAAATGTGATGAACTCCCTACAGCCTCACAGAGATTCAAGTCAACAACAGCTAGACCAGAGTAAACAACATCCTATCTGGTTCTGAACATTGCAAAAACTAAGCTTTCCATCTCTCCATTGCCCATGGTCCTAAACCCTACCCTAAACCCTAAACTCAAATCAGCCTAGAGTACCAAACATCCTCAAGTTGAACTACAGTGCCATGACAACTCCAATCCAGGGAGGAGTGTATCCGGTGCTGGGCCTTCATAGCTATTTTACTCTATTGATTTACAACATAAAGAGAATATTCAAAAATTGAAATACATGTTTCAACTGAAAAGGTTGTTGTGTACCAGACACCATTCTGGTCAATCTCAAAAAGCATTGGGTTGCAGTCAAACCCTCCAGCTACCAGCCTTGTTTCTGATAAAAACAGAACCTGCAATACAACAGAGCTGAGTTTTGTGAGCCAGCTACAAGTAAAGACCTCAACATCAATCTTTAACAAAGTATGGAAAAGAAAGGTAGCATGAAGGGATGTGTCTCAATCAGACCAAAGGAGAGGAAGATATGGGAGCACGTATATTGAGAGTTTATATCAGATATGCAAGCAATTGGGAAAAGCTGACCTACATCACGCAGGGGTAGATGGCGGAGGCTCAGTGAGTGTGCACGTGGGGTTGGCCCAACGTCTGATACAAAATGGATTGTTGAATCATGACCTTCACTCATTCCATGTGCATTTGCAAAAAAATAGTCAGGTCCAAACATCTAAAAAATACTCCATATCTAAAAGATTGCAGAGAAATCTCCAGAACAACATTTTGTAGCTAACATGACAATGAGTGAGGTCATAACTTCACGAGAGTCGCTCACAAGGTGTCCGACCATTCCTTTGACCTACTTATGGTTTGGATGGCACCCAAAGAGACATAGCTAACCAAAAGGTCAATACTATCCTTCTTTAAGCTGCAACAACCTTGTGAGGTCAATCTTCATTACATTTTAGCTTTGTCCCTCTACAAGCAAGCATCTAAGGCATAGAGAGACCCATGTAGGAGGTAGTGGTTAGAGAGTCCTACACACTGAACATATCCTTCAAGCACACCACCGGTGACTACATGGATGCAGGACATCCACTAAAGCCACTAGAAAAAAACATTTCTATGACATTGCAGAGAGATCTCCACAACAACATGTGAAAGATAACAGGACAATATATGATCCAGACATAACTCATCAAAAAAAAAGGTAAGTGATGACGATGTGATATTGAGAAATTAAGAGTTGAAGAAGGGATAACTGACCTACAAAAGCAAGACTGTTCCCACTTGGTGACCAGTGGCAGCCAAATGCCCATCCACAGGCAAGGTCTAGCTCTATTAGTTGCTGCATTCACAAAAAAATCCATAATAGGCATATTCAGACAAGAGTACAACATCACTATTACTAAAAGTAGGCATGACTTTGGACACAAAAGGGGGGATATCTCCAACCCAATGTCACAAAGAAAAGACTGGTCTGAAAAAAGCAGAAATGGAACTCAGTACTTCTCCAAATTTGATATCCCCAAAAGCAGTTGTTGCATCCCTCCTGGAACCAAGTACACAGCATCCTTCAAGGAATCAGTCCTCAATAACAAAGCTGAGACAAAGAACCAGAGAATAAGAACTATAGAAAGCTTCTCCCTACTTATGTGTTAAGTCAAACTGAATTGGATTGAGAAAAGTCTGAATAATATGCTTATAGAGATTTCAGATTTATCAACATATCAGCAAACAGGAGAAAGAGATGACCCAATCCCAAAAGAGACAGAAACCCACACCAAAAGAAGAAAAGACAAAACAGAAAAAAAAACAAGGGAGGAAGAGAAGACAAACCTTACTTCTAGGACACAGACTAGAAAGCTTAGGACCTTCTTGCCAAACATAGGAGTCAGTTTATCAAGTCTAGACATCTTCCTACTACTTGGCCTACCTTTTAGTAAACAAACACATCACTTTGTACTGCTCACCATACAGACAAGATGAACCTGGTGTAAAATCCAACTTACCGTGCATCCACCCCTTTCACATAGGCAGAGAAAACCCGACATCTGCAGTCTGTAGATGTTGTAGCCAACAGTACCTGTATGATCACAACACAATATAGTACTTATTGACAAAACAGAACCCAAAAAAACATTTAGATCCACCAACCCATAGAAACATATTAAGGACTGAGAAAGTTGAAAGGCAGTCAAACCAAGGGTGTTACATTGTTTGGATGCCATGCAACACTGGTAACTGTAGAATGATGCTTCTTTCTGATGAGCTTGCTCACCCACCTGCATTTGAAAGCCAGGCTTGATTATCAATGAATACAAAAGCCAAGTATAGTCTAATAGATGGAGAGAGCAACCAAAACTAGCTCAGAGCTTAGTTAGTTTTGCGGGATTCAAGTTGCTCAAAATTTTGGGTCAGGCTTTGCACAACTTAACTTGATATTGACAAGGAATGCAAAAAGAGGGGAAGAGAAGGGCCAGACAGGGAGAGCACCAATTATTGTCCTCCTCATAATAGCATACACACACAGACATTGCACCACTTCCAACTGCAAACTTGTTCTCTGATTCACACACAGGGTTAGACATATACAAGATCAGCATTATACACACCAATTGTGGTTTTGTGGCAGAGTCTTTTGCACCACATGTTGAAATATTACATCCAATCCTATTGACATATCTCAGAAAATGAGGGAGTTTCAAAAAGCTCTTTGTACAACAACAACAAAACCATCCTCCCCAGGACAAAGAGGAGGCCTTAAGAAATCAATGATTAACCTACCTCGGGGACTCCAGTTGACTGAGATAGCAGCACGATTGAGGCGTAAGATGACCAATGTTGGCTGCCACTCATTACCCTCTAACGTCCAGACATATCTGCCAACACCAATGCCTTTCAGGTTAAACATGGGCACCATGTCTCCAGAAATCATGCCCATGTGGCATGCGGATTGAGCTCTCCTCTCCCTGATGCTCAAAATTTTCACTCCTTAGGTCTTTGTATGGGTGTCGTGGCATTTACGAGTTTCGATCATGGGAGGAGGTGACAATCTTGTTGCTCATAGGCGCCCAGTCAATGCCAGAAACTAACTGATCATGCTGCCATGGCCCCAAAACAGAATGTCATTCTCCCCAAAATGTAAAGCATGCAGAAGTTCATAACCTCACCTTCTCACCAGGTGAAGTTTCTCTAAGCAATTGCATACACAACTATTCATACTCTCAAGTCAGAACCCACTACATACATTCATACTCTTGTCTCTTGACCCTAATTGTTGCATTCAGATCATCATCATTTGCAAATTGCCACAAACAAGAACTCTATTGCCTACTGTTGGTCCATGTCAGTTTCCTAGAAATCCCACCATCTGACGATGATACTGGCATCTAATTGTCCGTGGGTTTGTGGGCCTTTTTCCAGACAAATTCCAAAAAGAAAAAGTGAATATGTTGTTCCCCATGGGGGGGCAGGACCAATAAGGTATGCAGGCTGACCTTTTGCAGAACATGTATACATTCCCATGCACTAGTGCGAGAAGGGGAGGCTTGATAGATGTGTACTTCATTATTGTTTGGGCATACTGCCACCACTGCAGGGTACTCCAAAAAAAAAAGGCCAGTCAGAAAAACCCTAAACCTTCCCGCAAAAAGATATTAATAAATACTAATAATAATAATAAAGAAAACTCTCGTAAGAAGCCAAGCGATCAAAGCTTTTTTCCCCACCAAATTCTAACAAGAGACAAAACCTCCAAACACAGAATCAAACAATTGCAATGCAAATGGGAAGGGTTATTGATTTAGTTTAACTGGAAAGGTCAGCATTCCAGGCATGACATGTGATACACTGTGCCAGTTGATGCACTCCACCTGCAGCCATATCTGCCCCTTCACCCACACCCTCTTCCTCCCCATGTCAGCTTTGAAATCCACCTTCCTTTGCCGAGAGCATCAGCAGACCCTGAAGTGATAATACCTCCCTAAAGGCCACCCAATTTCTGATGCTCTAGAGGGTTTGGATTTGACAAGCACCCAAGGCTTGTGATCCTCTAGTTCTTCAGGAAATTCTGAGAGTGCCAGAAACTAAAACGATGAGATTATGAATGCCAGAAAACTGGATGCACCGATCGAAAGCAAACGGATCACAAAGGAAAAAACAAATAAAATTGAGGTCAGGGAAAAGACAGATAAACTTACCGCCACGCGCAACTGGGATGCAAGTATCGATCGAAAGCTCGCGGATCACAACAAGCGAATCGGGAGCAGCAGGATGTAGCCAGTAAACAAAATGTCGCACATCGTGTAAGCAGCAGGGACATGCAAACATGTGCTTCAAACCCTAACCCTAACCCTAAACGTAAATACATATTTTTCGCGTATATTATACGGTATCACTCCCAGAACAGCCCCATTTATGAACCTTACCCTACAAATAGTAACTACTTACATTCACTCCCTATTTTTTACCTATGGTAATTACTGTTGTTGGCCGGTTATTGAATTTTTTTCATACTCGTCGGGTAATTTTTAATAGAACAATTTGAATGTTGATTAGGTTATATATATATTTTTTTAATTTATTTTTTTAAAATTTTTAATTTTTTAAATTATTTTTTTGAGTAATAACCATTGGTTATGCATAAGGATAGGTTATCAATTAATTAGTTAATAATTGCAAATTATCTTATCAATTATTACCTAGTTATAGGTTTTTTTTAATTTTTAATTTCAATTTTTGATTTGATTTGTTTATGTTTATGTTTTCTATCATAAAGATGTTTAACATTTTAGGAATGATAACCTACTTGGATGATAACCAAGTCATCCAAGTAGGTTACTAAAATTTGAAAAATTCAATACCAAGCGATTAAGTTATTAACTGGATATCAATACCCGGGTTAATAACTATGTCAAAACTCAATAACAAGCTCAACCCACTTACATAGATAGGTAGGTTTATCTAAGTAGGAAGAAGGTGTTTAGGGTAGGTTACCAAAGGGAAAACCTAAAGTTAATATCAATTGTGGATGAAAAATGATTCATCCGCAATGGGCATGGATGTTGGCCTATTAGACATTTGGAATTTGAGCTTTTTGATACTAAAAGAATTGGTTTGGATTCAAAACAACTTGATCAATCAAGGGGACATTTTAATCTAGACCTAATCCCATTGCAAAACATGACAACATGGACATTGGAAATGCTAGGGAGACACAAAAAAAAGATGTCAAGGAACTTGGACATCAACTCTACCAACATCAATAACATTGTCAAGAACATTATCATGAATTGATTTTAATTGAACTAAAGTTTTAAGAAATGTCAAGAAAATTGAAAACATCATAATGGTTTTGGAAAAAATTTTTTTAGGTTTTTTTTTTTTTTTTTCCCCATCATTCCAATGTTTCTTTCTTGTGATCCTCATCACATTATTGACATTTGCAAGAGATTTTTTTAATGTTGCGTTCATCAAAGTGTGGTCCCTAATGTTCCAAGTTTCAACAATGTGCTTAGAATTCAAGGTTCCTACCAACACCAAAGGTAAATTCAAATCAACAGTATTAAAAAGGTGACAAAAAAATTGTAAAGCTTTTAGTTATGCTTAAAATTAAATACACCGAGACTCATTAACATGTTGCTTTCAACAACCCTAGTCAGAACAAGTTTTCAGTGGATGGTGTGTTATTTATACCTCATTACATAGTCATGTACTTAATTGCCATTGATTTGGGGCAACTTAATACATTTTAAAAACAAATTAAACCATTATCCTTTCTTCTATGCCTTTTCAACAATGTAGATCCTCATAAAAAACAAGTCATAAACTAGATTTGTCACCCTTTTTATTCTTTTTACTTGACCTCGTTGACAACATCTCAAGTTAGTAGACAAATCAAGTTGTGAATTTTGTGCACCCTCTACATAAATGAATTGAGTTTAGTATGTGCTTTCTTTCAACTTTTTAAAAGTTCGCTAATTTGTGCACAATCTTGGAATCATTTTACATTGTACTTTAAGGATATTACTACCAAGACTGAAATAATCCATTTTAGCACTATATATGGACTTCTTGGTTAGCATTGTAAGGTTGTGTGTTAATTGTTGTCTTGCAATAAAGTAAAATTGTCAAAGTGTGCTCATGGTATGTATTGCATGTTGCTTTCTTTGTAAAGTTCATAGAAAGAGGAATGGAGTAATAGAAATCAACAAATTTCACTTGAAATTATGAGTAAATTGTTGAATATTTTATCCATGTTCACCATTAGGAACAAATAAATTGATTGGAGCCATGGCATCTCATCATTCCTATTCATGATGAAATTTGTAGTTTGACGCCTTTTGAATGACACTTAAAAGCTTACGATTGCATTGATTGTCATACTACCTTTCAAAATGTTATTGTGAAGTTTTTAATGCAATTTCAACCACAATGTCGTAAGACCATGCAACTGCTAGATCATGGGGGAGTATATCATTATTTAACTTATTGAATTGTTGGTTTTTTTACAAGCCTTCCACACATTACAATGATTTTTTTCTACTTATTTACATGGCTAGTAGCTTATACAATATGATGAACATTAAAAAGGTCATTGTATATTTTTTGTTGTACCTTTCTTTTTGAATTTTTTGGTCCTATGTTATTTGATTCACAAGAGTGTTGTCAAATGTCATAGAAGGGTTCATAGCATGAAAGGTTTACAACAAGTGGGCATGATGTGGGTGATGTGGTTATTGAAAATGTTCACCAATGTGGAACTATGCTTGCCTTGGTAGCTTTAATTACAAATATTGATTTAGAACATAATGCCAACTTTGAGTCCTTGGAGACATTTGCATCATTAACATGGGCTAAATGATGCGGGACATTTTGTTGACTTTCGTGGGTGGTGTTGACAAAAGTGCCATTTGGCATGGGACCGTTAAAGAATTGTTTTGCAGTAGGCACATCGTTCATGTAGGAAAAGTAATGGAGGTCCTTTCAAAGTTTTTCACAACTAGACTATAGTTTTTGATGATCTAATTATTGACTTTTCAAAGTGCATTGTAGCACTTACAAATAGAATTGTTCACTATTCTAACCTTAAAGTGAAATTTGTGGGCATTATATTATTCATCTATGTTGCAAAAGAACACCAACAAGTGTTAACAAAAGTTCTTTATGAAGTAGGGTCTACTTCTAATATCATTCAGTCCCTAATTGATGTGTTGGGATTCAAACATGTTATACAAACATACATGGGCAATTGTGAAAATGAACGGGAAGGTGGTTCTTCCATAAGAAAGGAGAATGCCATGGAAGGACAAGATGTTGAGGGATTCTCAAAACATGATCTTGGTGCCATACACAATTGATATGTGGTTGTGTGTTATTTCATCTCATGGCTTATGAGGTTTATTCTATTGCTTGTATAATCCCTATTATGTATCAATATCTTTTTTATTTTCTTGAAGGATGAGAAAATAAAAAGTGGTATGGTAGACATCATAGGGAAAAGTTCCAGTGAATGGGTATTAATTGCACTACACCAAAACATGGTTTTTATTACAAGTCCTATTCGATTATAGTTGAATCAAACCCATTGTTTATGCCATGTTTAGTCATTTTTTTAGTCATGGATGTCATTGTATTGTATAGGACTAGTCATCGATGCCATGTTTTGGCATAGTGTTGGTTTTTATTAATAATAGATTTTGGTGTGTCCATGCCATTATATGTACAACTTATTGTTTTGTGATATATCATTCTCTACTGGCATCCATGTGGGCATGAGTAATTTAAAGGAACCTTTCTTTTTGTCCAATCAAAAAAACATTTTCTTCTTCTAAAGCAAAGAGTACTCAATGACACGTAGCTCCACATCCAAACATTAATTCAACCTCTCCCAAAACCTTAACTCGCACTACTTTGATAAATGAACCTTTTCAATCCATTGGTATTCACAAATAATCCACCATAAACCTCCAAGTATCCAAGTTTGAACCTTGAGGAACCAAATGCTAGGAATTATTACACTCCCATGCTACGACCTATGATATATATAATGCAACAAGAAAGGAAAGAAGAGCAAGTACTGGAAAGAATTGAAGTAACACACCAAGAAACCAAAAAAATCAAAATCATGCCACCAATCCTTATTTCATTTCACATCTTGTGCCCCACCATTTACAACATTGCACCACCTTAGTGCTTGATTAGACTATCACCAACAACAACCATTATTTATTGGGGATCTTACAATCCAAACATGTTTTTTTTCTTTGGATGTTACTGCTATTTTGTTTTTTCTTTTGTCCATGTCTTGGATCCAAGTGCGTAAATGTGTCCATAGCCAATTGCAATAAACAAATACAACCACGAACACTTCAATTCTCCCCAATGTTCATTGATGCAAGCAGTGTAAACCTTATAATCAACTTCTCCTCATTAAGATACTTAAGTTCTTGCTAATCATATGCCACTCCTATACATTGCCTTATTGCTACTACATTTAAATTGCTATGAAAGATGAAAAACAAGAAGTTTTTACAGTGTGTTCTTAAGGATCTTTTTGTTCATTACCAAATAGTCACCAAAAGTTAAGGTTACAATTTGTTCTTATGACCTATCTTCCTTTACAACCTACCAACTCTCATTTTTTTGACCTACATAACGCAAGACAAATTAGGGTGCTAATAATGTTTTAAATGAATTTATTTTAGTTTTAAGTTTTGCATTATGTCACAAGCCATGACTTCAACATTGGGCTCATGATCAAAGATAAAAAAGACAAGGGAAGTAGGTCATGATTGATATCAAGGTATGACATCATGCAAACATATGTCTAATTGAGCAAGAAATGTGTAAAAGTGCAACATGAAAACCCCAAAGATTTTCAATAACATTTTCATTTTTGAAGTTTCAAATTTTAAGGTAGGGTTGGGATTAAAATATTGTTCAAAATGATGTGATCTTTAGATCATTAAAAATGTTTTAATGTGAAGCACAATGTATTGGGTTTGCATTAGCAATTTTTTAAAAATCTAATGGCTACAAATTATGGGTATTCAAAACATTGCAATGGATGTGCAAAAATTCTAACTCCCATTCATTTATAATAATTTGAGGGATCATACAATGTTTGACTAAGGAGATTGATTTATTGTTCAAGAGGTATTTTTAAGGACTACCAAATAAAACATTAGATCATCCCAATTACATACATTTCAAAAAAGTTATGAGTTATGTCATACTTATGTGCTAATTTATTTGAGAATATAAATTCAATAATCATAGTAAATGTTGTAGTGGTTATGCTTGTAAAACTTAAAGTAATTTTCTACCTTTGTTTTTTATTCTTTTTTTTCCTTATGTAAATATTGTTGTTTTCCCTTTTTTATGATCATTGAACACATTTTTTTGCACCTTAAATTCTTTTGATCCTTAAATTTGTTCAAATAACTTTTTGAATTCATGTCAAGTTTTGAAGCAATTTTTTTCCATCTCATTATTTTGATTGACATCATGTAAAAATGTTGATATTCTATCATTCATTAATTCATTAACATATATTATTGATGCACTTTCAGAGTCTTAACACAAGATATTGGGGCAAACTTTGTGATATTCAATATATTACATTGCAAATGATTATTAAATTTGAGGCATGTTCTTTAGTTCCACACATTGAGACAAAAGAATCATGTGAGAGCTCTTAGACAAGACTTTAGGATGATATTTGAAATTGAATTTATAAACATATCAATTCACACAAATTAAACAAAAAAACATTTAGTGCATTTTAGAATCAAAATGGTGCATGGATGAGCCATATGCTAACATGAATTCATAGGACTTATCACAACTTGAATTTGGCAGGAGTCCAATTAAGAACTTTCAACTTTATTTCAACTTTTAAAAACCATTTTGTTTGCCCTTTCTAGGAATTGATTGGACACTTCATTTGGGATTGCAACAACTATTCTCATTTAATTGGGCACCACCGAAACAATGTTAAAACTTTTGTTTATTAAATAACAAACTTCTTCAGACAAAATAGAAAAAAATCATTGTCTTTGAATGGAAAACTTTTAAACATGCTAGTGACACCCAAACTTGTTCAACTAAAAAAAAGAAGAAGTTACAAGCCTTGACAAAGCTCTTTGTCTTATTGTTAAAAACACCTTGGCTGACAACTTGTTTGTTGATATCTTATTCATTGTTGCAATTGTTGCCAAGACTACAAGTCAATTGGGGTTCCCCAGCACATGGATGAGGTTAACAAACAATTTTTAATCATGCTATTCATGCTAATGGTCTAGGTTGTATCCATACATGTTGAGTACCTATTTTTTTCTCAATAGATTCATATGGATTATAAGACTACATGTGATTAGGATTTTGAAGGTTTTTACTTTTATTTGACAATAAAATAGACAATATCAAATTCTTTTTCACTTGCAACATGTAAAATGTTACTATTCATTATGGACATTGACATACAATATACAATCCCCAAATGACAAAATTGAATTTTGGATTCAAATGATTGATTAGAACAAAATTGAAATTTCTTTGGAGAAATATTGAATTAACATCTGGGTTTGTTTTTCAAGGAAAATTTACATTAGATTTTAGTGGAGATTTCCCATATTAAAATTAAGAAAGCTTTTGTGATGCACATATTTCAACTCTTAACATATATAGTTCATTCATTCATTTTCCAAAACATGGACTTATGTTGATAACTTTTCATCAAGATTGGGTATTTGTTTGTGTATATGTTTCATTGATGTGAAAGTTATCTATAAAGTTACCTTGTCTTTGCACCCTAGTTCAAGCCTCTAATCCATGCTTCATCCACATTTGTAGCCATCAAGGGAGTGAGATTGGGTACCATTTCACAAAATTGGGTATGAATTTAAAAGATTTGTAGGACTTGTATGTGATAAGGCTTGATTGAATCAAATTATGAACAATGGTCAAGGTGTGCAACTAAATCAAATACAAAACTGGGGTTGAAATTCCCTTGAGAACCAATTTAGAGTGAGAAAACTAGTTTGGTCCCCTCTTTTCTTTTTCTTTTTTCATGTGTATTATTATTTCAATGTTCTTGACTTTTCATTTCGTCCCTAGTTTCAGTAAAATTGGGGCGGCCCCGGAGCCCTTGGCAGTTTGAGGTACTTTACATGAATAACTCTTGATCTTTACAAAATTTTCAACCTACATTTAAACCCAAGGCACGTGTAAGGTGCCTCCGTACATATGTAAGGTGCCATCACATACATACATACATACATACACCCTTGGATCTTATCCTTACACTAATATCCTCGACACTGCAGTCGAGTTGTGCATGACCTAGATGCAAGTTACATGCAGAGTGTTTGTCGGGTATAACAATCGACTTTTGGATGTACAACACGCCTCGTCCTGGCTTTGGGTACATTTGAAGAAACTTCATACCAGCCTGGTCCTTGTATTGGGTCCTCTTTAAAACTTTCATAAAGACTTAGCCTAGTTCTGGTATTGGGTCCTTTCTTAAAACTTTCATAAATATTAGCCTAGTTCTGGTATTGGGTCCAGGAATGATTTTTGGCTGGTATGAGGCAAGGAGAGAGAGAGAGAGAGAGAGACACACACACACACACACACATTCAAATTGGTATAAATGTGATATCACCTCAGGTCCACACCATTGTTGTCCAATTCTTGGTTTCAAAAGGAACCTTTGCTTTCTCGATTTTAATTTTAATTTTTTTTTGGGTTCTGGTTAGCAGACTGATTTTTGGTACAAGATTGGTATTGCCTCAGATCATACTGACTTGGGCACGGTCCTTCTTTTCTTTAAAACCCGACACTTTCATCACTTACACAGGGTTGAACAAAATTATGTACCTAAATTCACAAAGTCATAATTGAAGAGATGTGAAAAAAACCAGAATTTTTCTCACTTTCAACTTGGAAGTGTTGGGATAGGTAAACCAACCAAGCAACCAACCAACCAGCCAAAGGAGAAGCCATATATGGCTTGCAGCACCATGCATGCTTCTCTCCCACACCTCTCTAAATGCCCCCCCATCATAATTCATTCGACATAACTTTACAGCAGATTGGTGGTGCCGCCCCTGTCCCTCCCTCCCTCCCCCCAATGATTTACATCATTGAATCTGCAAAATGGGTTTTGCTTAGATTCTTGGAATGAGGCAGATTGGTGCTGGTACTCCAATGATTTTCATCATTGAATCTGCAAAATGGGTTTTTGATAGATTTCAAGTAAGAGGGAGGGAAGAGGAGGAGGAAGAAGAGGAAGAAGAACAAGAAGAGAAGAGAAGGGGACTACTTGATGTTGTCCAATTGGCTTTTTGTCATTCCACCTGCAAAGTCGGTTGTAGGTAGATTGGAATTGGAAGATAAGGACAAAAAGGAAAGGAAAAAAGCTTGATGGAATTAAATAACATTCCGTGCAGCTAACATTTCACTAAAGTCCATAAAACTATAATTGCAAACAAGGCGTGAAAATGCATCATTCTAAGATGAAAAATAAAATTATGCATCCTTCTAAGAAGAAAAATAAAATTGTGCATCATTCTAAAAGTTTGTGCAATAAACTCTCTAAGTAACATTTGGAGATGCGATTTGGAAACGGCAATAAAAGCATATAAATTACTTGAAGAGAGTGTTGAGTCCATGTCTCCTGGAAAAAACTCAAAGAACCGCAGGTTTCAGGGTGGTTCTTTCATTAAGTTTTTTTTTTAAAAAAATATCAGGAAATTAGAGAGCTGGCCAGGTTTTGGGTTTTTCAGTTGGTTGTGATGCTCCCCACCATTGCAACAACAGAAAACACTCCATTTTTAACACATTAGATCCACATGAAGAATATTATGATATAATAATAATAATAATATCACATGTTAATAGAGTTTTCCTTAAAAGTCACCCTGTCTTCACCCTGTCTGTGAGCCTCCTTTTACCCCCAGACCCGTTCCTGAGTCAGGTCTGCCATGTAAGGAAATTTTATTAAATCTAGATATGAAATGTTGAAACTCAGCACAAGGTGCAAAAGTAATTATAGCAGCTGTACAGGTAGGAGTAGTGAAAATATATGTAGCAGCAGTGGAGGCGCTCAGGAAAAAGGAAAGAGGGGGTGGGGTGTAAAGGTCTGGTCTATGATCTCCAGACCAGTTGGTTCTCAAAAAAACCAAACTGCCAGTTCTTTCCAGACACCCATCTGTTCTTTGCAAAATTCCAAAAACCCAAAACCCATCCTCATATGCGGTTGTCCATTACAAAATGTGTGAAGAGTCTGATCAGAAAACATAATATGACCTCCCATGTCAGGAGTTGGGAATCTTACAGATTTAAGGAGCCCTCCCAATACACTGGGAAATCTCTTACATGTCATTACATTTTCTATGAGCACCCAATACCGGTACCAGCGTGGTTTGGGTTGCAAGAAGAAAAAAAACCCCGGGTGATGCCAGGACCAAGCTGGTATGTTCAAAAGCCAACAACAGACCAACACTGGTCATGACCCATTTCCAAAAGTAAATGGGGAAGCTGAGTCATTATGTCAGCTAGTAGTACTCAAGAGACGGTAAGTAAAACAAAATTTCACTAGTACCCACATTCAAAGCTGCAACAAGCAAGCTGAAGGTAAGCTTCATTTCATTCTCAACTTGCTGCTGCATAAGCAAAGCATCTTAAGCCACACAGCTTAGAGCAGTCTACATACAGACTAATGGTTGGGCGCTCCTTTCCTACATCCTCAACATCTCCCTTTCATGCACATCACTGATGACTACTGAACTACTTGGACTGCAGTATGTTCCACTTCACCCAGAGAGGAAAATTTTATCAACGTGATTCCAGAGAGTAACTTCACAAAGAAAATGTAAAAGTAACCAAAACAAATCTTGTGTTGGTGCCAGCTAAACCCAAAACAAACAAAGACAAGAATGACTGCATTCATAACCTTGTTGTCACCTTATGAATACTCTGGTCGAAATGGAAGTCAAATCTCCACAATAGAGCGGAAAGAAGAACCAGAAAGGTAACAGAATAGAACCAGTAGTGGGGGTCTGGGGGTCTTTATCTAATAATAACAGGGCTGGAGTGTACTGAATAGTAACCTAGCTCCAAAGTGTTGAGGGTCATGATTTTAATCCAATTGTGTTCTAGACCAAGACCAATAATATTCACAAGATGGCGCAGTTTTTTTGCTTCTTCTTCTTCTTCTTCTTCATCTGCTTCGGGGGCTGCAGAACCACCTTGATAGCAGCATCAAAAACAGCTTTCACATTCTGCCAAGTTTCCAACCAAAAATACATTGACTCAGTCAGTGTGAACTCTTGTAAAAGATGAATTCTGTTCAGGTAGAATGAAGGACCACTTTCCCTTTTGCAGTCCATTAAGCAATCATCGCATTGACCCCCGAGAGTTCTGAACAAGTGTAAAAGTATTTTACCTGTTGTGTCTTTGAGCTGCATTCAATGTATGAGGCTGCCCCAATTGCCTTCCGGAGCTCCTCACCCTGCACTCGCATAATTTGCCACTGTCATGCTAGAAAACCGGCCGGACAAAACACTGTAAAAGGAGCTCATTTGATGTCCTGGCAAGTTAGGAAATGAAGTAGAAATCAAGGGGTACTCAAAACTCCACTGCCTGGAGCAATGTGAAAATTTTCCATTCAATGTTGAAAACAAAACCTAACTGCAGGCAAGCAAAAAACCCTCCAACCCACAAAAGGTGAAGATGTGCAACAGCCATGACTGTCTTTGGAAATTTACACAAAGAGTCCTGGGATACCTACTTGAGGAGTGCTAATCGGAGAAGTGCCTGGATGGTCAGCAAAGAATTGTTTGTCGTCTCGGAGATCTGCAAGTGTACAATCAAAGTTCACAATTATCTGGATCACATCCCACTATTGAAAACTCTGGACCAAAGTGACAGAAGTAATGCTGCAGAGAATTTGTTTAAAAAGAATATCTTCGAAAAGAAAAAGAAGCAGAATTCTCTTTGGCCCCCAAAAAAAAGGAAAGGCCTTTGGGGAGGGAGGTTAAGTACTAATAATCCAAAAGCCAAAACTGCCACCACCCATGTTCAACAACGGGAGGGAGACAGAGTGAATGAACATACCTAGCTTTGTTCCGACGAGGATGATAGGAACGGAAGGGGCATAGTGTCTTAGCTCTGGAATCCACTGCACCAATACCATGAATACAAGTCACAAAAGCACATTGAAGTCCATCATCACGGCATGAGGTTCATCATGTCTATAAGATCTTTGTTGTGGGGTACACTGCATTTGTAGCTTCAGACTGTTTTCTGTTTTGTTCCACAATGCTGCATTGTTCCATTTTCAGAAAGAATGTGCTATGCATGCACTACATACCTTCTTGGAGATGTTTTCATAACTCGCCTTACTGATGAGTGAGAATGCAAGGAGGAAAACATCCGCACCCCTGTAGCTCAAAGGTCGAAGTCTGTTGTAGTCTTCCTGACCTGGTCAAAAAAAAGGGAAAAAAAAAGCATCTCTCTAACACTCAATATAACCATCTGCGAAATGCCAATCCTATGAAAGCAGAGAAGAAACAAGACAAAATCCATCCATAGATCACAAAACTGCTGGATCCATCTGCTGTGGTGATTCAATGACAATGACCTAGCTTCATTGTAGCTAGCATTCAACAACACGGGAGGAGGGTTCTACACTGTGTATAAATGTGATCACAACAGCCCCCTAATGGAAAGAGACCCTTAGTTCTTAGTTCTTACCAGCCGTGTCCCAGAGTCCGAGATTGACTGTGTTGCCATCTACCACCACATTTGCACTGAAGTTGTCAAAAACAGTGGGCACATAGTCCTGGATCAAAACCCCCCACCAAGTAAAATTCCTCCTCTAGTACTCGCACATAAAATCATGGAGAACAAAACCATGGCCTTGGATGGATGGATAAATAGATGGGTAGTAGCCCCAGACACACTCACACATAACACACAAAAACAGAGCTTTCCCCTCCCCCACCCCCCAAACAAGTCACCAACCCTTGTAGCTGATTCCAAAAGTCACAACCCAAAACAAAGAACAAAAAAAAGACCCGAGAGGAAGAATAAGAAAGAGAAGAAACCCAGAAGACCCAATAAAAAAAACAAGAAAAAAAGAATAAGAAGAAGAAGAGAAGAAGAGAGCCAAAACACGTTGAAGAGGGGGTAGTAGAGAGGAGGGCAGAGAGAGAGAGGGTAGGGTAGTTTACAGTGGGAAATGTGTTGCTGGTATAGGAAATGAGCATGCAAGTCTTGCCAACAGCTCCATCACCGACTGTTACACACTTGATGAAGCGGGAAGTGCTCATGGCTACACTGCTGCTGCTGCTGCTGCTGCTGCTGCTGCTGCTGCTGACTCTCTGTCTATGTCTCTATGTCTCTCTCTCTCTCTCTCTCAAAACTAGTCCTCCTGCTCCTCTTCCTGCTGCTGCTGCTGCATGGTCGTCATTCACCCATTCAACAGAAACTTACTACTACTACTACCACCACCACCATTGCCCATATTCATTCACACTCAGGAGTGATGATCCTATCACCATCACTCAAGAGAGAAGGCAAACAGCAGCAACAACAAACAACGAAGAGAAGACAAAGCAAGGCAAGGCAAGGCAAGGCAAGGCAAGAAAACAGTACCAAGACACAAAACAGAGAAATGGGTATCTACAAAAACAAAACCATAACACGACCAAAACAAAAAAACATCACAAAAACAAGAGAAAGGTACTTAGTATCACATCTTCATCTTCATCTTCTTCTTCTTCCTCTTCTTCTTCTTCACATCCCTCCTATAAACGCTCGCCTCGTTGCTTGCGCGCACACATGGGGAGGGGGGCGGGGGCAGTGGGTGCCTTCCTTCCTTCCTACCAGCCCCCCACCCCCTTTTTTTTAATGGCTATATATATATATGCTCTATATAATAATAATAAATAAATAAGGGCTAAACTCATGTGCTTTTTGGAAATTCTCAATAGCCATAAATCGGCCAAAACCTAAGGAGAATAGTTAAAAATTTCTATACATGGTTCAAGTAGGTAGCCAATAATTTATGTACAAGGATGTTTTCCAAAAAAAATTACTTCCATTATCTAGCCTCATTATAGCCAAAATTTGGCTAAATCTTCCTGTGGATCATTGTCACTTCGTGGCTATAATATAGCCCAAAATTACCCCCCCCCCCCCCCCCAAGAGGAAAAAAAAAACTGCTCCCTCCTCCCCCCCTACCCACCTGGGTTCCCCAAATTACTTTTTTTACTTAGTTACTTCAGGTAATTAATGGAATATTCCTTTCCTTCAATTTTCTGGCTTGAAAAAAAAGGCTGGATTTTTTAAGTTGTTTTTATGCACCTTTAAATATTTTATTTTAAATTTAAAAAATTAAAAAAAAAAAAAAAAAAAACTTTCACTGTTGAGCATCCACCAGGGTTTGTATTTTCTTTTCTTTTTTTTCTTTTTTCTCCCCCTTTTTTTTTCCCCCAATTTTGTGATATCTAAAATTTAGAAAGATTTATTTTATTTTATTTTATTTATTTTCTCGCCAAATTTTGGTTATCAAAAATTGAAAAAATAAATAAAAATTGAGAGTGGATCTTAATTCTAGTATTTAGGAATGGGAGGTAACCTTATGCCTAGGGATCTAACACCTAAGTTATTTAGGAGTAGTAGGAAGGTACCTTACGCCTAGGGATCTTACACCTAAGTTATTTAGGAGTGGGAAGGTACCTTACGCCTAGGGATCCTACACTTGAGTTATTTAGGAGTGGGAAAGTACCTTATGCCTACAGATCTTACACCTACTATTATGAATGGTAGAGACCTTGTACCTACAAATAGGTTTAAGGGCCCTCCCATTCTTAAAACAATAGGCATAAGATGAGGTCCTATTCCTCTTTTGGAGTGTTCCAAGTGTTTGAAAGAAGCAGCTAGCTGACCCTCATAAGGTTTAGGGTTAGAATCGTCTCCTAAGTGACAATTACAAAAATCAGAATCTATCATTTTACATCACATATTTGTAACTGAAGAAGACAACATAGGTACTAGAATTAATATTGAAAATTTGCAAATTAAAAATTTATTATATGCAATTAAAAATTTAGTGAAAATCACATAATGTAAAATAATTTAGTGGAGTCACAAAATACTCCCAATTTACTTAATTATTATAATACTGAAAAATCAGGTTGTGGTATAACACTTTGTGGATAGCCACAAACTAGACATGAAATGGAGGGGCACTTAGGGAGCCCATATAATCTAGTGATTTGGGTCCTTACTTTTAAGCCAAGCGCTCCCATTTTGACGCCATCAAATTCCTTGGAAACGCCTTGAAACCCATCATCACATTGACCTAGTTGGAGCTTCTTTCAATGTTGGGCACAATCCTTTTGCACAACCAACCTTGAAACCTTGGGTGACTGTTAAGAATAGATCAAGATTATGCCTTCTAAAGTGTGATTGAATGGTTGATTGCTTACATCTTCTTCACATATTGCACAAGTGATTCCTCTTGCCAAACTTTTTGTAGAACTCCATATTTGTCTTTTCTTTGCAATTGTGTTATTTTATACATATGGTTTCTCAAAAATGTGACAAGCATGCCAAAGATTCAACTTGTAGTTTGGATTTTGGAGCTAGCTTCAACAACCTCCATAGCCAAATTTAAGGGTGCATGTTCCTAGTTCGCATTCTTATTCAAGTTTTTAAAATTCTTTTCAAGATTGAGATGGTGGATCATGAGTTCTTGGACTTGGATCACCAACTATAGCATCAATAGCCCTTTTGTTTGACTGCTAAGATGCGTCAAAATCACTCTATGTGCCTATTCAGCTTGATCTTGATTAAGTGGCTTTAGTTGGATCACAATTTTCATTTTGTTCATCAGTGCAATGTTAGGCCTTGAATCTATTGTAATTAACTGTTGATGATTAAAAATGGGGTCTCTTGAGGAATTGTTAAGTTGCCTTTCCATGTTGGTTGGCTTGATTGTAACTGATGTGGACTCACTTGAAGATTCAACCTTTCTAAACTCGAGTGATGAATCAACAAAAGGCATGCAACCAAATATTTCAATTGGTGGATTTGAATCGACATGTTGGGTGAAAGCACATTAAAGGTGAACTGTTTTTGACTAATGAATGATGTACAACAAATATTGTAATATGGAATAAGTTGAAACCTTGATGACATCCTTTGACTATCTTCAACATAAGCAAAAAGCTTTAAAATTTACATGACAACATTTTGGAATTCAAAGCTCACTTTGAGTTTAAAATAATCTTGATCCAACAGTTATGTGAAGAGGATTAAATAAAATAATGTATGTAAAATATATATAATTTACATTTTTTGAATGGTCATAGAGCTTCATGTTTGTAGTTCATGGAACATCACCAAACAAAAGAAAATTAGAAAAATAATGCAATGTCAAACTATAAAATCTTTTCTTCTTTTATATGGTGGGGGGGTTTCTTTTCCCTATAAGAGAAATATTTTGTATTTATTGCTTTTAAAATGCAAACAAACATTTTTTGAATGGAATTTCATCCTAAAAATTTAATTTTTTAAATGTTCCTTTTTTTGTCAATGTATATCAATATCATTCACCATTAAAAGAATTCACCAAAAAGTTCAACCCACAACCCTAGTTTTGAAATATATGCACAAAATTTCAAGCTTTGTGACAATGTTATTTGTCACAAATATATTCAAGTTCTTCAATGTTTATTGGATTTTTAAAAATATCAAATTAAATCTAATTAATTAAAAAAAATCTAATTGACTTGCAAATCAAATCAAATTGATTAGCAAATCAAATCCAATATGTGATTGTCTAGAGTTAATAAAATATACTTTAAAAAAAATCCAAAATATGATGTCCGTACATTACCAAAAAAATTAATTGCATAAAGATTATACTTGTGACTACAATTTTTGGGGAACTTAGTGTGCTTTCACCTTGTTTTGCGCACTCAAAATCTGACCCTCTATGTTTTAGCAAATTAAACCTTGAACCATCAAAGTTTGTAGGGCTTTGTGATTCTTGTACCTCAATGTTAGAAAATAATTGAAACAACTAACTTGGATTAAAGCTCTCATTTTTCTATTATATATCATTGTATTTTGCAACAATCTTGTCTAAAAATTAAATGCACACATTTTTCACCTAAAATGGTCAATTTGTATTTCAAACAATGTCACTTATTCGAGTAATTTTAATCAACAATGTTCACCTTTTACATCTATGTGGCAACCAAATTAACCCATTAATAAAATAATTCATGAGTTATAGTAAACATAGTGGTGTTTGCAAGGTGGTTCATGTTGTATGTCAAATGTGCAATTATAACAATTATCATTTCTATTATAAGATCCCAACAATAAACTTCAATGTAATTCTGCACAAACCTTGATTTCATTTTTAATGCATTCAACCAATTTAGTAAATTGACCCATAACTTGAGAATATGTGGTTGCGATCATTGGAAGAAAAATTGTCATTTACAATCAATTTTTGCAAAAAAATAATTGTCATTTGCAATTACAAAATATCCTCCTACTTACTTGCATTCTATTAGTGCTTGTTGTTCTTTCCACCCCTTGTTCATTTTTTTTTGTTTACGTTATTTTGATTAGTTTTCTTGCTATTTCCTCTTTCACTTGTTGGTTCTTTCCCCATCTTTTGTTTTATGCAAGTATTGATGTTGTTGCATTTACCTTGTTGGTGGTGTTGTGATCCAATTTCTAACATTCATTAAATTCGTTAAAAAGTTTGAAGTTTTTTCAAATTTTTCATCTTGATGAACCTTTTTTCTTTCATTTGAGTAAAATGTTAATTTGCATGTGTTGATTGTTGGTTTATGTGAGATATCGAGGTTTTGTCATGGGCATGAGAACTATGAAGATGAATAATGAAAAAGATAAATCTAAATTTAAATCCAAACATAGAACATAAGAAACAAGACAAAATCACAAGAGGTTAAACACAAGAATATGAAGTGTACAAACAAAAGTGTAAACAAATATTTATTGTGATAAAACATGAAAACGTAAACACAAAAGGAACATAACAAGGTTATGGAACAAGATCATACCTTAAATTGGTGTTGAATAAATTGAAGGTAACAGGGTCCTAATTTTATTTATATTTTTTTAAGGCCTTAATTCAAAAAAGCTTCCATGGAGGTTTCCATGTGCCCACCACCGTAAGGAAGTTTTTAAAGAGGTTTCTTAATTACAAATGAATTATGAATTAATTAGGATGTAATTAAAAATGAATTAAGAATTAATTAAAAGTGCACTAAAAACACTTGGGAATGAACTAAAAGTTATCTAAGCATGAACTGAGAATTAATTACAAGTTATTTAAATGTGAATTACAAATGGACTATGAATTCATGAATGACTATCCATGTGAATGAACTCCATTAATCATGTGACCATGTCCAATATTGGCATTGATGACATGTTTTGGAATTCTTAAAAAAATGTTGGTCAATTAATTAAAATGAACCCCAAAATTCAAATGTATTGATGAATCTATAAAAGTTAATGTGTATATTTATGTTAACTACATATTCAATAGTTGTATCCTTAGGTCACCATAATCATGCATATGAATCCTTCATTTTAATTTTGTTCATGTGCATAAATTGTAAATGTGATTGTATTACAAATATTTGGATTGTTTTTATAATATGAGAACAAATTTGAAGAATTGCGACGAGTTGAGTAATTGAATATTTCCCCACAAAAAATTGAAAACCTACATATAATATGCAATCAATGAGATAATCAAATAAAATAAATGAAACCTAATCAAATATTTATTTTTTGGTTAAATTCACATAAACTATTTTTTATATGTAAAAGACATTTATAAGTATTTAGACTTATTAAACATCATTATGTGTGTGTGATTTGATTATATTATATTATAGTATATTATTTTGTTATTGTACAAAAAATAATTAGTAACAAACATTTATTTGTTTTGAGTTCTCAACCTTGGTTTGTTGATTTCTTTTTTTGAGAATGAAACAATAAAGGGATGATGAAAATGTATGTAAATTAGTGAAATGTATGTGAAATTTATTTCAATAAGACAAAGGTTGCAATATGAAAACTAATTGGAGAATAAATGTTTTTAAAAATGCCTATTTCAAATCATAAAATAATAAAACATTAGAAAATTATTTTTTTGGTGTGGAAACCTCACAATGGCGATTTGTTAATTTTGGTTTTCCATTTATTTGAAGATAGTGACTGTAAGTAATGCACACATGATGAGGTGCATAATTTATCACGACAATAAAGTGAATACATCTATTTTGTGTAAATATATATATCTTACTTGAAAAGTTATGGTATAATGGTATTTAAAAGACAAATGCATGAATGCAAAACATATCTTAATTACGTAGAAGTTTCAAAAGTAATTGAAGAAAATGAAAAGACAATTGGAAAGCCAACATAAAAAGATAAATTCAATTTTTTTTCAAGTCTTTTTTGGGGTGATGCCATCTTTTCAAAGTTGATAATGTACAAAACACACACACACACACAATTTACTAATTTAGTTATTTTATTTTATTTCCATTGCTAACTTGATTATGAATATTTAATGGAACACATGATTTTTTTTCTTTGTTGTAAATTTTTAAGGTGATAATTGGTAGCCAAACTATGTTGCAATTGGATTATTTGAGGCAATAAAAATGTAAGGCCAAACATTGGTGCAAAAGTTTACAAGAACTTTTAAAGCAATATGGATATGGAATAATATATTATGCATATATAATTGGTTGTTGTCTTGATTATCATCTTGGTAGGTTATCAATAGTAAAATGCTAACTTGTTTATGATATAAAAAAATAATTATAATATTTATAAAAAACCCTAAAAAATGTTAATAATTGGTAGGATAACCAATGGTGTCTGGTTATTTGTTTTATGTAAAAATTGCCAATTTTGGGTTTTAAAAAAATCAAAAATTGAAAGAACTAATTGGTTTTGGTTAATTAAAAATTCCCATTTTAGAGAACCAACTGGTTTCAGGTTTTAAATTTTTTTACTTTCCAAAGAACTAGCTAGTTTTAGGGGTATTACTGGGAAAATGTTAATTTTTTGGGGCCAAATTTTTAATAAGAAACCAACTGGTCTTGATTCAAGTTTAAGGTAAAACACTTGGCCGGTTATGGTAATTTGGTTACTAGTCCAGGTTTTAATTGGGTTTGGAGTCAATGGTCAAATTAAACCCTCTATGTTTACCCGAGTATGAGGGTAATTATGAAGTTGATTTTTAGAAAACATTATTCCAGAGCATTATCAACTTCAATTATGTGGAAAATGGAAAGCTTGAACAAATGGACTACAAACTTCCATTTTCAATGCAATTCAAAGAGTGTGTTTTTGCCAAATTCATTTACAACTTACAAGCATGGAATATGGAGCCTATGAAATTTGCCATGGCAAAGCTCAAAAAATAAATCAGCCAAGGAAAAAATGAAGAAATCATTGATGGGAATTAACAAATAACAAATTGACATGGCAGCCACAATTCGGTATATGTGAAGTTTTAGGATCCACTTTAAAGTTCAAAAAACTCAAAACAATAGATGATTTAAAAAATCCATATGTTTGCTCATTTTGGGCATCAAGGAACAAGGAATAATTGAAAGCAACAAATTGGAAATCAAATTCACAAATCACAAAGATTTAGGAAATTTTCATGCTCAACCTCTTTTTCAAACTTTGTGTCAAGCTTTTCCAAAAACTCAGATTTTGCCTTGCATGCACTTACAAAATTAAAAGGCTAAGAACACCCAACCTTTCGATTGGTCAAGATTGTTAGTTTGCAATTGACACTTCTTTGGTGTTATGAGAATTCCAACAATTGAGAAAATTCGCTCTGTTTCAATTTGGCTTATTGGAATCCCAATGATTTGTTGAGCCAACGAGCCCACCAATGGCCACCTTTGCTCATAGATGTGCCACCAAAACAATGCGCATTTGTAGTTTTTCACATTAACATGGTGGCAAGGGAATGCATCAAACTCTCGTGCCACAATCTAGGACATAGATTTTGCATTAGTTTTCAATTTTTGAAACAAATCTTCGATTTCAACCTTAGAGCCTTCCACCCAAACCTCGACTTGTTATACAACTAGCATCATCATCTTGTAACATTACACCAACAAGGGTAGAAACAAATCAACATCATATTCCTTGACCAATACATATGCATGTTCCCAACCACAGTAATTAGCCACCAACCACATATTCTTGAAACTCAAATCCAGTATCAACAGCAACATATTGTGCACTCTTTTCTTATCAAAACCATGCATAAATGAAAGGAAAGGTTGAAGAACTTCCAAGATTTGGAGCTTCACGTATCATCAATTTTGCTAACTTTACATCAAAAGCATTTGCCTTGGGATCACCCAAGTTATTAAGGACAACCTCATTAAGAAGCTCATCACGAACTTAGTAGGTTTTGCAGATCACATATAATAGCATGTCCAATGTCCGTGGCTTTGATTTAGAACACAATTAGTCATGATTAGTGACAAAACATTCACCACCACTTCACAAATTGCCCATGTTCTTGAAGATGAAATACAACTTTAGGGTGTCGTTGTTTGTTGACTATAACAGAATGCAATTACATTCCAGTAAGTTAATGCATTTTGAAATAACAAAACACAACTTGCAAACTTGTAAATCACATTAGTTAGAAGAGATGAAATTAAATTATGGGAGGCATAAATACTTGTGAAATAGAGAAAAATAAAAAGCTCAAAATAAATTGAAGGAGACTCAACAATTTCAAATTAAATCACATCAGCAATGGAAGGGCTGAAATTAAATCAACGTGGCATAATAGAGCTAAGAACAGAAACTCTCAGCCCAATAAAAGCTGAAAATAAATCAACATCAGCCACTAACAAGTTCCAAAAAAATCAAATTAGCCACGGAAGGGCTGAAATTAAATCAACAAGGCATAATAGAATTGAAAAAAAAACAAAAATCAGCCCATAAAAAGCTGAAAATAAACCAACATCAGCCACTAAAAAGTTGAAAGAACATAAAGTCAACTACAAAGAAGCTCAAAAGACATCAAATCAGCCATTAATAATTTTTTTAAAAATTCAAATCAGCCACAAACAAGCTCAGAAAAAAGAAATCAGCCAAAATAAGCTCAAAATAAATCAGGCACTAACATTATAGAAAAATAAATTATGGGAACATAACAAAGCACCCCCAAAAAATCAGCCTAGGGAAAGCTCCATATTAATCAACATCATTTACTAACAAACTCCATAAAATTCACATTAACCACTAACAAATTCAATTTAAATAAAATGAGGCCACTATGAAGCCCACCTAGTCAGAGATAAACCATGGGGGAAAAACTATGAATGGAATCAACAATGAAAAAAAGACATTGAAGAATTCAAATCCCAATAATCAGCCACCACACGACTCCAATTAGCCCAAGAAAGAAATTGCCATGATGAGAAAATCCATTTGAACATGTACATGGATGAGCCATGGGAAGGAAACCAAAAGCAAAAAAAAAAAACGAAGAAATTCAACATGTGGAAAAAAAGAAAAAAAGGGATGGAATTTTTTTTATGTACTTTGTTTTCATGGAGGTGTTCAATTTGCAAGGGTTGAGACCAAAATCCATGCACACCTTTTCCCACTCTTGCCTCCCTTTGCCCATTTTCTTCAACCATGTGATACACTTTTGCACATCTACTTGGGCAACTTTGATTGAAGCATAATGGAACTAATGAACCACCTTGTCATCAAAAGTGGCATATTGACATACCTTCCATAACACATGCCCAAAATAGTAGCCATTTATTTTGAAAAATGTAAAAAATGCATAAATTACACCTAAAAGCTTGAGCACAAGTTTGCAAGTTGGAGCCCTTATTTTCGATGTAGGCCGAAATCTTTTGGGTGATCCTTAATTTGTCAAGGATTTGTTTGAGCTTCACAACCATGGTAACACCACTTATAACAATCGCCTCAAACAACCCAATCGTGATGTGCCTGGGCTCCCAAGTGGTGGACATAAAATTAACAATTATCACAAAAACATCGTGCACCCCTTTGGACATTTGCAAATTGATAGTGCAAGTGGCTGTCAAGCATTTTGCTTAGGCAAGTTGCACAAATTTGGTCAATGTCATGTTTATCAATGTGAGAAAACCTACTTGGTGAAAACCTTTATGGACAAAAAACTCACCTTCCAACACAACTAGAGAACCAATCTTTGGAACCAAATAGATTCCATTGTCCTTAATGGCAAGAAACCTTTAATCATGAACAACATGACATTTTGTAGAAACTTTTTTTGCATGTCATGATCTTTTAGGAAAAGGTTTGGAGAGGAAAAAAAATCCAGTATAAAACACAAGGCTACTTACTAGCACTTAATTGTAAGTTCGTGATCGTGATGAGACCAAGGATGACCAACAATCTCCTCTTTGAATTGCCTAAGCAAATAAGCATGGTCTTGCTCCACATGTTTTGTCATCACTGATATGCTATTGCACTTACTATAAGCAATGAGCACTTTGTGACACCTTGTGCACAAGGCCGAAATATCAGGGCTTGATGTCTCTTTATGGCAAACAATGCATCACATAACCTCATATTGTTTCAAATCAATCTATTGATTATCATTTACCTTAAAGAATGCCCATGTGGGCGAAGTCCTTTGGTGAAGTTTCCACCAAACTAGTTGTTTTTTCATGGTTTCCAACAATACTTCTTGATCCAAAAGATCCTCCTCACCAACATTGTTATATGACTTTGTCACTAGAAGTCATTCACTATGTTGGTGGTGTTGTTGTAACTTGTCATCATTCTAGCAATAACACAAAACTAATTAGATCCAAGCACGTTAGCACTAGAATTCATTAATAATTGGAAATGATGCCATTGTAATAGATAGTAGAAAGAAAAGTGGGTAGGCCATAGTAGTCCTTGTTGCAAACGCGAACTACCACAATGAAATAAATTGATGAAGACTTGCAAAAAATATTCAAAGCTTGAGCTCTTGAGCTTTGGAAGAAGGAAAAACGAGGGCAAATAGATGGGAGATAACAACATACAAAGCATAGAACACAAAACACAAAACACATAATATCAACGATGAACTTGCAATTGATTGAAAAATTTATGAAATTTCTTTATAGAGAAATAAATCACCCTCTTCATCCTCATCACTTTGCCATGTAGAGTGATGAGTAAAAACAATATGAAAGACGAAAAATGATTGTGTCTTCGTCCTAGATCGCATTCAAAAAGCTTGCGCATTGCAACAATGGAAAAAACTAGTGCGCATCGCAAAGCTCAAGTGAAAGGTCAAACCCCAAAACCCTAAAACTAAAACCCTTAGGTTGTTTTATTTTTACACATCCAATTTTTTTGGCAAATAACCCCGGTTTTTTATTCCACCAAATGAGGTTTTCAGACAAAGAACCTCACGTGTTTTTAATTCTAAATATTTCCAGTTTTCGTTTAAAGAACCCCGATTTTCTAATTCCAAGGAATTTGATTTTTTTTCAAAGAACCTTGCTTGTTTTCTGAGGGTGGGTTGGAGGCGGAGGTGGGGGCAAGTTTTCAGATTTCGTCAACTTTTGATTCAGTTCCAAGGGCAAAGGTTTCATGAACTAGGAACCGGCGGTCATAAGTACCCATATACCCGACGAAAGAACCAGGAAAACCTGCCATCACATTAAAAAAAACTGCATAACACCAGTAAGAACCACTCCGAAAGAACCGTCTATATATTAAAAAAATTCAAAAAAACACCAAATATCCTTGAAGGGTATATTTGTAGCTTGGGGAAACCAAAAGAAAAAAAGAAAAGGAAAAGAAGAAATTTGAAGGCTCTTTTAGGGGAAGGAATTAATTAATTAATTAATTATATAAATTAAAAAAGAAAAATAAAAGAAAAATAAAAGCCCAGACCAGCAGGAAGTTTTCTTTTATAAAAAATGGTGTTAACATTCATCCATCCAAAGCCACTTTTTTATTTAGCAAATTAGGTTGGCAATGAATGGATGAATAAATGAATGAATGAATGAATGAATGAGCAGACATGTGTGAAGGGCCCCAGCAAGTGTCATGAATGGGTTGTTTCAAGCATGTTCATTAAATGAGGCCTTCACCAGCACCAAAAGGAGAGGTGGTCAAGAGCATCAAGTTAACGGTTAACCTTCTTCTTTAACTAGGGTATACCTAGTAGCAAGTGTGATGATCTCAAACCTCACCCTAGTTGCCTCCTTCTCCCTATGATGGTGGTGGTGATGAGGCTTTCTTTTTCCTTCATTCCTTTCCTTCCTTTTTAAGGTTCCTTGAGTTTTTTTAAAGAAAATCAGCACTTCTTTATTACACTTTTTTAACCATGGTAAAAAGAAAAACCCAAGGTTTAGGGTTTAGAATTTAGGGTTTGTAAAACTTTACCAATTATAAATCATAGTCTGCTTCAATCCAAGCTCATTTAAAAAATTCATTCAAAGTCTAAATTTCGATTCAAGCTAATTTTTTATTCATTCAAAGTCTAAATTTTGATTTGAACACATACCGTTGTAGTAGTACCTTGGCCATTTCAACAAATGTCCATTGAATAATTAATTAATTTTGAAGCTTTCATTTCAACACATTGGAATATTCTGAAAATATTCACTATTTTTTTTTCACAATATTTTTTTGATTTGGAAGAAATAATTTTTGGATAATTTCAAACATTTCTGAAAATAATATAATTATTAGTGTCGAATTGGCCAAAGGTACTAGGGTATTAATTCAAAATTTTCCTTTTTTGAAAATTTTGGAAAATTTCTCTTGATATGTCTGAAATTTTGGAGTAATTCTACATCGACTTTGCCTAATAATAATTAAAAAAAACTCTGAAAAATCCAATAAATACAAGGCCATAAAGGTTGGAATTAATTTATTAGTAACTTGGGGCAGATTGAAATTATTTTTTTTCGGTTTCAGCCTTGACTCCAAGTGTAATGCCCTTGAGGGGCCGATTTCAACTTTTGCACCAATAGGAATGCTTGATTTGAGTTCAACATTGGCCTTTAAAGACTCCTAGTGTGAAGTGGGCCCAAGGTTAAGGGAACATTGAATCTCTCTCTATTAAGGAAGGTACCCACAACTTAGTTGTGATGTACCTAGTTTGTTGGCCTTGTGTACCAAGGCAAGAAGGATATTGTGTTTTAGAGTCATTATAGAGTATAATAGTAGCTTAAGGGATTTTTATAGGCCCCTAGGTAATAATAATAATAATAGGTCTAATTTTTATATGAGGATTTTTGAAAAGATGATATATTTTGGCTTGTGTTGAAACTCGAGATTAGTTATAATAGAGTTATAATAATATCTTGAAGGATTTATTTGGGTTTCTTTTAGAGGGGATTTTGGGAAGATTATGTTTTTTTGCATGGTGAAATATTTGAGTTTTCATAATTCTTCTTCTTTTGCCTTAAGATATTTTTAAAATATAAATTGGCAAGGCCACAGTCTGTGTGACATACACCCCTTGTTTTGTTTCTCACATTCATTGAGATCTCCCAAACCATAGTGCACTTCTGAGTTATTATTATTCAGTACTAAGATAACTTGAGTACACACTTCGACTACATATCAACTACATTTGGCCAGGACTTAGACTACATTTCAACTACATTTGGCCAGGACCTAGACTACATTTCACCTACATTTGGCCAGGACCTGCCATATGATGTTGGGTCTGGAATTGATGTGTGTGTGTGTGTGTTTTTGGCATCAGTTCCCATGAGAGTTGCAGTTGTTGATGATGATGATGATGATGATTGGAACTGCAGTTTCTTTGATTGATTAAGTTTTGGTGGGTTTTGAATTCTGGAATCTGATTGCTATTCCTTTTGGCGAGTGAAGTTTTGAGTCATTTACAATCAATCAAAGAAACAAAAGATATCTATCCGATTATGATGATGAACCAACTAGGTTAAAAGGACTTAGTAGAGCGGAGTTAGTAGAGTGTGTCGGAAGTCGGGGCTTTCAATAACTCTCAACTACATATTGTAATAGGGATGGATGGATGGATGAATGGATGGATAGATGGATGAATGACTTCAATCAATGCTTGTCTCGATGGAAACATTCTCAAATCGTCTCCACTAATGATTTTTGAGGACTTGGGGAGAGTTGGTAACAAGTATAACGAGTGCTAGCATATGGAACAAGAATCCACCTCCAATCCAAAAGGATGGAGTTTCAGAGTTTTTTTTTTATAAAAAAATTTAGATTTTTAAAATTTTAATAAATATTTTAAATACTTATTTTTTAAAAATTAAAATTAAAATTTTGAATTTTAAATTTATTAAAAAAAGATGGCTAAAAAAAATTATGTGCTTTTTTCTGGGTTTTTAATTGTCGAATTTTGACAACTTTTGGAATAGTTTTCGCATTTCTGTATTGGGATGTAAAGCATGTAGCAAAAAAGTTTGATAGATGCAACTTTTTTTTGGCTTTCATATCATGTTGTTTATAGCCAAATTTAGCTAAACTGTGTTATATGGATGACCATTACTTCAGCTACGTCACAAAAATGAGAGAAAAAGAAAAAGAAAAAAAAGGAAGTTCAAGACTAAGATGGACATTGAACATCTTCTGAAAATGTGAGATAAAATCGGTCCCCCATAGATCTACCACACTCTTGGTAGCCTAGTAAGTTTAGCACATTGATGTTGAATATTTAATACATTTTCTCCTAAGATTCTTCGAGCATAACCATTAAGGAATCATAAAGGTGAGTGAGTGGGGGAGCTCGGATTGAAGAAGGGTTGAAGAAATAAGTACAAGAGAGTTTTTGTGACCTTTAAACTCAAAGCTTGCTTGTAGAAAAGAAGCAACAAAACTCTTTGGAAGTTTTGTTCCTCACAAGCCATCCATCATAAGGAAAAACTAAACAAAAGTGATTTTGTTATAACCTTTAATTCTAAGTTTTTGAATTTTTTCTAAAATTAAAGAACCCCTTGGGTGGTGGTTTCATGCATTTAAACAAATTTTAATGACAAATTTTCTTGGAGTTGGTATATATAAGGGAGGATTTTGCATAATTTTTCGTATGGCCATCTACTTGACAATTCCAAATGGAATGTGTAGGAGCATATGAAGGATTATGAAGGTAGTTCAAGTGGTTGCATCTTTGTCATCTTCTTCATTAGAAAGGTTTGAAAGGACTTGTCATTTTTGTGGAATGGTACCATTTTTCATTGCAATTTTCGTGTGCTCATATGGTTTGATGAAAATGCTATTTGATTTCATTTTTTCATGGAATCAAGGATCATGCAAGATTTTGATTTTTTTTCCTTGAAGGATCTTGCTCTACAATGATTGGAATTGTTGACATGTGAGAAGAACTAGTACTAGGTTGCATTGCTCCACGATTTTTTTTGGGTATTATTATTTTTCCTCTTGTTTGCTTCATGTTATGCAAACCTTATTTTGTTTCCCTTCAATGCAATGAAGCAAACATAGAACCAATAAAATAACCTTTTGTGAAGATCTCAAAAAAAAAAACATAGGTTTGGAAGCTTTAAAACTTGCAAATCCTTGGATTGCATGCAAAGTTATTTCAATACCAAGGAAAGGTTCATGAGTATATTCAAGTCATTGTTGGTTGATATCCTACTTGATGTTGTGAAGAAACAAAATAAAACATGCAATTGATTTTTGATTAAACAATTTGTGATGTCAAATAGATTTATTAGGTCAAACACACATTTGTATATAATATTTTCCTTTCTATAGCTTACATTGAAACAAGAACTTGGGTTTTTTATATAGAGCTTTATGAGGCTTTTGGCTTTTACGTATGTTTGTTGTTGTTATGCAACATTATCACTCTCAATTTTTGCCCATGGAATGGGATTTTTTGATTTTGAGTTCAATACCAAGTTCTACAAAAATGCACGTTCAATATCAAATCTCATTCAAGGACGTCCTAGAAATTGTTCAAGTGTTCGTATGTTATGTTTTTCTTGAGTTTTTTTGCAAACAAAGTAAGTCGTGTATTAAGTGTCTTCATGATTTTCTTGCTTGTTGTTTTATTCATTAACTAACATTCTTTTCTATTTTTGTTGTGAGGATGGTTGTGGTGATGGTGGTCTTTTCCATCTTGTGAGTCTTCCTCCTTCTCATCACTTTACTCATCATCTTCCCACTCATCACATTCCTCCATTTTTGCAAGTCCAAAAAATTGAATTTATTTATTTATTTATTTTCTTTCAAGAAGTTCATTCTTTGGTCTTGTAGGTTTGCAAAAGTGAAAAATTGACTCCTTGAAAAAGAACAAATCCATTTTTGTGTTTGCAAAAAATGGAATTTATGATTATTTTCAAAGAGTCCAATTTGAACTTGCAAGACCAAAAACATGACTCCTTTAAAAAACATTCCATTTTTTGGACTTGCGAAAAAGTTCCATTTTGTTTTTCAAGGATTCCTTTTTTTGGTCTTGTTAACTCATAAGACCAAAAAATGGACTCGAAAAAAAAAAAGTGGAACTTTTTGTTCATTTATTGCTTTTGTTTTCAAGGAGTTCATTTTTTGGTCTTTTGAACTTGCAAAACTAAAAAACATGACTTCTTGAAAAAGAAAAAAAAGTTCATTTTCTAGACTTGTGAAAACAAAAATTATCATTGTTATTATTATTTTCAAGGAGTCCATTTTTGGTCTTGTGAGCTTTTTGAAAAGAAAAAACCATTTTTTCAGCATGCAAAAAAAAAAATAAATTTCTATTATTATTATTATGATAAGGAGTCCATTTTTTTTGGTCTTGTGAACTTGCAAGATCAAAAAATAAACTCCATTTTTTGATGTTGCTCCAATCCTTGTCTTTTCTTGGAATGAAATTTTAATTTTAATTTTTGTTTGTGTAGTACATTTTGGATGTTGGAATTGGAACTGGAAATTAGCTGAAACTGGTGGTTATAGAATTGAGAACCAAAATTGACCTAACTTGAAAAATTTTATTAAAAAAAAAAAAAAAAAAAAAAAAAAAAAAAAAAAAACAACAAAAAAAAAAAAAAAAAAAAAAAAAA
>Ga0116231_10001190_pt1 | contig 52267 bp, 37 predicted proteins | sample S1TSphgellanicum_2_FD_89695 | JGI IMG/M metagenome (GOLD analysis project Ga0116231, IMG submission 89695) | Host-associated microbial communities from peat moss isolated from Minnesota, USA - S1T2_Fd - Sphagnum magellanicum MG | ecosystem: Host-associated > Plants > Peat moss > Unclassified...
AAAATAAAAATTCAACCCTAAACCCATCCAACCCGCCCAGCCCAGCCCAGCCCAGCCCGGGCCACCACCCCCTTCTCTCTCTCTCTCTCAAATAACCTTCAACTTAAGCTTCCCATAATGGCTTCTCCTTTGCGATTGTGATTTCCCCAGTTGATTCTGTATGTCTGTCGCAAGCTCTTGTTGTTGTTGCTCCAGCTGAGGAGCTTGTGATTTTAGTAGTAGTAGTGTTTGCAATTGTGTTTGTTTTGGGGATATTTTTTTTTAGACGAAGACATTTCTTGAGCAACAATAGCTGGAGTTTTTGTTTGTTTGTTTGCTTGTTTGTTTTTGTGTGTGTTCAGAGGAGAACGGGAGGTTTTTGCAGTCAAGAGGGATTTAAGAAGTAGTCCAGCTTTTTGGAGGAATACTCTTCTGGAACTTCTTGTTGTGAGTGTGTTTGTTGTTTTTGATTTTTTTTGTTTGTGAAGGCTTGTGGTCATGGCAGGGACTGCTCATGGTGGTCCTATTGGAGTTCCTCCCAAGGTTATGAAAGGAGAGGACTTGCATCATCATGCATTGGAGCAGCTTCCTCATCTCGCTTATTGCATTAATGATAATCCTCGATGGGGTAAGCTGTAGATTTCAGTATTCACTCTTGTTGTTCATGTTGTTGCTGTTGTCGTCGTTGTTCCTTTTCTTCGCGGATTCTTGTTGTTATTGTTATATCTGGGTTTGTGTTTGTGTGTTTCCGCCGCTTACTTTTTATGCCTTCGGTTCCGATGATGCTGCAGCGGAAGCAATTGTCTTGGGATTCCAACACTATATTACAATGCTGGGAACCACCGTGCTCATTCCAACGCTTATATTCCGCAACATAGGTGGAAACGCGGTACGTTCTTCATCTTCTTGATCATCGTCATCATCCTCTGGAGAGAGAAAATATCGAAAATAAGCTCGTACTCCAGGTCTTGAAGCAAAAAGAATTGTCAGCAGCTCTATAATGCGTCAAAGGAGTGTTGGTCTTAATCAGAACTTGACGACAGTTTCTTTGTGGCGTAATTTTTTTGTTTGTGTTTTGTGTGCTTTATTCTGCAGAGTGATTTAGCTCGAGTAGTACAGAGTGCGTTGTTCGTTTCAGGGATCAATACCTTGATCCAGACTGTGCTGGGTTCACGATTGCCTACCGTAATGGGGAACTCCTTCTACTTTCTCCCTGTGATCCTGTCCATCGTCAATTCTGCACGCATCATGAACATCGACGAACCGCATGAGGTAGTGACAACGACAGTTGCATCTGCTCCAGTTCTTTGCAGTGTTAGTTTCTCGTCGCTTATCTGCTACCTCGCAATTGTGTACTGAATCTGCACGCTTCTTGTAGAGGTTTGTCCACGCAATGAGAGCGACCCAAGGAGCCTTGATCGCTGGCTCAGCAGTCAACATCGTTCTAGGTTTCAGCGGCTTATGGAGCATCGCCACAAGGTATGAAGCTGGTGCCCATTTGATTATGCGATCAGTTCATGAGTTTTTCTTGCCCTAGTCTGATCTTCTGAAACATTTCTGGAGCTTACTCTAACCTGCTTTTTCTCTTGTTCTTGCTCTTGCTTTCAGATTCATCAGTCCAATTGTGATCGCGCCTGTAACAACCATTGTGGGCTTGGGTCTTCTGGAGTATGGATTTCCTGGAGTTAGTACACATCTTCGTCTTGTTCTCCTTATTTATCGTCTTTTGCGGAAAGTCTCTCTGCTGTTGAGATCGCCTGCTTTGGTGGCACTTCTGAAGTGTTTTCAATATTAAGTTTCTTGAGTTTTTTTGTGCAGATTGGGAAGTGTGTTGAAATTGGCATTCCAGCACTGTTGATTATATTATTCATCTCTCAGGTGAGTCATTTAGTCTGGTGTTTTCTGCAAGTGACATTATGTTTTGTCTGTTTTTTACAGAAATTGATGCTTGAATTTTTGTTCATGTGTTTTTCTTTTGTTTATGGATTCGAATTGAGCTTTTAGCATGTTCTATTCTTATGATGTTATGATGTGATCTTTTTCTACAGTACTTGAAGCATTTCAAAATCCTTCACTATCACTTCTTTGAGCTTTTCCCGATCCTTTTTGGAGTTGCAATTGTTTGGGTCTACGCTACAATATTGACAGTAGCTGGAACGTATGATCATGCAAGTGCACTTGGTCAAATTCATTGCCGCACTGACAGGAGTGGGCTTGTCTCCACTGCACCCTGGTAATGGCGATTAATTCTGTTTTAAGATTTTTTTCCAATTCTCTTCAGTGTTTTCTGAGTCTAAAGAATCGATTAGTTCAAGCCAAAAATTGTTCTGTTTTTTCTTGTTTCTAAATGTTCATTTCTTTCCAAGAATTGTAATCTGGATTCTGTCTTAAGAAAACAAATCTTTAGGCTTGGTCTTGAAATCGTAAGAATCATTCGTTAAAGAGTCAATATTCTATTCTTAGATCTAGGTTTGGGTTGTTGAGGTGTAAATCAGTTCCAGTGTTCTTATGTATCAAATTTAATGCGTGTTTTGAATCCTGAAGAATTAGTTGCACAATTCGTGGTTTCTTCTTATCTCTGTGGTTACAGGGTTAGGATTTCATATCCACTTCAATGGGGAGCTCCAACTTTTGATGCTGGAGATGTATTTGGAGTTATGACTGCAGCTCTTGTTGCTCTTGTTGAGGTAATAATCCTGATGATGTGGGTTGCTTCTTTGTTTTTGTCTTTCACCATTGTTTCTGTACTGTTGCAATAAGGTATCTTTTCAATCTATGATTGGAAATTATCCCTGTAGTGTTTTTTACTTCTTTGTATGAAGTATTCCTTTTGTTCTTTTGAGTGTTGGTTTGTGTTACTAAATGAATACTGTCTTGTGCTGTTTGCAGTCTACTGGTGGATTTTATGCTGTTTCTCGATTGGCTGGAGCTACTCCACCGCCACCATATGTTATCAGCAGAGGAATTGGATGGCAGGGAGTTGGGGTGTTGCTGAATGGTTTCTTTGGTACTTTTACGGGAGCAACTGTTGCCCCGTAAGCAATTGTACCCACAAACCCTTTTTGTTCAATGGAATGGAGCTTTCTTTTGGAATTCTTTTCCAGCACTATTTGGCCAAACAAAATTGTACTCATGTAGTTGTTATCTTATGGCAGTGAAAATGTTGGACTGATTGGACTCACACGAGTTGGAAGCCGTAGGGTGATCCAAATTGCTGCTCTTTTCATGCTCTTTTTCTCTGTTTTTGGTGAGTGAATTGGAATAAGGAGTTGTGCTCACTGAAGGATATGCAATAGTGCAGTGAATTGGAAAATGTTCTAGAGCTTTTAACATCTGAGGTAACGATTATTGATTAATTGTTTTCTGGATTTTCAATCTGCATGTTGCAGTACTCAAATGCTATGTGGTGTTCTGCAGGGAAATTTGGGGGAGTTTTGGCTGCTATTCCACAACCGATTGTAGCTGCAATTCTTTGTATTACATTTGGAATGGTTGGTGAGTATTTCCTCCATTTGAACAGATCCGAACTCAAAAAATTCTGAATCCCAGTGTAAAGCCATGGTTTTTTTTCATTTGCAATATTCCTTAATGTATTCTAAGAATGAAATTGGTGTTGGTTTCTAATTGGTGTTCATGTGTTTATGCCACAGTGGGGACTGGAATTTCTCACCTGCAATTTGCAAACATGAATATGACCCGAAATCTCTTTGTGGTCGGTTTCTCCATATTCATGGGTTTATCAGTACCTCAATATTTCTCTGAGTTTACAGTGCGGGCAGACCATGGTCCTATAGACACTCAACAAAGATGGGTAATTTATTCTCTTTACATTCTTCCACAAATATTCTTCTCCTATTTTGTTACTCAAGCTCATCCTTTATGATCAAGAGCAATGAACTAATTAATTTCTATTGGCTTCAATTATATTGAACTAAATTGGCTGTTGTGGTGTATACAGTTCAATGACATCCTCAATGTCTTTTTTGGTTCTCCCTTGATCATCACAATTCTTGTTGCATCTTTTCTGGACAACACACTTACAAGGCATGTCACTAAGAAGGACCGAGGTATGGTGTGGACACGCAAGTTCAGGCACTTTGATAGGGATCCAAGGAACCTTGAGTTTTATCGTCTTCCTTTGGGTCTACATCGGTTTTTCCCAGAGATGTGAGAGGAAAAAATCCTATGTGATTGAGTATCTTCTCCTGTTAGCTTTTTTTTTCTCAAGCAGATCACAAACATTTTGGAAAAACCAGGAAGCATATGTTTTGAAGATCCAAGTTTTTGTTCATATGTTTTTGGAATCTATTTGGGTTTTCTTTTTTTTTGTTGATACCCATGGTAATGTTATGTTTTGGTTAAAAGGCCAATCTTTGTACATCTCGGGACAATGTAATGGGCAAATTTGAGTATAAAGGAAAGTTATTTAGCAATTTTTCCAATTGATTGTGTCCATTTCTTTCATGTGGAGTAGAAAGCAGAATAAATGCACCAGTGCATATTCTGTTTGGTAGTTTGATCCTGCAATGCAGGAGGAGATGGTTTTGCTCTATACTCTCACAAGTAAACCCTAAACACTTTGGTCAATTATGTGAAAACATGTAGTTGATAGGATCTAATGTACATTGCTAGTATAAAATTTTTAGTCAATTCCTGGTTACAAAATCCTTGTCTAACGTTCAAAAAGCTCTTGGCACTGTGAAGCTTTCCACAAATACATGTGTGCACAGCCCTTTATACTGATGTTATTCCCATTTAGAAACCCAACATATTATCACCTTTTATGTTTTCCATTCACATGTTTTTGATATAATGCGAAGTTCCAATACAAAGTTTTAAAGTAGGGAAGACTTATTGTTTTCACCCATTAACAAAGTTGGCACTCTTTTCTACATCCAAGTTTGTGCATTTGAAAAATAATCCAACATTTGTGGCCAAAACAACTTGCAAACAAATCATAGTAATTTATAACTTCGCTCATAAAATTGAAGGTGTGCAAACTGATAGTCTACAAGTGAAAGTCTTATCAAAGTTCTAGAGTTAGCCATATTAAATTTAACCATCGAAACTAACCATAGTTTCTACCCATGGAAGTTTTGCTACACACACATCCTAGGAAAATCTTAATTATTTTCCCATTCCCTCATCCTCTTTTCTTCTTTTACACAGGTTCAAAATTAAAGTGTGGGTTCAAAGTAAAGACTTGGCTTGTATCACAACACTCATGAACACCAACCTCTGCATTGACATCAACATGGACTATTGTGCTTGAGAGTTAATTGTAAATGCATGAAATCATCAACTCTTCACCTTAATTGCATTGATGGTTGTATTGAACCTCACCGGGCAATGGACCTTACCAAGTTCATAATCACCATGTTCAACAAGCAATGGACCCTCAAGAGGTGACAACCTAAAATTTTGCAAGTGTACTATGTGAAAGGTGACTACTTTGATGTTTCGGAATGATGAGAATTCTTCACATTGGTGAAAATTTTGCTAGAGACAGTGATGATAAATTATAGGTGAGAACATTGAAAGTTACATTGAATGAAAACAATTACAAAATGCAACAAGGAGCCCCCATTGGTGAGCAACTCCTTTATCACATCTAGTGATTGGCTAGCCCTAATAAGCAATGATATGATTTTGGTGAAATTGATGGCAAGAATATTTGGTTCCTCATATGGTTTTGTTACTTCTGTCAAAATTATGTGTAGCTTACAATCCCCAAAATGGAGAAGATTCCATACATCTACTTTCAATTGTTCAATCCCTCACCTGCAACTTTCTACCACCAATGCGGGAAATTTTGTATGTATTTTGACTTAAATCAATTTGTTTTTCTTATCTCAATATGTGCAATTCCTCCATAATTAGAGGAAATTTTTATATGTTTACGTATGTAAATTTCAATGCAATTTTGCATGTCCCAATCTTCCCAAAGAAGTTTAGAATAATTTTTCGGTTGTGTGAACCAATAAGAATGACGATTTTGGGTCACACCAAGTCGAAAACCAAGTGGGTTCATATTTTGTCCCCGACATCTCTTCTTTCTTTCAATGATATTCACATAAAAGCTTCCATTTATTTTTTTATCGGATCATCCATTTTCCATTTTTCATCGTAATAGTTATATGACAAGTAAGCTTATGTATGGGATAAACATGTCCTTGAGTTCTAGGTTGAAATCTCTTTAGGGTAGTACCTCAATCTACTCTAGTTTCACTTACAATCAAATTGATTTTATTCAAATTTGAATTGCAACTTGCATTTGTTGTTGCAGAAGAAAGCAATTGTAATATGGGATGTCTTGTTCGGTAAGGCATAAGTTCCAATGGCATAAGTGCTTGTTCATACGAACGACCACAAATTTGATTAATTACTCTCCATGTTTTATGAGCAGACATACGTATATATTTAGTTGAGGTTTGGATTTCCTCCGAATTGGAACCATTAGTTCTCATTTCGGGTGCTACCTCCTAATCAATGACGAGATTTCTTATTACTTCTTGCATGTCCCCAAAAAGTTCGAATAGGTGCAAGTTCTCCCAATTTGTGGCCTACCATACAATTTGTTATATAAATAGGTAAATGTTCTTGCCCGTTATGAACAACAATAGTATGACCAATCATTGTGAGTACAATGGTAAATGCACAAGACTAATACTTTTTTTTTCCCTTCTACATTAAGATCTTTAATTCTTCACAATAAAATGATCAACCACAAAAGGGTTTTTTTTTAGTGAGTATGTCATTGCCAACTACCTTTCATGTTTTTACTCCTTTCTCTTTTTGTACAAGTTTTTTTCCTAACTTTTTCTACTTATATTTATTACTTTTACGAGTCCTCTTTCCAAGTGCAATCCGACGCCAAGGAATTAATGGTTTTTTCCTACCAATTGGGGCTCGGCCTTCACCACCCCCATGAGGATGATCTACAAGGTTCATGACAATGCCTCTTACTCTGAATGTTTACCTAACCAACATTTGGATCCAACTTTACCTATAGTTCAATTATTAGCATCAACGTGACCCACTTGGCCAATTGTAGCTAAACAATCTTGAGATATTATATGAACTTCTCTAGAAGGTAATCTTAATGTGGCTAGGCAACCTCCCTTTGCAATAAGTTTGGTTACAGAGCCTGCAACTTTCACTAATTGGCCACTTCTACGAGGTGTTATTTTTACATTATGTATAGTTGTGCCTAAAGGCATATTGGTTGAAGTAGATTATCACAAAGTCAAATGAATTGATTACAGTCTCTTCCCAAACTATACAAGTTTTTTTTAATGCATACAACTTTCTGGGTGTATATAGCATAATCCTTTTTTACTAATTACATCCTAGGTTTTTTCCATCATATGGCTTACTTCTATCTATGTAGTTACAGAATGAATGACTTTACCAATTTACATCAACATTTTTTTATGTTTCATAATAACTTAAGAGGCAAATTCCATTCTTTCTTTCTGGAATGAAAGAAAATTCATTATCCAACTTTGAAATTGCCCTTGACCACCAACTCGAATGTAATTAGCTCGTCCAAGTATATATTAAGGAACAACAAGGGTTGTTCGAATTTATATTTTTCTCCCTATGTTTAGGACAAGTAAAAGTTATCTCCATATTATTCTATATCCCCAAGGATTATGACATAAATATTTCATAGTATGATGTGATAAACTCAATCATATGTTATTGTTCCTCTTTAGTTTCCTCTTGAGGCTTATACGAATAAAAACATATTTAATATTGGATTAGTGATGGATTTACAGGTTCCGCAACTATCCAAATTGATTTTTTAATTACGTAAATAAATAATTCAAACCGCACTCAAGGTAGAGTATTTCCCACTAATATGGGAGCGTCTACACTATAAATAATAGTACCTCCAATTTGATTCCTCAGGGATGTAAAATATATCGTTTTTCACCATCTTCATCATGTGTGAAACATATTTGCATTACGATTAGGATCATACTCTATGGTTGTAATTGTACCAAATTATTTTTTATTTCATCAAAAATCAACTTGTCAATACAGATGTTCTATGTTGGCTAGTAATAACCCCTCTATTATTATGACACCTTTTATCATGTTGTCCATAGGTTAATTTCTTCTGAGGATTGGATCTCATTATTTCTTCAAATCCCAATACAGAACAATTGTGTGTACCTATGGTATAAGCTTTATACAGACAAATGGTCATAATAAGATGTTGTATTAAGATGAATTTTTTTTTATATGTTTGGAAATAGTGGGATGGAATAACGGGACCTAAGTGTAATAATCATTCGTTTATAACATACTAAATGTCCTATTTTTGGACCTATTCATCTTTTTTTTTTGGAGGTCAATAACTATTCATTCTTATTACTTTAACACTAAAAAAAACTTTCAATTAACTTTTAATCTATGTTTTGGTAGATTTTTCATCAACATCAAAAGTATATTGATTTTTCCCTAACAAACAAATCTTTTTTGTGTAAGTATTGGGTATTTCATTTCATCCATGATTACTTTGATTCCTTCCCTTTATTATATCTTATATTTGTATCCTACAATTCGATGCATTTTCTTCCAATAAATGTTTTTATTTTCAATTCATATTTCTTTTTCTCTTTTATGATTGTTGCCCAATCAAACTAATTATGGCTATTACTATTATTATTAGTCCACCTGAGCTACCACCAAATCTAATTAATGAATTATGGGTAAGTGTTACCCAATACCCAAAATTTGATTCATTATTTCCCATGCATCCAATAAGAGTTGAACTTACGAATTCTCCAATTATCAATTGGGTGCTTTAACCGCTCAACCACATATGCTATTGCTCCAATTCATTATTAGTGGTATATCTATTCTTTAACAAATCCCACTGCTCCTTGTCCAACAAGAGGGAAATATCCAATGCTCGAGGGAGTGAAAGGCAATTATGGATTATATCGAATTGATCAAAAATTCATTTTTTGAAAAATATTGTTTGATTTTCATGTTTTGATTTAGTTGGCTCATTCGAGATAGTTTTGATAACTTATGGATATCTATATCAGGTTGATTGATTACATGAGGCCCACAAATAGGAATAAATATGGCCAAAAAAAGTATACATAAAAAGTAGCTCTTTTTTTCTTAATGATTGTGGAGTCCTCCGTGATAAACTACTTGCATCAGTCCTATATTTTTTTTATTACATTTCCTGTTGGACAAGGGAGAAAGTAAGAGCTCAATGGGAAGAAGATTGTACCACAAAAGAGCAAGGGGCATCAACCCGTTCCTATTTAAAATATACAACATAGATTTTTGGCAATATGGTTGGTTGTACCTTTACATCAATTCAAATCAAGAAGTCCTTCCATGGAGGCAAAGATTTCCTTTTCTCCTAGTCAAGGGTATATTAAAGCTAGTTGCAAATCCTTCCTCGATAGGGTGGCAATGTATGTATATAAAGTAGTTAACGGTTGCATATGATTCCTTTTCTATAGTGATAAATCCTACATATGTTCCTAGTAAAAAAAATTGTCTTTTTTTTCAACTAAGCTGTCAAAAAAAATGTGGTAACACATCAAAACTTTTGAATAAGCATAAAAAAAAAATGTTGACTAGAGGTAGTTGGGATTTTATTTTCCTAGAAATGGGTAAGATTTTTGGGATAAGAAAAAAAATTATGTTTATATTTTATTTACTTGGTTTTTCTCCTTCCCCCTCTTTTAACAATTCTCATATTAGGGTTAGATTGATTGGTGTTGAACATATTGAAAAATATATTTTTCATGTAGAATTTGTTAAATCTAGATTAAAAAGGTATTGCACTTTTAGGTTTGTGCCTACTTATTAGTAAGTTTTCTTTGGGGTAGGGATATAACTCAGTGGTAGAGTATCACCTTGATGTGGTGGGAGTCATATGTTCAAACCTAATTATCCCTAAATCTATTCCAAGTGTTTTTATTTGCTTCCTCTTTTATTTGCTTCCTCATAATTGAAAGAGGCTTGTGGGATTGACATGATAAGGTAAGGATGGGTATACTAGAAGTGAGCTTTATGCTAATATGAAGCAAATGAACACGAATTATCCCTTGGGATGAAAGACGATTCACAATCAACTTTGTCCACAAAGAAGGAAGCTATAAGTAATGTAATTATGAATCTCATGGAGAGTTTGATCCTAGCTTAGGATGAATGATGGCGGCATGTTTAACACATACAAGTTGGATGGGAAGCATCTTAGTGGTGTTTTTAGTGGCGGATGAGTGAATAACACGGGTGAAGAACACATAAAAACCTGCCATTGAGAAAGGGACAACAACTAGAAACGGTTACTAATACCCCATAAGTTGAGGAGCAAAAAGAGGAATCCGCCCAAGGAGGGGCTTGCGTCTAATTGGTTAATTGGTGAAGCAATGGCTTACTAATGCAATGATCAACAGTTGGTCTGAAAGGATGATTAACCATGCTAGGATTGAAACATGGCCCAAACTCCTACGGGAGGCAACAATGGGGAATTTTCCACAATGGGCGAAAGCCTTACAAAGCAATGTCCTGTGGAGGTACAAGGCCCACAAGTCGTAAACTCCTTTTTTCAGAAAAAAACAATGATGATATCTGAAGAATAAGCATCGGCTAACTCTATGCCAATAGTCGCCATAAGATAGAAGATGCAAGCGGATGTTTTGAAACTCACCTTTCATTTAAAGTTACATGGCAAGGATTATTCATCCCAAAGAGGTTTATGGAAAATTTTAAGGAATCACAAACGTCTTTTGGGTCTTTTGTTGTTACGAACATTTAATTAATCAATTAAATGTTTGTAAATTTAAAATTCATTATTTATTTTTTCATTTTTCAGAAAAATTTTGTTTTTAAATATTCATCAATACGAATGAAACATATTTTTATATAATAGGGAAGGTTATACATGCCATGCTTGCTACAAAAACTAATCCCATGATAATAAATATGGGTCCTCAACATCCATCAATTCATGGTGTTATGGACTTATTGTTACTTTAGATGGTGAAAATGTCATTGATTGTGAACTTATATTGGGTTATTTACACAAAGGTATGGAAAAAATTGTTGAAAATAGAACAGTTGTTCAATATCTTCCTCATGTTACACAGTGGGATTATTTAACTACAATGTTTATAGAAGTTGTAACTGCAAATGCGTCGGAGAAATTGACTAACATTCAAGTTCCTAAAAAGGCTAGTTATATAAGAATCATTATGTTGGAATTGAGCCACATAGCTTCCCATTTGTTATGGCTCGAACCTTTCATGGCTAATATTGGTGCACAAACCGCCTTCTTTTATATTATGAGAAAGAAAAATGATATATGATTTATTTGAAGCTGCCACATGTATGCGAATGATGCATAATTTTTTTCATATTAAAGGAGCTATAGATTTGCCTTATGGTTGGGTAGATAAATGCCTAGATGTTGTGATTATTTCTTACCAAAAATTGATGAATATGAAAAACTTATTACGCATAATCCAATTTTTTTAAACGAGTAGAGGGACATTGTTGGACAATTCTTCCATACGTAATGCACACAATCTAAAGACACAAACATCCTTAAAACCCACGTTTAGAATTTATTTAAAGCTTTTCTCAAAATCCCTTTTAGTGGGTTGTCGAAGGTACATGGGTTTGAAAACTCCTTCATCATTTGGCAAAAATGCTTTAAGTTTTTCATAGTTGTGTTCATAGGTATTATTGGTAGGGAAGAAGCAATAAATTGGGGTTTATTGCGACCCATGTTACGAGCTTTGGGAATCAAATGGGATCTTCACAAAGTTGATCATTATGAGTGTTACGACAAATTGGATTGGTAGATACAATGGCAAATAGGAGGCAATTCATTAGCTCGTTATTTGGTATGAATTGGAAAAATGAGGGGATCGGTCAAAATAATTCAACAAGCTTTGAAAATAATATCCAGGGGGGCCTTTTGAAAATTTAGAGGCTCGACAACTTCATTGGGAAAAAATTTAGAATGGAATGATTTTGAACATCAATTTATTAGTCAAAAGACCTCTCCTAAATTTAAATTACCTAAGTAGGAACATTATATTAGAGCAAAAGATCCCAAAGGAGAATTGGGAATTTTCCTAATAGGAGATGATAGTGTCTTCCCCTAAAGATGGAAAATTTGTCCACCTAGTTTTATCAATCTACAAATTCTTCTTCAATTGGTAAAAAGAATAAAATTGGCAAATATTATGGTAATTTAGGTAGTGTAGATATTATTATGGGAAAGGTTGATCACTAAAATGATTTTTAACATTAATTTTGAGGAACAAATTCTAAATTTATTTAATTTTTCGAAAGATTTTTTCAGTTTTATATGGATTATTCTATCCACTATTATTTTTATATTAGGAGTCACAATAGGAGTATTAGTATTGGTGTGGTTCGAAAGGGAAATATCCACAGGAATACAATAGTGTATTGGACTTGAATACGATGGTCCTTTAGGAATTATCCCAGCTTGAGCCGATGGGACTAAAGTCTTATTAAAAGAAGATATTATTCCGTTTAGAGGAGACACTTGGTTATTTCATATTGGACCTACTATTGTAGTCATACCAATATTCATGAGTTATCTGGTGATTCCTTTTGGCCACCATATTATTTTAATTGATCTTAGTATCAGTGTCTTCTTTTCGGATAACCATTTGTAATATTGTTCCTCTCGGACTTCTTGTGGTAAGATACAAATAAATAAATAAATAATCCTTTTCAAGTGGTCTGCAAGTTGCTGCTCAATTTATTAATTATGAAATTCCCTTTGTTTTATGTGTATTATCTATATCTCTACATGCGATTCGTTGAAATATACTTTTTTTTTCGAAGTAAAAAGTAATATGAGTTTATAATCTCGCTTTTTCATCTCAGCTCAAAAACTAGATAATCATATGGGTAAAATCAAGTAGCTTCTTGAATTGCAGTGATAGATTCAAGTCCCATCCTCTACGTACATATAGGAGTGAAAGCATGCAAAATCGGTGTTAATTGTGTACCCTAGATTTAGGATTGATTATCAAAATTTGATAACGGGAGCAAAAGAAAAAATGTATGAAATGATTATTGCCATACTTGTATTTGAGCACAAGTAAATGGTTAGGGGCACAAAAATATAAAAAGGATTAGTAAAGAGGAAAAACTCTTTTTATATATATTTATCAGAATAGAATAAGGTTCTGGCATTGGTAGAAAATGACCAAAAAGTACTTCCTTAGAATTCCAATCCGAAGTATATCCCTATTTACTAAAATAATAATGACTATCAGGAACGAAATAAACCTTTTTGCGATTTTCACCTTTTAGGAAAAACAAATGAATGATCAATTTTCTTATAAAAAATTGGTGTATTTTTAATCCCTAGTTTGGTTCAAAGAAAGAAAAATATTGCAATTTTTTATTACAAAATAAAAGTTTCAAACAAAATAAAGATTTGAATTAGTACTAATAAATAATTGTAAAGATTGAGATGGATTCAAAAGCTTTTACTACCATAGCAGACGAAATTTCATTGGTAAGGTGGGGAATAAAAAGACAAAATTTTCTCAATGCTAAAATTTCATTAAAAAAAAAAACTCGAAATTTTGTTCCAATAACCATTGACGAGTCGTATGACACTAAAGTTTCATGTATGGTTTTGAAATAGAGGTATTAATAATAATATTAACATCGACACAATTATCTAACAACTTAATGACAATTGATATAGTCGAAACACAATCTAAATATGGTTTTTGGGGATGGAATTTGTGGCATCAACGTATTGGTTTTATAGTTTTTTTCATAGCTTCCCCAATAAAGTGTGAGAGATTACCTTTCGATTTACTAAAAACAAAAGAATTGATCGTGGGTTACCAAACTGAATATTTAGGTATAAAATTTGGGTTATTTTATGTTGTTTCGTATTTGAATTTATTTACCTCCTCATTATTTGTAACAATTTTTTATTTAGGTGGATTGCACTCCCCCATCTCATTTGTCTCAATTTCTGATAATTCCAATTCAATTTTTAGTAATGGAACTGGTCAAGTTGTTGATATAATTGTAGGAATTTATATTACATTAGATAAAGCTTTTTTTAAATATTTATTTCCAACATGGTGAAATGGGCATTACCTAGAGTAAGAATAGATCAATTATTAGATCTTGGTTGGAAATTTATCTTGCCCATTGTTTTAGGTAATTTATTATTGACAGCCTCTTTCGAGGTTTTTTCGCTATAAAGTAATTCAAATAAGTTGTACGAATATTTCAAAATTCCTCCTTCATATGTAGATTTATTCGATTCGTGAATTAAGAAATACATAATAAATAATTTACTTAGGGATATCCAACACATGTTTATTATGGTGAATGGACTTTAAAATTATAGTGAACAAGTAATACAAGCCACAAGGTACATTGGTCAGGGTTTCGTAGTGACCCTAGATCATATGATTTGTTTACCTTTGACTATTGAATACCCTTATGAGAAATTGATTCCATTAGAAATATTTCATGGACGTATTCATTTTGAATTTGCGAAGTATGTGTCTATGTATGTCTAATTAATTTACCTATTATTGATTAGAAATTAAGAAAGAATAAGAGGAAAAAATAATTTAAAATTATAATATTGATTTCGGAGTTTGTATCTTTTGTAGAAACTATGTCAAATATTGTCCCATAAATTGTTTATCAATGACTGAAGAATATGAACTTTCCATTTATGATCGTCACAAATTAAATTATGATCAAATTGCTTTAAGACACTTACCTATATCCATAATCAAAGATTCTGCGATTCATACTATTCCAACTTTAACTCATCTAGCCAAAGGGGTTATGGAAGGACACTTCAATTCAAGAAGTATCACAAAAAAAAAGATTAAATTCCATTTAAAAAATAATAATTATATATACTCCATATCATCCCAAAATTCCTTTCACCAAGTAAGTATGTATACATGAATAAATTATCCTTCAGGGTTGATAAATAGAAATAATAGATAGAAATACATTTGTTTGATCTACATGTTTAGGGTTTAGGGTAAGAATATCAAATAGAATGTATTTCTATCTATTATTTCTATTTATCAACCCCGAAGGATAATTTATTCATGTATACATACTTACTTGGTGAAAGGAATTTTGGGATGATATGGAGTATAAATAATTATTTTCTTTTCATTCCATTCGAGATAATTCCCATAAAATGGGGCCATTTCTTGATTGATTTGATATTTCTTCTATACAATCTTAGGATAAATTATTGAATCTCAATCAATTTGTTTTTCTATTCGAGTTTTTTCTTATAACTTTTCCCGTATTTTTCATTTTCATCTTCAGATTTATTGTAGGATTCTATCCCATAAAAAAAAAAGGTTATTTCTCCAATCTGATTATTTAAAAAATATTTCCTATTTTCTAATTTTTGGACAATGGTTGGGATTCTATATTTCATTTTATTTCCAATTTTGGTGAAACTTTATCATCATAATTAGATGTAGATCTGATCGATAATTTATCAATAATTCCATCATTTTTTATTTCTATTTCATACTTATTATTGGGTTCGAATCCAAACACATCATTTTAAATATATTTATCAATTTGAGTATCTGATTTTGTCAAGGTTATATGTCTATTACTATCGAAAAAAAATTAGAATAAAAATTAGAAATATGAATAGTTTTTGACAAAATATTGTTTTTCTATCTCTTTTTTAATTCCTTGCTAATAGGTTTCCAAAAATAAGGTTTTTTTTTCATATTTCCAAAATGTAATTTAGTTTGGAAACCCCAGGTTGTTAAAAAACTACAATAACCAACTTCTTCCCCATTGACCTAATGGAAAATCCCATCTATTTGCTATTGCAATATAGTCCACTCTTGTTCTTTTAACGATAGGGCTATTCCTATTTGGATTTGAAAAATATATTGTTCTTTCCTTTATTTCTATAGAATCTTTAGAAGCATTTTTTACATTTATTAAATTAATACATTGAAAGACGATTGAAAGGAAAATGTCCCTCATTAAAAAGAATGGAGAGCACGTCTTAAGTTGTAGAATTTTCCATACCGAAATTTTATGTCTTCGGGCATGCATGGAACCTCTCATTAATCTTCGACAAAAATCTAATTGTTGCAAAAAACGTTTCACAATTTTTCTTATCTTTTTTTTTTTCTTATACAATATCCCAAATTTTTTACTTTTCTTTGACAAATATCAATAATTCCGGTAGCTATAACATCGAATTTATCATTTGTTATTTTTGAAGTCCATCAAGGTATTTCTTTATGAATTTCTTGAAGTTGGAATTTATTATGGAGGTATAGTGCCTTCACTAACAAAGATGAAATACTTCTCACTTGGGTTAAATTACTCAAAAATAAATTCTTCCAAGAACATTCAAGTGTTTGCCATTTTTCCTTTTCCAAATAATTAAAATAGAAAGTTCTTTGCCAAGTAGAAAGATTCGAGATGAGTTCCCAATTCAAATTAGATGCTCTAGTTTTCTTTCTTTTTTTAAAAATTGTATTGCCAATTTTGGAGGAAAAATTTAAATAGTTCTTTTGGTTATTTGAAGTTGTGGGTGTTTGTTCCTCCAAAAGATTCATATGTTGCAAGTTAGTTTCAAGTTTCCCATTCTTTGATCATTGAATAAGCAAAACTAAAATACAATGAACGTCTTTATTTAAGGGTTCCCACGGTGGGGGTAAATTTCTACATCCAAATTCTCACCATTGATTGAAAATCCAAAATTTGAGTTTATTATCTCCCTTCAATAAATGTAATAATTTCTTATATTTTTTTAGTTCATAAATCTTCTATGTCAAAAGCCAAGGTGATTTCAATATCACCATTTCCCCACGAAATGATTTATTTAAGAAAGGATCTTAACCTTGGTTAAGGTATTTCCCTCATTAATAGAAAATCCATTTTTTATCTATAGTATTTTTTATCAAGAATCTATCGTTTAAAGCCTTAATTATATTCCCTAATTCTTGATACAATTACTTATTTATTAATTATTATTATTATTATTTTGTATCAATCCATTCATCATAAGAATCATCGAATAAAAAATAATTACTCAAAATGTTTAAATATCTTTTCAAATCGTTTCCAAAAATAGATAAGCTTGGCAAAGCTATAAAAACTACTTTTTGTTTTCCATCGCTTAAACATATGTCAAAAGAAATTGAGATATTTGTTTTTTTATGAGACCCTTATTAATGAATTGACTATTTTCAATATATCGCAATGGTCGATTTCGTCGGCACTAATCGAAAAAAAAAAGATTGGCTATATTCTATTTGACCATGATAATCCACCACTTTCAATTGCTTCATTTGGAATTCATCATTGTTTACTTTTTTAGTAAGGAAAGGTACATGAGCTCTGCTTAGGTGTAATAAGCAACAAGCTAAAATAATAATATTAAAAGTTTGATGAATCAAAGGTTTCACCAAGAGATAAAACATGGGTGAATCACATGAACTAGGAGAAATTTGACTAAATTCAAAAAGAAAAGATGGCCACTTAACCAACCAAATAAACAATTCATAACAAATAAGAATTGTTCGCTATGTCGAAAGAAAAAAAGATTTATTAATCTTGGTAGTACAAGACTCGATAAAAGAACATTATTTAATAATTGGAAAATGAAACTATCCAAAAATATCATATGAACCCAAGCATCACTAATTGAAGTTATGGGGCATAGGGATTGATAATCCAAAAGATCTTTGGTTCGGTACCAATAAAATAGAATATATGGTAAAACTAGCAAAATGATTGCATGAGGTTTTACTAATATCATATAGAGGGATGAATAATATATCAATAGAAATCTTATTAATTGTCCTATAATCAAACCACTTACAGCTACAATACCATTGAGATTTCCCTCTAAAAGAAAACCTCTTATGGATCATATTTGAGAAGGGCCAATAGGCAATGTTGTAAGAAATCCATAATATAATCGAAATAAAATCAATGAACTTGAAATATTTATCCATGATAGTATTGGAGCCCATAGTAGTAAAAGTAGTAAGGGAATGATTGTTATCATAATGAAATACCTTGAAAGCATGAGGGTGGAATAGAATAAAATTGATAAGGTTTTGATATATACTAAGAAAAAGATCAAATGAATTTAGAATTATTTTATTAATCAGTAGATTTTTTACCCATTTATCAATAAAAATGGTTGGACTATTTCAATAACTCAACATTGATATTTTTGACATTGCAAAAAACTTCATTTCATTTTTATTTCTTTTCCCCCTTAATTAAACATGTCCAACCCAAATCTTCTAAACCATTACTGCGTTGTAAGGGACGGGTAACCAATTCAAAAACATCCCTTGCATTGGTAAATCCATGAATCTGAGCAAAAGTAAATTCAACAAACCATTTTGTGTTAATTCCTGTTGCTTCTAGAGGATTAGCATGAACCATTATAGTAATAACTAGGTTAGGTTGTCATTCATGCATGCGCTATATCTAATTGTAATTATCAAGTTTCTCCACAATTCATGGCATAGGTACGCACGTTTCTTTACATGTATTTTGTAGAAGTAACAATTCAATGGCTTGATATCATTTATCCAAATATGGAAAACCAATTTCATAAAAATAATTCCGCATCAAATAAAAAACCTAGCTAGAAAAACTTATAAGATATTATCTCCCATAAAAAATACGGATTTTCCATTTACCAAATTGAGATAACCTCTCAAAGTTCCCCACATTTGTTGTTCTTTTTCTTCCAAACCCTAGGTTTCGATATTGAATACAGAACAAAAATTTTCAATCCAAGCATGTGTTCCATTATGACCAATAGGAAAGGGTGCTCCAATCAATTTACATTTACAACATTGCATTAAGGTTTTTGTTATTTGACTTTAAAATGGATTAACCCCACACACATAGACTCCATCACCTAATGATGGAAGATCAGTATATCTATGAGGGGGTAACCGACCCAACACTTGAATGGAATGATGTTTCAATTTTAAACTAAGTTGAAAAGCCACAATAGAAGGTAAATAACCAAAAAGGACTAACGAGGGATGCTTCTTTAAATTATTTATAGGTATGGGGTTTACTCCCCCCTTCCTAAGGGGAAGGAGAGGAAATAAATTTCGTATAGCTTGATCTTGTATAGTTTCCTCCTTCTCGTCACCCAATAAACTTCGTTCTAAACAATGATGTGCCATAACGACTAAAACAATATCTTCTCCTTGGGTAAAAACATAGTCAAATCCATTTGCTCTTGCTACCACAATAGGTATTCCAATTTCAATTTCTAGTTTCGGTGCCATACCTTCCAAATCCATTTTGATTATTTTTGTGGTATAGGTACCGATCCATATAATTACACTTGGGTTGCGATTTATTTTTATTTGTAGGCAAAGTCTTTTTAATTTTTGATAATCATTTAGTTGAGCCGAGATATCTCCTTCCAATTCTACCATGGCATAACGTGGTTTTGCAAAAATCATCACTCCGATAACATTTTGTAAAAAATAGTCGCACGTTTTTGTACCTACCAATGAAAAGAAACTATCTTCAATTTTTTGGTACAACTAAGCTACACAACTAATAGGACAGAAGGTATGGTAGTTACCTATCTTACATTCAAAAGTGAAAGTTTTAGATATGTTAATTGACATAGATATAATTCCTTAACTAATAGACTAAATAAATTGGATTTCAAATGATCATAAAATCAAGTAAATTTTCTTGATTTAACTCCCTCTTTTCAATAGGACTTAAGTAAAAATCAAAGAGTAAAGTAAATAATTCTTGATTCAGAACTTCTCTTGGTACAATTCCTTCTAGTTGAGATAAAATTTGATCTGCTAAATTGGGATAGAATTCACAACATAGTTAAGAGAAGGTTGAGATTCAAAAATTTCAAATAATGTCATACCTTTTACTATAGATACTCAAATTTCTTCAATGGGGGGTAATACTTCTAATATAGGCATCATACAAGCTTTTACATATTAATCAATCAAATCTCTCTTGGATGTGCAATTCCCCACCAAGCTTGCTAATCAGAGTGGATGTGTACGAGCTTTTTCTCTAATAGAAGCAATAATATGATTAACTGTAAATAGTGCATCAAATCCGTTATCTATTATGATGATGCAATAATTAGCATAATTTGATGGAGCGATGAAACCCCCGCAAACTTCGTCACCTAATACATTGAATGAAATAATATCATATTAATTGACAATTTTTCCCACGACATATCCCCCACATCTAGCTCATGCGGGTGGTCCCCCCGCTTTTACGCAATCAACTCCTTTGTAACCTTTGTAAATAACATCTTTCAACCAAACATCTTCATAGTGATAAACTTTCAACTATAAAGTATCTATAATGGTAGGTATCAAGAATCTCGTGAGGGTAAAAGTACTATCATGTTTATGATCACATCCGATTTATAAGAATCCTTTGCCACATTTTGTTAAAGTAATGGAAATATTACAACTAGTTGTTGATTTACCGATTCCACCCTTTCCATAAACCGTTATTTTCATGTGAAATATCTCTTGGTATTTGTTTTATTTACAATTCGTAGCTGAAAATGACCATTTTGTTGTTTCTTACTCCATAATAACATTGTGAACTATAACCAACATTCCTTCAAAATGTTTTGAATTTTTTTATTAATGATAGGAATAGGTATTGATTCAATTGATTAAGTAGAATTTCAAAAAGTAAAAGTAATGACGGTACGATCGCTAATATGGATTCCCCTAACTGACTTCCCACTACCTCACTACTTCATCCACCAAAACCATTGGGCAAGCATATCAGATAGAATTTTACATGTTCTAACATTCAACCTAAGAAAAGTTTTACAGTTTCGGGTAGGCAGAAGGGTGAAAGGACACCAACAGGGGGCTTGATTGAAAGAAATTTCGTCATCGAATAGCGATTCCAAGTGCTTGTTATAATGTCTGATTCAAATAAAGAGTTGGAAAGATGATGGGTAAAGGAGGCTATTGAGACCATCTCACCATTATCTACTAGCTTTTGGGAAAAACAAACGCCCCATTATCGTTCACAAAGATGGAGAGGTCTTTGTTGCCCTTCGATAGAGTGAATTTACTTAACAAATTGGCAAGATTGCAACACCGTGGAAATCAATTGATCAATATGCATTGAGGAGACCATGGAAAAGATCATGGTGATGGTAACCGCTTCCCTTTGTCCTGGAGGCGCTCTCTAGGGAGGCGGAGGGGATTGCTATTGCTATTTCTTTTTTGTATAATAGAGGGTAGGGTGTACGCAAAGTGAGTTCCTAGAGTTTCGAAGCTTTGGGTTTTTCAACGGTTCATGCACCATAGGTAGGTTGGTTTAAAGAGTAAATTTTTTTGAATATAAGATGAAATTCTCTGCATTGTTCCTCAATAGTTCAATGGTAGAGTGGTTGATTATTAACTGATTGGTCGTAGGTTCAAATCCTGTCACAACCCTAACCTTGGGCTTGCGACCAAAGCAAGGGCTTGCAAGGTTGCGGGCCAAAAGGAAGCCCAGGGGTCACATCACATGCTCCTAGGAGTGCAAAAAAATGTGAGGGAAATGAACCCTCACACTCCCACGTGAATTCCCATTTTGGGAATTAGAGTCCCAATGAACTCCTGAATTTTCAAAGGGCGAATGTAGGGGTCAAAACCCATTGGATTGAAGAGTTTATTATATTATTGGAAAGCTATTGAAACTTAGATGTCTAAAATGGGCTCACATGACCCATTTGGACATCTGAAACACAAGTTATGGCCAAAAGAAATGCCGAGAGTCAAATTGCCAAGAGTCAAATTGGCAATTTGACTCCCGACCACTAAAAGTCAAGAATCAACTTGATTTCCTTGCGTTCAAGTGGTGTACAACATACCGTTGGAAAGTTCTTGACACAACTTTGCTTCAGACTTCATCTCAATCAAAGGTTTGCACACAAAGTTATGGGGGCCTAAAATCGTGGCCCTAAAATCGTGGGAATCCCAATTTTGGGAATTTTGAGATTCTCATTTGGGAGTCCCGAGACAAAATGCCATTTGGATGTGGGCCTTGTGGAGAGGCAGAGAGTATACTATAAGGGGGAAGGTGGTGGTTTCCCCCAAGTCCAGGCCATGGTGAGTCTTGTGAATTTGAGTTTGCCCATGGTTCGTCCTAACACCAAAAGTGTTCAAACTATGCACTTACCAACTTGTCGTTTGGTTTTGTGTAGGTTCATGTGGTGATTAGTTGCTTATCATTCTTCCTAATCCCATCCTGGACCTCCAACATGCCATTCTACCCCCAAAGTGCTGCGAGCCAGGGAGCGTGCCCCAACTCCTTGCTCTTCCATTGTTTTCACTTTAGACTCACATTTGAGTCTATCAAGGAATTTGGGGGTGTGTCAAATCCTACCTAGGGAGATCCATCCTTTTTTAGGAACTTTTTATTATTATTAAAAATAGACAAAACATTCCTTGTCATTGTTTGCATTCATGCAAAATAGTGGAAAACAAATAGAAGGAAAAATCTTAGTCACTATTCCTAATAGTCTTTCGAAAAAATGGAAATAACGGCCTTTTTGAAATACTGAAAAAAAAGAGACTAAGATCAACAAATCCATAATTCTTTGTTTTGATCCAATTATCAAAACCTAATTCCTAATTGGGGTGAAGGCTTCCAATTGCATACCAATGTGTTATTAACTATTAGTTGGTAAAAGTGTCAATTTATTTTTAAAAATCATTGATAATAAATAAGGTCACAACATGCATTAAGATCTCGGTGTAGATGTAGTAGATTTGATACTGGTTGGAGAAAATATCTTGTTTTACGACCCCAGAATTAACCTTTGGGGCTAGTTGTGGGTGAGGAGGGATTTGAACCCCCAACATTGTGGTTTGTAGCCATGTGCTCTAATCCTCTGAACTACAGGTCCTACCTCCATAGGATCTGTTATTAGGCGTTTTTTCTAGAAGCAATCTTTCCTTTTTTTAGTTTGTCACGATGAAATAACGATGAAGATGCGGAAGCTTAGAGTTTTTTTTATAAAAGAGAAAAAGAGGTATTACATTTTGAAGTGTGGAGTAAGAGGAGAGAAGGAGATTGGAATTTGTATGTATGCGGTTTTAAAGCAAGCAACCTTTAAAAAAGAATAGGAGGCGTGAAACTTTTTTTTCATCCTAACGTTGAGCTATTTTTTCGTAGGGCTTCCCCCACAATGTTGCCATTGTAATAAAGTTTCACCACCAAGTTTGGGATGGATTGGTGTGGTTCCTCTACACCTAAAACACTAGAATATCAACCCATAAACAAAAAACCCATAAATAAAAGCAGAGGGGAAAAACATATTGGTTAATAATTGTGAGGCTCTCATTTTGGAAGGTACACCATAGGTATACCTTCTAGGCAGAGTTATTAAGTTGGTGTTGTAAAACAACTTAACGATGAAGATAGGTGGCTAATGTTTGATAAAAACAATCAGGTCATATAGGAACAAGGTTCAAATCTCTCAGTCTATTAAAATGCTTTAGCTACATACATTATTACACTTCCATTTGGCACCTATCGTGATGACAAACGACTCGTCTTGCCGTGATTTTATCTAGGATTTTCAATATTTTTAGCATTCCATCTCTTGGAAGGATGGAGAATCTATCATTATTTCAACCATGTTTGGTTTGTGATCAGAAACTTCTAAAGAAGTAAGAATAGGAAAACATTCATCTTGAGGTGGGCTTCCTATTTAGATGCTTTCAACAATTATATGTTCCACACTTGGCTACTTAACATCTATCGTGCGCACAATAAGTTGTACATCAGAGGTGCGTCCTTCCTAGTCCTCTCGTACTAGGGAAAGGTCCTCTCAATGCTCTAACGCTTGCATCGGATATGGACCAAATTATCTCACAACATTCTAAACCTAACTCACGTATCGTTTTAATGGGCAAATAGCCCAACCCTTGGAACATCTACGACCCCAAGTGGCGAAGAGCCGACATTGAGGTGCCAAACCTTCCCATCGATGTGAATTCTTAGGGAAGATTAGCCTATTATCCTTAAAGTAACTTTTATCCTTTGAGTGACAACTGTTCCACTCGACACTGTCGGATCACTAAGGTCGACTTTCGTCCCAGATCGACAGGTGGGTTTTGCAATCAAACTCCCTTTTGCCCTAACATTCAAAGGTTGATTTCTATCCAGCTTGAGGAAACCTTTGCACACCTCTATCACCTTTTGGGAGGCTCACACCCCATATAAACTGTTTACCTAAGACTGGCCTTTGGCCCATAAGTCTTGACACAAGGTTAAAATTCTAGCTCTTCTAAAGTGGTATTTCACTAATGGTTCAAGCCCCCCCCGAAGGGGGCCTTTTTCACCTTCCACCTAAGCTATGCAAAAAGAGCCCAAAGCTAATCCTAGGGAGCAATAAAACTTCATAGGGTCTTTATGTCCAGGTGCAGGTAATCCTCATCTTCACAGACATGTTTATTTCACCGAATCTCTCTTTGAGACAGTGCCTAGATTGTTATACCTTTTGTGCAAGTCAGAACCTACCCAACAAGGAATTTCACTACCTTAAGACCATTATAGTTATGGCTATCGTTCATTAGGGTTTCGGTCGCCAGCTTCCCTGTCATCAGGTCAACAACTTCCTTGACCTTTCGGCATTAGATAGGAGTCAACCCCCATACATGGTCTTACGACTTTGCAAAGATTTCTGTTTTTGGTAAACAGTTGCCTGGGCCTGGTTTGTCGCAACCCCACTTTGAGGGAAGTGTGAGGTCGCCACTCACACTCTCGAAAATGGGACTTGGGAGTCCTCTGAGACTCCCAAAAATTCAGAGCACGATTGCAGGGGTCAAAACACCTTGCATTGAGACATCCTTTATATCATTGGAAAGGTCTTGAAGTGTAGATGTCCAAAATGGCCTCGCATGAGCCATTTGGACATCTGCAGCACAAGTTATGGTCGAAAGAAAGGCTAGGAGTCAAACTTGCAGTTTGACTCTCAACCATTAAAAGTCGGGAATCGACCCGATTCTTGTGTGTGCAAGTAAAGTGCGACAAACCGTTGGAAAGCTCTCAAGGAGAGCTACAACTTTGGTTTAGACCTCGTCCCGATCCGAGTTTGGGGCGAGGAGTTATGAGCGTCCAAAGTCCCGGGACAGTTTCGGGACTCCACTTTGGGAGTCCCAAGAAAAAGAGCCATTTGGATGCAAGTGCGGCCGAGAGCTACAGAGAATACTATATGGGGGAAGGTGGTGGCTTCCCCCGAGTCCGGGCCGTGGTGAGTCAAGTGAGTTCAAGGTAGCCCATGGCTTGTCCCAACATCAAAAGGGTGCATAATGAGTTCTAACCAACTTGTTGGTTGGATTTGGATGTAGGACCGTGTAATTGAGTAAGCTTGTCCCTCTTCCTAGTCTATCCCGGAGCTTTCAGCACACCCCTCTCACCCCCTTTAGTGTTAGAAGAACGTGCCCCGAGTCCCCATCTTTCCGCAACTTGAGTGACATAGCCCAACTTGGGGCTAACTAGGGACTTGGGAGCGCGTCATGGTCACTGCAACCTCTTCCGTGAGGAGGTACCCCTTTTCCTAAAATTGTGGGGCTATTTTTGTTGAGTTCCTTAAAAAAAGTTGTTTCATGCCCCTAGGTATTTTCTACGTACCTACTTATGTTGGTTTCGGGTACAAGTACCCACTTGTTGAAGGTTGTTCAAGCTTTTCTTGGGAGTGTGGCATGGGTTATTTCAACACCATAATGCTTAGTATTCAGGCATTAGCTTGAGGTATTTTCTCTACCCCTCCTTACCTTAAAAGAATGAAGGTGAATTAACCTTGTGTCCTTGAACCGTTAACCATCTCTTAGTTAACCTAGCTTCCTTCGTCCCTTGGGACCAACAAGGGGGTGGTGCAAGAATATTCATTTGTTCTCCATCAACTACGCCTTTCGGCCTAATCTTAGGCCTTGATTCACCCTTCGTGAACGAACCTTGCGAAGGAACCCTTAGGTTTTCGAGGCATTGGATTCTCACCAATGTTTGTGTTACTCAAGCTGACATTCTCGCTTTTGCTTCATCCACACCTACTCGCACTAGTCTTTCCCCCTCATGTGGAATTTCCCCTATTGATGTATTTTGACACCCCACAACTTTGTTAGACCATTTAGTTCCATTCATCTTTGGCGTAAAAGCGTTTAATAAGTGAGCTACTACGCATTTTTTCAAAGGTGGCTACTTCTAGGCAAACCTCTTGGTTGTTTGCATTCCTACCTCCTTTACCACTAAGCAGTCATTTAGGGGCCTTAGTTGATAATCTAGGTTATTTCCTTCTCGATGATGAAGCTTATCCCCACCATCTCATTGGTTGACCCTTATCCCTCGTTATTCAGAGATCATATCTAATATTCAAAATTTGCTTCGATTTGGTATTATTATCGTAGTTTGCACTGGAACAATGTTTTACCCTTAAATAGTTCAATCAAATGTTACGTCTCAACACATTTAAGGGAAAACCAGCTAACTTTAGGTTCAAGTGGCATTTCACCCCTAACCATAATTCATCTGTTGATTTTTCAACATTAGTTGGTTCGGACTTCCATTTGTTTCATTTGAGCTTCATCTTGGTCATGGATAGATCACCTAGGTTTGAATCCATAAATATTGATAATTTCCCCAAGAAGATTTGCTTTCACTATTGACACACCCCTAAATTCTTTGATGGACTCAACTACGAGTCCAAAGTTGAAAATAACGAAAGGAGAAGGAATTAGGGCGTGTTTTTTGGCTTACAACATTTCACGGGTAGAGGGGTGTGCTGGAGCTCCGAGATGGACTAAGACGAGCGACAAGTGGTTCAATTACTCACACGGACCTGCACAAACCAAACAACAAGTTGGTTAGTGCATAGTTGGAGCACTTTTGGTGCACGGATGAACCACAACAAACATGGACTCACAAGACTCATCACGGCTTAGACTTGGGGGAAGCCACCACCTTCCCCCTTATAGTATTATTTGTGCCTGGCCACGGGGCCAGCACCCAAATGTCATTTTGTCCCGGGACTCCCAAGTGGGAGTCCCGAAATGCTCGAAATTGGGACTTCCGTGACTTTGGAGGCCCATAACTTTGTGTGCAGACCTCTGATTGAGGTGAGGTCCAAGCAAAGTTTTAACCCTCATTGAGAGCTTTTCAACGGTATGTGGCACGCCACCTATACGCAAGGAAATTGGGGCAATTTTTGACTTTTAGTGCTTGAGAGTCAAATTGGCAATTTGGCTCCCGACCCTTCTTTTGGTTATAACTTGTGTTTTAAGTATTCAAATGGGTCATGCAAGTTCATTTTAGACATCTACATTTTAATAGATTTCCAATGATATAAGGAACTTTTCAATCCAATGAGTTTTGACCCTTACAATTGTTTTCTTAACATTTGAGAGTCCATTGGGACTCCAATTCCCAAGGTGGGAGCTCATTTAGGAGTGTGGAGGTTCATTCCCTCGCACTTTCCCACACTCCCGAAAACATGAAATGTGACTCTTGGGCTTCACTTTTAGATTGCACCTTTGCAAGTCCTTGCCTTGGTTGCAAGTCTAAGGTTAAGGCTACAATAACTATGGTTCCGGTGGCTCCCCTTAACCAAGCCACTACCTATAAGTCACTGACTCATTCTTCAATAAGCATGCGATCAGAGATCTAATTTTCCTCCCACTGCTTGGGAGCTTATGGTTTCATGTTTTATTTCACTCCTCGATGGGGGTTCTTTTCACCCTTCCCTCATGGTACTACTTTGTTATCGGTCACCCAGGAGTATTTAGCCTTGCAAGGTAGTCCTTGCTGATTCGCACGGGATTCCACGTGCCCCATGCTATTCAAGTTTAAATGTAAGCTAGTGATGTTTTTAGATATTGGACTTTCACCATCTAGGGTGCAAGGCTCAACCGCTTTGCCTAACAACACAACACTTATATTTCTCTCCTACAACCCTGTTTTCACGATTTAGGTTATTCCCATTTTGCTCGCCACTACTATGGGAATCACTTTTGCTTTATTTTCTTCTAGCTACTAAGATGTTTCAATTTGTTAGGTTGTCTTTTACTTGCCTATGAATTCAACAATAGTTCAAAAGGTTAACCCATTTGGGAATCTCTAGATGTATGCTTATTTTCAGCTCCCCAAAACATTTCATTGCTTGCTATGCCCTTCCTCATCTCTAGGTGCCTAGGTATCCACTATAAGCCTTTCTTCTATTGAACCTCATCGTTAAAGGCTATACCATCCTAAAGTGTTAAATAGAAATATTTTATCAACGTCCATAAATAAAAAATCATAGATCAACCTACCTATATGGAGTTGCTTATATATATATATAGATCAATCTGCCTATTATCATATTTATTTCATGCTCTCACATGTATGCAATTGTATTGGCTCAGATTAAAGGCTAAAAACAAGCGGACTTGAACCGTTGACATTTGCCACAGGGTAAGCCACCATCTTTTAAGCCTTTCTGATTGATTCTACCATAAAGGCCAATGATAAACAATAATTCCCCCTTAAACACAACTTACAACTCTCATCGTATTATGCTCTCCAAAGAGCAACTTTTGTCAAAAGGCGTTGGTTGAGTTGGAATCTAATTTTAGGAACTCTCGTAGCTCGAAATTGTCTAGCTATAGAAGAACTCAAGATTTTTCTTCTTTTTCACCTGATTCTTAAATCTTAACAATGAGTTGTTACCCCTTTTCGACCCTTAGCCAACCAAAGTGGATAGCTAGTTCAACTTTTTGAATCAAATTTTATGGTCAGTCTATGACCCTGGGTGCCTTCGGCATCCTTAGGGCGATCTCGCAATTCCTATGGGTTAGAGACGATGGGGTCGGTCCATGGTTTGTTTCTCTTGTCATATTGTGCTTGAAGGGTTGAAGAGAGATAATGCACCAAACTGTTTGCAAGGGCCAACTTGATCCTCTTCCCCAAGGATTTTAGATGAGGTAACCTTAAGAAAGTCACTGACTCCAACTATTGCCCATGTACGATCCATACTAGATTTAACCAACTACCATCCTACCTTTTTTACACTTTTGATAGCCCATCTTTGTCTCAGTAAAGTTTTTCAGTGGCATGTTCCAGTTATTTTCCCCATTTTTGAAAAAAAGTTAGCCATCGGTTTAAGTAAAAATATTATCATTATGGCTTAAACAATTAGGCATCCAACCTATAAGTGCAACGACCTAATGACAAGGGTGGTGTTCTACCAACTGAGTTATATCCCCTATACCCAAACCAAGTGAAGCATCCATGAACAAATCATTTTTATTTTTTTGTGATTTTCCCCGACACAGTTGGGTTATCTTAAACTTGAAGTAGAGACCTCACCCCTGAAGTAAATTCTTGCACTTACGTTATTATCCAATTGGAAGAAAATCAGTAGATTTTTATTTTTTTAGGAATGATTCATCCTTCCCGAACATAGCATATAACTTTTTGTTGTATTGCACTCTCCAAGTGTGCTTGTTCCTTCTCCCTTTCCCTCGTTACATGAATGGTAAGTTTTGGGAAGAGAAAAGAAGGCGTTATATGACCATCTTAGCCCAACCCTAGACACTTTAAAATCCTTTTTTAAACCTAAACTCACTATTAGAAAATAGATAAAAAATCCCATTACACTGATTTGGGGGCCGGTGACTAAAAAGGTTGAAGACCAAGGAATTTGTTGAAAGTCATTTGCACCAAGCATTCTTATGACTACGTAGAATCTCCTAAGCCTTCTAGATATTTTCTTGATAGAATCTGGCTTCCTTTCCCTAGAGGACTTCTAGATAGGGAATATTAATTGACGCTTCATTTGGGCCTTCTTATAAGGAATATTAATTATTGTTTACTTTGGATCTCCGAGAAAAGTAAGAAAAGGCTCGAATGGTATGATCCCTTCATCACCCTAGAATGAAAAATCTTCATGGGTGATCTCGTAGTTATCGATTTGTGAAGATGTGTTATTTAGGTGCTCTAGTTTCCATGTCTAGGTTGAACTTCAACCTATGCTCGAAAAATAACCATCCATATATTGATAAAGAATATATGGATTTTCAAGAAGGGAGGAGCCTTGGATGACTAATCCCCCTTGGACCGCCCAAATCCCATGAGTGAATGGCGAGTTGAATTTTCATTAGATATCACCTAAATTGTCGCCCCATCCATCCATCCTGAAAAAAAACGAAGTTTCAAAGCTTAATTGAAACATGAATATGCCATGTTAAGGTGCTTTGAATGATCAATATTTTCGCGTCAAGCACTAATGAACACATTGAACTATCTACATGGTTGAAAGGCTTCATAGCCTAAGCACAATGACGTAATTATCAGGGGCACACTCTACCATTAAGTTAATAGCCCATCATGCAAGCCTCCTTAGTTGTAAGACTTGCAACAGTACCAAGGGTGAAGGAACACTCGTCCCTAACTTTTTTCATTCATGAAAAACGATGAGATAAATGGGCTCTTATCAGCTTGTTTCGACTTGGGGTAATAAGCTCACAGACTTGGTTTTACTCCACTCTTCACTATTAAGAAAAAAAAGGAGAATTTCCATTTTTGAACTTTGTTCAAATGATGTGGCTTGCTTCATGTATCAAGTTAAATGTCAAGCAACATAAAACCAAAAGGCCCAACAAGCATTGGTTCTCCCTAAAAAGGAGGTGATCCAGTTGCACCTTCTAATACAACTACCTTGTTATGACTTCATTCTAGTCATTAACCCTTCCTTCGGCATCCCCCTCCTTATGGTTAAGGTAATGACTTTGGGCATGGCCAATTCCCATAGTGTGATGGGCAATGTGTACAAGGCTTGGGAATGGATTCATCGTCATATGGCTAACTAATGATTACAAATGATTTTGGTTTCATGCAGGTGAGTTGCAGCCTACAATCCGAATTGAGGTTGGGTTTTTGAAGTTAGCTTGCCCTCGCAAGGTTGTGACCTTTTGTCTTGGCCATTGTAACACGTGTGTCATTCAAGGTGTAAGGCGTATGCTGACTTGATGTCATTTTCACCTTCCTTCGGTTTATCATCGACAATTTGTTTAGGGTTTCAAACTAAATGATGGCAACTAAACACAAGGGTTGCGTTCATTGCGGGACTTAACCCAACACCTTGTGGTGCAAGCTGATGATAACCATGCACCACCTATGTCTACGTTCTTGAGGGCACTTTTCTCTTTCAAGAAGAATTACGACATGTCAAGCCCTAGTAAGGTTCTTCATGTTGCATTGAATTAAACCACATGCTCCATTGCTTGTGCGAGCCTTCGTCAATTCCTTTGAGTTTCATTCTTGCGAACATACTTCCCAAGTGGGATATTTAACATGTTAGTTATAACATTACACGAGTTGATATGCATAGCACTTAGTATCCATCGTTTATAGCTATGAGTATTGGGGTATCTAATCCCATTTGCTCCCTTGGCTTTTGCCTCTTAGTGTTAATGTCAGCCTAGCAGAGTGCTTTCGTCGTTGGTGTTCTTTCCAATCTTTGTTCTGTTCCATTGAAAATTCCCTTTGCCCCTATTGTATTCTAGTTCGGTAGTTTCCCTTGCTTGTCCAGGGTTGAGCCTTGGGATTTGACAATAGACTTAAGAAGCCACCTATAAACGCTTTATGCCCAATCATTTCAGATAACGCTTGCATCCTCTGTCTTACCACAGTTGTTGGCATAGAATTAGCCAATGTTTATTCCTTAGATACCGTCATTGTTTCTTTTATAAGAAAATGAGTTTACAACCCATGGGCCTTCTACCTCCATAGGACATTGTTCCGCCAAGCTTTCGCCCATTGTGGAAAATTCACCGTTGTTACCTCTTGTCAGAGTTTGGGTCATGTCTCAATCCTAGTGTGGCTAATCATCCTTTCAGACCAACTATTGACTATCGCCTTCGTAAGCCATTACCTCACCAACTAGGTAATCAAACACAAGCCCTTCCTTGGGAGGATTCCTCCTTTTGCTCCTCAACTTATGGGGTATTAGTAACCATTTTTGGTTGTTGTCCCCTTCCCAATGGCAGGTTCTTACATGTTACTCACCCATCCGCCATTGAAAAGACCACTAGGATGCTTCCCGTCCAACTTGCATGTGTTAAACATGTCGTTAGTGTTCATCCTGAACCAAGATCAAACTTTCCATGAGATTCATAATTACATTACTTATTGTTTCCTTCTTCATGGACAAAGCTGATTGAGAATCATCTTTCATCCCAAGGGATAACTCGTGTTCATTTGCTTCATGTTAGCCTAAAGCTCACTTCTAGTATACCCATCCTTACCCTATCATGTCAATCACACAAGCCTCTTTCAATTATGAAGAAGAAAATAAAAACACTCGGAATATATTTAGGGATAATTAGGCTTGAATTGATGACTCCCACCACATCAAGGTGATATTCTACTATTGAGTTATATCCCTACCTCGAATAGAACTTATTAATAAGTAAACACAAACCAAAAAGTAGGAATACTAAAAGCCATTATCCTACTATTCTTGAACAACTTGATTGGAGCTAGACCTTCTTTTCACATATGATTACAGAAATAGTAGTAAAGATTGAATCCTATTATCGACCGTGTAATCCTATTGAAAATATGGATTCCTATTGATTTGAACCACTAGTTTTTTCGAAAAAATCGTAAACCTCTTTTTTTTCCAATCCAATACCTTTTTCATTTAGATTTAGCAAATTCTACATGAAAAATATTTTTTTCAATATGTTCAATCTAGCACTAATCAATCTAACCCTAATATAAGAATTGTTAAAAGAGGGGGAAGGAGAAAAACCAAGTAAAGAAAATACAGACATAATTTTTTTCCTTGTCCCAAAAATCTTACCCATTTCCAGGAAAATAAAATCCCAACTACCTCTAGCCAACATTTTTTTTTAATGCTTATTCAAAAGTTTTGATGTGTTACCGCATTTTTTTTGAAAGCTTAGTAGAAAAAAAGACAATGTTTTTTTTATGAGGGACACATGTAGGATTTATCACTACATAAAAGGAATCCTATGCAACTATTAACTACTTTATATACATACATTGCCACCCTACCAAAGAAGGATTTGCAACTAGCTTTAATATACCTTTGATTAGTAGGAAAAAAAAAGATTTGCCTCCATGGAAAGACTTCTTGATTTGAATTGACATAAGGGTACAACCAACCATATTACCAAAAATCTATTTTTTATAGTCTAAAGAGGAACAGGTTGACGCCCCTTACTCTTTCATGGTATAATCCTTTTTCCTTTTTCCCTGGTCCACGGGAAACGTAATAAAAATAAAATAGGATTGATGCAAGTAGTTTATCATGAAGGATTCCACAATCACTAAGAAAAAAGATCTACCTTTTATGTATATTTTTTTTGGCCATATTTATTCATGTTTGTGGGCCTCATGTAGTCGATTAGCCTGATATAAACATCTGTAAGTTATCAAAACTATCTTGGAGGAGCCAACCAAATCAAAGCATGAAAGTCAAACAATATTTTTCAAAAAATGAATTCTTGATTGATTCGATATAATGCATAATTGCGTATACCAACCCACTGATTTTCCCAATTACTTGCGTTTGGATTACTTACCAATAGATAGTAACGATCTCAAGATTTGATCATGATGTTGTAAAAAGGAATTAATAAAAATATTAATATTATTTAAATTTACCAAATTAGAAATATATTAAAAAATCATCATTTTTGATTCATGGAAATAATAAAAATGGAATATTACTCGTTCTGAATTAAAACATCAAAAAGATGGAATATGCAATTATTTGTTAATAATATCTTGAACGAAAAGTTATATGAGGTTGAAGTTTCACATATGCTTTTGTAAAGTGACAATACATGGTAATTCTTTTGTTGAATTTTCCACCACGGCACCAAAAAAACCAAACTCCGCCTTGCATAAAGTGGCTAGAGTAAGATTAACCTTTGGATTTGAAATTACTGCTTATATATCAAGTATTGGTCACAATTTGTAGGAACATTTTGTAGTACTAATAAGAGGAGGAAGAGGAAAAGATTTACTTAGTGTAAGATATCACATAATTAAAGGGACTCTCAATGTTGTGGAAATAAAAGATTGTCAACAAAGGCATTCTTGTGCATTGTATATTATTATCCAACCCTTGTATCATTTTGAGGGAACACCATGTCAATCACTGTAGGCATGTAGAGGGTGTAGCTGACGTAATAACAAAAGTATCATGAGGGGACCAAAGTAGGTTAACGATAAAGAAAAGTTATATATTGTTTTGATATTACAATATCCAAATACCTAGGAAATCTAAGGTTTATTTCTTACTAATAATTTGATGAGTTTTCCCTAACCCCATTTTTGTTAATAAAAACTTTCACTTTTTTGGAACAAGCCAGGGTGGATTGGTAGAAATCACAAATACAATTTTTTTTAATTTTTTTTCTAAACCTGAGGATTATACCATAAAGATTTATGAAATACATGATTTCTTACAAATCAGAAAAAAAGGAAATGGAAACTCAATCTGGAAGTGAGTAAGCACCACATAAATGAAAATATATAGAATCATTATCTATTCCATTCGAATAAAAAATGGGGTGTCAAAAGCCGTATTCAACAAAAATTGCATGTATGATTTGGAGGGAGAAATTCGGTGAATGAACTAATGAGATCCATATTACAATATGGAGTTAAAAAGTCAAAATAAATTATTCAATCATTTTTTCATTGTCATGTCACGCCGAAGTAACATAGAAAAGAAAATTGGAAAACCTGATCCAATTTATCGTAATTGATTGGTCAATATGTTAGTCAACTGCATTCTTAGACATGGGAAGAAATCATTGGCTTATCAAACTAGTTATAAATCAATGAGAAGTATTAAGCAAAGGATGAAAAAAAATCCACTATCTATTTTGCGTTAAGCCATATGTAGGGTAACTCCCAATGTAATAGTAAAAGCAAGATGTGTGGGTGGATCAACTTATCAAGTACTTATTGAAATAGAATATGCACAAGGAAAATCGCTTGCTATTTGTTGGTTATTAGGTGCATCTAGGAAATGTTCGGGTCGAAACATGGCTTTCGAATTAAGTTACGAATTAATGGATGTTGCTAGAGATAATGGAAATGTTATACAAAGAAAGGAAGAAACTCATTGAATGGTTGAAGCCAATAGAACTTTTGCACATTTTTGTTAATTAGTCAATACAAGAAACAAATAGGAAGGGTTTTCTTTTTTTTGGAAACAATAAATAATAATTAGAAGCTATGTAAGCCCTCCTTACTAGGGGCTTACATGATGGAGGTTTTTCCCAATAAATGATCATAACAAAATCTATTATTCTTTGAAAAAGGAGTCATATACCCAGGTACAAAAAGATGATATTATTCATTCGTAGTGATTTCCACCAAGTTACATGGTGTTTCATATGCAAAATTGATACTATAATTTTTATTTATATATTGGAAACATTTTTATGAAATTAGAGCTCGACCTTTCTTTCTTATATGGAAGTACCATTGTGCCCGAATGTATTTTAATTGTTTACTTGATAATCATTTTGATATTGGATTTGATCTCAAAGGAAAGAGACACCTCTTCGTTATATTTCATTTCCTTTCATTATAGTAAGTATTGGTTTATTGTTATTCCAATGGAATGAGAAACCTATTATTAATTTTTTAGGTGATTTTCAAACTAATAGTTTTAATAGGATTTTTCGATTATTTATAGCACTATGTTCGCTATTATGCATTCCTCTATTTGTTTGTTGAATATATCAAACGTACAAAAATGCCTATGATTGAATTTATCATTTTTGTACTAATAGCTACTATCAAAGGAATGTTTCTATGTGGTGTTAATGCTTTAATCACTATTTTTTAAGCTTTAAAATGTTTAAGTCTATGCTCATATTTATTATCTGGATACACCAAAAAAGATGTACGATCCAATGAAGTTGTTATGAAATATTTACTTATGGGTGGAATAAGTTCATAAGTAAAGTTTGTTACAACCCCTTACTCTAGATGGCAAATTGGCAAAACTTTGCTATTCAAAAAACAACAACATGATGTGAATCTTCCACCTACAAAATTTCTATCCTCCCCATGTCTTGCAAACTCTTAAAACTTGCTAAGGCAAAACCAAAGTGGGGTCATTTTGGAGAGGCTAATATATATCACAAGAGATCACAATATCAAAAAGGCTTGGAATGATTATTGAAATTTATTTTGGTGGAAATCATGGTGCAATTTGGAACCCAATACTTTGGTTGTTGTGAGTCATAAAGATTTTATTGAAAGAAGCAATGAGGTGGATGACATTATTAATTCATCTATATTAAGGTGGATATAAGAAAGTTTGGATTCCTTGCATTCAACCATGCACAAAGGTTCAGAAAAAGAGAAGGGAAGAAAATGTATGTTTGCATTGCAATTTAAACCAATTCTCCTTCTACTTGTAGTGATGAATTTAAAGGCATTTTTTTGAACTTTTAAACAAAGAGCTATGCTACTATATTAGCTATTTTATTCTCATCATTTTTTTCTTATTTGCACAATTGGCCCATAATATCATAGTCCTTTTATATTATTCCTTGCTTACCTTCCCATTATAAACCTTGTCCCTTTGAGAAAATATCTTTAAAATAATTAGTAAACCAATACTTGTAAATTGGTAATTGTCCAAAGAATCATTAAAGTTTGATTTTTGTGCCAATGGAAAGGACAAGTGATGTATAGGTTTTGATCCTTTCATACAAGTTTCCACTCAGGTGGAGTCATGTCTCCATTTTACTTCTACATGCTTAACACCATCCCCACCCCGTGCCACCCCCAAATTATCATTCAATAAAAAGTTCTTACTTTTGGACCATGTTTTAAGATGCACTTTTTTAATAAAAAAATTGGGTTTAAGCATGTAGTTTATATAGGTGGTCACATTTTATTGGTGGTATAATGCTAATAACTAAAAAAAAAAAAAAAATCATTTTTGAGCTGTGTAGGTTGGTAAAATTGGATTTAGTTTGAAATCAAACCTACCCAGATTTTTTTTAAAAAAAAATTTGAGAATCGAGGTTCTTAAAATGTGAAGAATTGTGTCTGGTTTTATCAAAATTTTAAAATCCTTGAACTAGAGCCGGGGAGTTCTTTCAAATTATAAAAAAATATGTAACCATGATTAGAGGTTCTTTTAAAAAATAAGAAATGACCAACACTAGTTAAAACCATGGGTTGAGGTCCAAGTTTGTGTGACCCAAACTATGGAACTAATATTTTGCTAGACTCAGAATCCAAACTAGGACCATGAAAAAACTTATTGAACACATGGTCAAGTTCTTTAGGTAAGAAGGTTGAATTTTTTGAAAAGTTGATAAATAGACTAAACTTGTTAAATATCAGACAACAAGTCAATTTAACGTTCCTTTAGAAAAAATAGTGAAAACTTAAAGAACCTCCAAATAAATTTTACAATGCCAAAATTGGGACCAAAAGTTCTTTTTGAAAGGAAAAAGGAAAAAAAGGAAAAAGGACTTTTGGTCCCAATTTTGCGTCCATTATTCCTGAAGTCATCAACTTTCACAATACCCAAATAAAAATGACACATGAAATTCCATTCATCCACATTTCAATCCTCAATTCAATGTGTTGACATTGACCTCTGCAAAGATGGATTTCATACATCTTGCAATTGTGATCATTATTACTAACCTTATACAGAAACAAATCCTTTTCCGGGATTAACTTCTACAACAGCGTTACAAACATAAGAAACGCATTGGTACCACAATTAACACGAAGGAGGCTTATTTCTCCATCTATCAAAAAATATTCTTTACCTAGGTACTCCCAAACAAGTTGACAAATTTTTGCAAAGTTTTTGCTGACAAGGCTTATGTTGCCTAAGCTCTATAGAGGTCCTCTCCTTTCAATCCTTATACAAGTAATCTCAATTGCACATCTATGAAAGCATTTTCCAATTTACATCATGTTGTAGCAGTGGGGTTGGCATAATAAGTACATGATATTTACAAATTGCTTCAGTAAATTTCTCACAAGATTTTTAGCAACTAACATCTCAACCAAGTTCAAGGATGTGGACCATCAAGCTGGAGTGCATGAAACTTACAGTATGCCTGTTGCTCTCAACAGTTCAGATGTCCATGCTACGTATGTGCAGCAAACCTTTTGCTCTGCACACCTCAACTCACATTGCAGTTTTGATCATCCATACTTGTAAGATTTTTATTAACCACAGGACAGAGACTTAGACGTCTTTGTTTTTCATTAGCAACATTGACATACATATAGGAACAATTGATTCATAGTTGCACAAAGGAACCATATAATCCAATTACGAGTTCAAAAATAGCTGCTGGTCTGGGTTGGATTGGGCATCTGAGAAGCTTTTCTTGAGAACATGGGAATATTCATGTCGCTTGTCCATCACTGCCTTAATTGATTTTGCACACTTAAGTGCAAGACTATCTGAGTTGCACTCCAAGGCCACTGACAGTAGCTTTATCCAATTATCTGAAGGAACATCCAATCGCAGGCACACAGATTCAGGCTTCCAAACGCACATAAGCAAAAAATTGACGACAAAGGATCAGTTCTGTGTTTTTGCATTACCTTGTGTAGCATGGATTGAGTGCTCACAAAGCGATACCAAGCTCGTTATGCCATACTGCAACATCCACCAACATTAGAGGATCAGCACTTGCATTTTGTACTATGTTGGTTGCATACAAATAGTGCTCTGGAAGCACAATAGGCCAACTTACTCATGGTACACTAAACTAAGTATTTCATTCTCAACTTATTTCAATCAAACTGACACTACGAAATTCTTTCACATATCAATGCAGGAATGAGAGAGCAAGACAACCCAAAATGTTAGCAATGTCAAAATTTGTGACTTGATTATGACAGATAGTAGAACACTGCTGCCCTGAGGTACATCTGAAGAGAAGGGGCAAATTCTCACCCTGTGGGCTGCAAGTAGAAGATCAAGACCTCTCTGCTCCATGAAGTGATGGTCAACCTCACCAGTGTAAAGAAAGGCAACCATTGCGTTCACCACATTAAAGGATGCTTCATTGAGATCCAACCTACTGGAATATGATAATGCTGCAGCCTCCAGATTCAAACTCAGGACCTGTACATAATCCACTATACCTTCAGATACCTAGATCCCAAGTCAACATGAGCCATGTCTCACTTGGGACAACTGAAGCTTTGCTGATATGAACAAAATAATTTGTAGTGACAGTTTTCAGCAATAAGAAACAGCCTAGACCTGCCCACTAAGGTGTAGCTCCTTGATATGAGGTCGGTCCCCAAACATAAAATATCATTTGCAAAACAAGACTCTATCATCAGTTGTGCATAAGAAGTACATGTCGAAGCAAACTCTCCATGCTGAATTAGCTAACAGAGGCAAGCAATTCAAGATCTACCAAGATTCACCCAGAGAGACAAAGTGTGAACACCCCATTTTCAATGCAAAACAGTATTGGCTACATAAGAAACATGAGCAAGAGATGTACACCTTCGATGCCCCAGATAGTAGGAGCTTGAGCACCTCAATGCTTTTACCCTCTGCCCAGACTTCAACCAACTCATGCTTCCCACTTTCAAAAACCTTGGCCCAATTGTGCTGGACAATAGCCAGTGGGCTTGCTGAGGTGGATTCTTTCACCTCACCATAGTGACCAATGGTTGCTCCAGCCAGCAGCTTAAGCATGTCATCCCAATGACGATACTCCCACCCTGTTCCCATGTAAGAAGCTCAAACCATTCAGAACAACACAAATAAGACAGTTAACAAATGCCCGGCTATCCAGTAAGACAGATAACTGCCTGGAAAAAAGAATTCAGCAACAATCTAATCAAATCATCCACATAATCTGATTAGTATATGCTATCTGCTTCCAAAAAGTAAATAGGTAAAATCAATGCTTCCAATGACGACCCGCATCAGAGATCCATTCAGCCCTCGATTCCTGAGGGAATCTGCTGAATGTGCTCCAATCAACTGGTTTTCAGCATTCTCAAAATTGGGACTAGATGCATATATTGCAGGAAATGGCACGGTTGTCAAAATACCCCGTAGATAGAGAGATGATTTCAACTCCAAAGCTATGAGCAGTGGAGTCTTTTGGCCAAGACTAATTCTTTTTGTTTCCAGCAGAATCTCTCCATGTGGTGACTTCTTGTCTTTGCGGATGATTGAGATCTTCTGTGCTGATGGTGGAACTGCTGCTTTTATGCACACATCAGCACCATAATCAAGCAATATCCTTGTTATCTCCAAACTTCGGCTGTTCTCATACTTGTACACTGCCAAATGCAGCGCTGTCACACCCTGCAGTAGATCAGAACTGTCATCAACCTCCACCTTCCTTCCATAATTTCACTCAGACCAAATAAGCACTGTCTCTTCTTAGAAGATCACACCCATGAGGCAAGAATTTGTCAAGACCTAGGCAGAACTTGGTTTCATAAGAATCTCTTCAACATATCAAGTTAGGTCAAACCACCATTCTCTCGTACTCATGTGACCAGCAATCTCTGCCTCTATTTCATTTCACTTGGACTGATTAGCTACATCACTGTCCTCTTAAAGAACAGCGCCTAGACTGAACTTGTTTTCTACAGCTGTGACAATATTCTCCTCATCTGAAATCAATGAAGTTGGATCAAACTACTGTTGTCAACCATGACCACAGTTGACAGCATCGAGATGACATCAGAAGGTTCCATAATCAGACCAGTTGAGTGATCTGTTACATAGAGTATTAGTAAAGATATTAGCATGAAGCTGTAGGTCTTTTGTTTTGCAACACATTCAAGAATTGAGAAATATCTCTGCTTTAGTACTCTGTAGAGGATTTCATGCTCTGAGATGAGAGGTAGATGACACTAGACTTGTTTCAAACGATGTTGTCTGGTCTGAGGTAATAATACTCTATGTGGAACAAAATCGTTCTTTGTTGCCTACGTCGACGAGAGCATGGAGAGAGAGTACCAGTTATACCTAAGCTTAGCTATGGCAGGGTTTCATCGGTATGCACATGTTTACATCATATTACACATCAAACACATGCAAATACGTGCAAACCGAAATCGGTGGAGGCTGAAAATAATCCGAACGTTCACAGAATGCTAGGTCTAGGATTCTTCAAACAGGAGAATGAATCCGGATGTCTTCGCAAGGATACACGGCCCTAGTGTTTCTTAGAACAGGAAAATTCAGGAAGGGAATGATGATGTCATACAAACGCAACATAACAGAGTCGAAATCCCCTAGGAAAATAAAAAGAAAAAAGAAAACGCAAGAGTGATGTTGAGAATCCGAATTCTTTACCTCATCGTTGTAGGCATTGACGTCGATCTTGCGATGCTTAAGAATCACCTGGAGCGCGTTGACGTTGCTTTCTTGCACGCAGTGGAAGAATGTGGCTTGATTCAGCTTCAGGTTTTTGCCAGCATCATCGGAAAGTCCGATTGATTCCACGCCTGATGTAATGTCTTGATGGTTCGTCTCTTCTGCCATAGTTTTATCACCTCCTCCCCGGCCGCGTGAGTCCAAATCTCTTAATCCCCCGACACACACACACACACCAAAAAAATAAATCCCCTTAATCCTGTGTGCTTAGTGATCACATAGTAAACTGCAAGCCCGATTTCTCGATCCTCTCTGGCGCTCCGAAATTCCTTCACAAATTGCTTCCGAAAATTCTCCGAGCAGCGACGCAACAACACACACACGAGAAGAGCTTCTCATTCTGCAACGCATTTCCTATGCTTTTGTCGTGGAGTTGGCGAAACGGGTTGTGAGGTCAGATTCTGCCGGTTTCCAGGGCATCGTAGATGGCAGAATTCAGCCCCTTCTCGGAGGCAAACGTACCGATTCTGAAGGACATGCCCAGTTTTCGCCAGATCAAGACGAAGCCCTAGAAGAAAGCCGCATTAAAACCAGAATCATCCCTAGCAAGTCTTTACGCCAGAGAAAGGGGCGCCTCTAGAGGTGCAGAATGCGTTAGTTCCTAGGGGACGCTTTTCTTTTTAGTGCAGGAACGCCACGTACATGCACTTTCTGACCGCGAATATTGTGAAGGGGGAGTTTCTACGGAAGTTCTTTAAAATATTTTTCCCCCAAAATTGGGGAGTAAAAATAGGCAACTGCACACCTACCTTATATTTTCCCGGCTGCGGTGTAGATAAATTAGCCACGTGTCTATTCTGGGTTGGTTACACTTGCTACCCATTCTGATCCAGTTAGTCTGTATTTTGTATTAAGTAAGGCATCTTTTCTTTCCCACGCGGGGAGGCCACGTCACGAATCTCTATGGTCAGTAAATAAAAATGGTTTTTAATTAGGGTTTTTGATCAAATGGTTTTTAATTAATTAAGGCTCAATTAGGGTTTTTAGTTAAGTGGATTTTAATTAGAGCTTCATTAGGGCTTTTAATTAAATGGATTTTAATTAGAGCTTCATTAGGGTTTTTAATTTAAAAAATGTTTTTTAATGCAGGCCCACGGAGGTCAATAATCAAAACGCCCTTTTAGTACAAGGTAGACCTCATGATAGATTAAATTTTTTTTTTTGGATGATGGTGCACCCTGGTCAATATATATCCAAAGGCATGTCCTTGGGGGAGCACATGGACAACCCAAATGCACACCATAGAGGGATATGCCTTTGGATATACCCGTGGATTGAGGTTCACTCATGCCCATGACCCAACATTTAATGGACATGGGGGGCCACAAGTATCCATCCCCACAAAATAGCTTACCATATGAAATCTCCTCCATGTGATCATGGGTTTGAGAATAATTTAATTTTGTTGCTAGGCCTAAATGGAAGTGTGTATATAGAAAATTGAGGATTTTTTATAAATAAATAAATAATATATATATATAGATTCCATTTTCATGCTTTTTGAAAGGAAGAGTGATTTTGGTCAACTAACTATTATGGCTCTTTAGGGCACAAAATTTCATTTACATGTGGTGCTCAATCCCATTGTGTGTGTGTGTGTTATTTTGTCTCGGTTGGATGATAAATTGCATCTAATTCTACACCATGTGCAAGAATTGCAAGTACTCACACAAGTTTTTAATTGTTAATTAGTTGCCCATGTTAAGAAAACTAGATAAACATATAGTATGCTCAAGTATGTTGAGAAATTCATTATAGTATGTAGAACTTTTGATATGAGAAGAGAAGAAAGAGGAAAAAAAAAAAAACCTTGTCAATAAGCTAAAGATAAAATTGCCCGCACCAACACAAAGAGCTTACTTTCTCTCCCTTCTAACCTTCATGGGGGAGTTCACCTTTTTAAAAAGACCTTAGACATCCGTATTCAAGATAATGAATACTTAAGTTTGAGAGATGAACAACATGCAAAGACTCAAGCAAAACCTTTCAAACATCACAAAATCTTCATCAACCCTTTGCTAGTTGAAAGGGCCATCTTGAACTAGGTCCACATCATTATTTGAAACATAAGGTTTTGGTCTCATGCGTGTCAATGTTTATGAGGTGTGACATCCAAGGTGACGAAATGTATAAGTATCTCTCACAAGGCATTTTGTGAGGCGAGGCATTTTATTTTAAGGTGGGAGAAGGTCCAAGATTTAGGTCTAGAACTTTGTGCTGATTTGTGAAGTGGCACATGGGTCCCATGACAATGTCATAGATTACCCTTCTATGACGATATATTGAACCAAATTCCAATGAACCAAATTCCAATGACCGCATCCGTAGTGGTCAGCCCTTTCTACAATCACCTTGGATCTCCATGGTTGTTGTTGCCTAGTGGGCCATGCACATTAAGGTGCCATCAAATGTCTCCACCAATCTACATAGTTCATGAAGCAAGAAATGAAAGAGATGAAGAAAGATGCACGCTGGTCTACAAGAGATGTGCCACGAGATTAACAGGTTGGGATTGCAGTGGGTGAAGGATATGATGATGCATTGATATCAAGAAGCTCAAGGTGTGTTCCTTTGTCTGAGAGCAGTGATCTATTCTGTTATGATCAAAGAAGGAATGGAGCTTCTCTGATGGGGCAGAATAAATGGTCAGGAGGAGCTGCTACCAGTCATGCATCCAGCCGGCCTTATTAAACCCAGAGGACAAAATCTGTTCCAATAATAAGAGTGAACTGGGACATGGGCCTTACAAAGGAGAATAGTGTTCCTGTAAACCCACCTTCTTACAAAGCTATTTGGTGTTGGCCCATTGCAGCTCTATTTGAAGAAATAGTACAAGTGGAGAGAGTCTACTTTCTCAACTTCTGTGCAAGCCTCATGAAAGTCGCTGAAACTAGAATTGCAGCAGCAGGTCTCATGGCAAACAAAAGGACGGAAGCAATGACTGGTCTTGTTGCCAGGCTTATACCTCATACCACATTTGCAAAGCATTGGCATTCCAAGTATGGGATTGAAGCTTGGTTAAACAAAGTGGTTTTCCAAGACTTTGGCAAGGCAACCTTAAGTGTGTAGCAGGATGCATCTGAGAGGAGGATACAAGAGGCACAACAAGCAGCAGCAAAACAAGCATCATCTTGGAAGGAATACCAGCAACTGTCACTGCTGAGTCCTATTGATGCAATTGACCCAGATGCCAATGTTTACTTCCGCAGCTTCCATATGTTTTGTCACAGAAAATTTCAAGTCATTCATGATGATTGCACTGGTTGAATGATTGGTCAGACAACCTTGTCAAGAACTTTCTTGAGGCAATGAAGTATGTGTGGCAAGCATACAAACTAGCACTTGTCTTTGAACTGCCTGTGTCCATCTTCTATGCCAAATCATCAACAACTTTTGATGGAAAGTTCATGGAGCCTTTGGAAGCTTTAACAACCTTGCAAAATGATGATGAATTACTAGACTGCCCTCCTCCCTATCCACCTCACTTTTCAGTAAAGACAGGATTTGTCGTGCAAGACTGCATCATCAAAACTCAAGTCTACTTGATTGCAAAATCTGGGAGTGAATACCATAAGCAAGTGTTTTTATATAGTGGGTGTATTTTTCCATTCATTCAGTTTCATTCTTTTGTGAGAAAGGTCGCAAATCAATCATTTGTGAAAATTATGCTTATAAAGGTGGACTGTGATTTCTAGTCACATACTGGCTTGCAAATATGGAAAACAACAGGCCATTTCATCACTGAATTTTTTCACAAAACCATATCTATGGGATTGCAGAGAAAACTTCACCACATCATTTGAAGATACCTTTTTAGATTGCAGAGAAATCTCCACAATAGCAGATTGAGGATAACCATTCTATCAGATCCAGCAAAACTAAAACTTCATTGCCTTCCATGCTAAATAGCCTGGAATCTACTTAGACCAGGAACCCCAAAAAATTTGAAAAGTAAAGTGGCCTTGTTCCTTAATCCACATCACAATAACCACCAAGAATGTTGGAGTCACTGACAATGTTCCAAATCTGCTGGGAAATGATCTATAATAAACTGAAAATCCAACAGAGAACAGCAGCAGAAAACTCTTAAAACCTAAACAAAAACCAGAAAGAAACTTTTAAACTTCAGGAATTCAGATTTGAAGTAACCGGTCTCAATGCAAAATTTGACCATTTGTGTAGTGTTGGCTGCATACAACAACCCTGCATAGCCTCAGCAAATCAGAAGTACACCTAATCCATGCTACTCCCAGATATTTTGCTTGCATCTCTGGAAGGCCCTCTGTGTCAGAAATACAGTACAGTACATGTGACCTACAGCAAACCAAACTGTGCAAATGCTATGAGGAGCTGAAGGAACAGCATCCCAAGACAGAAGGGGAATCTTAGAAGCCAAAGAGGCCAAGCTCACTGGCCCGTTCCTTATCGAAGGTCTCAAAGTATTGGTAGATTATGGTGACAGCCAGTAGAATTCCTGTGCCTGATCCAATTGCACCCATGAAATCAGCCACAACAGTAAGGGCTCCAATGCACATTCCACCAAAGGCCGCAGCAGTTGGAATGTAGCGGTTCAGCTCCTTCTGTAAGTTGGATTCACGATGTCCTGGCATCACCATTTGTTGCTCCTGTTGTGCAGCACAAACAGATGGAATAAGGGTACAAGCAACTGGGCCATGTACAACTGGACAAGCATGAAACTAGCAAAACTCAAGCATGACCATCTCTGCTTCCTTGCTCATATGTCTGTTCAATGACATACTACACATTTTATTCCAGTCACATTAACTTTTTAAAGACCAATACCTTGAGCTGCCTGGCAACATCACGTGCTGACGATCCAGAAACTTCAATCCAGGTCTTGGAGAAGAGAGCACACGCTGTGAGCATGAATGTCAAATAAAAGAGGGCATGGAAGGGGTTGGCAGCAATGTCTCCAAAACTGTGCATTCAACCACATGAGGAGAATCAGTGCATGGATGTTCCTTTGGTAGTATCCTTAACAAGGTTGAAGATTTGGATGTTTGGACCCACAACATGGACATGCCATCAAGGACATATATAGGCTCTAGTAAGAAATAGCTCAACAAGAAAAAGATATTGTTGCAACATAAGATTTGTCCACATATACATCCACATATAGAGTAGGCAAGGAGGCCACCTAATGTAATGGATAGATGTGTAGAAACTTGGTCAATGTCCACAAATCCCGAAGTCCTGAGATGAAAGCAGGAAATTACTTTCTGAGCTGTGCATTACCTGGCAGGGGGGGTAATGTAGTACACAAGGCCACCAACAGGAATGAGCTGACCACTTTGTGAATATTCTGACTCCTTCCACTTGCCAAGAAGGTTCACAATAAAGTTGCTACTGTATCTCTTGTACAACAACTGCAACCCCCAAAACATATGCAATAGAATGGGAGTAAGCCAAAGGAGCTTCAATACCCAGTTACTTAATAGAAAACACCTCAACAGATCCTCTTTTCCAACTCATTGGAGTTTGCTCTTGTTTTCATGGACAGAAGCTCATTCCAGTAACCCCACAACCCTCATAACATTGTTACCATAAAACTCTTTTTGACAAACCTAGTAGTCTAGTGTGAATTCATTGATAGATGTTCCAATTCTAGTCAGTACAGCAGAACTGCTTGTTTATCCTCATCCTCTCCAGGTGAATAGACAAGTTTTTTTCTCAAGCCCGTGGGACATTCCAAGCCTCAAATGATTGCAGCACTCTCTGAGTAATCTATTTTTCCATTTTCTAGTCTGTCCAGTCACTCTGTAATGGAATTATCCTCTTTATCACATATCTTTGTTAGAAGAAAAAAAGTCCAAGGTGAAGAACCTGTGAGATGAAGTAGAGGTTGGAAACAAGAGCACTCTGAAGAATGATAGGCATGTTGGAGGTATAGAACAGCTTAATAGGGTATGATCCCTGCTGCCCACGAGCACTTTTTGATCGAACGGGGAGAACCACTCGAAATCCTTGGAAGTAGATAACAATTAAAAATACCAACACAGTGGCCAACAGGTTGGTCACATTCGGCAGGTTTTGTCGATAAAATGCCTCTTTCAAGGCACGGACCTTGTCAGTCCTTGTAATCAGAAGATGGAAGAGGGCAATGACAGCACCCTCAAATTCTGCACCACGCCCACTGTTGATGGTAGTAGGGCTGAAAGCCTTCCAGATGATGTTCTCACTGTCAACAAACAATTTATATTTGATGAGTAAATATTCTCTAGACTAAAATCCTATTTAATCTGCTCCTGAAGCCTCCAAAGAAACAACTTTACACAAAGATAGGCACTTTCAACATACCAAATATTGGTGGCAATGAAGAGTGAAATGCCAGAGCCAAGGCCATAACCCTTCTGCAACAACTCGTCCAGACAAATCACTATGATTCCAGCAAAAAATAGCTGCACAATGATGAGAATGGCATTGCCAGCTCCCAAGTCTCGCACGTCTCCATACATGCCTGACAACACATATGCCACTGCCTCCCCAATTGTGATCAACACACCCAGCAACTTCTGAGCACCATTCCTGCCAAAAACCCATCAGCAGTTACAGTCAGCAGAGCACCACATGGCAGACATTTCTCATGCAGGTTGTTCATTTAGCAGGGCAAACAAAGGTATGTGGTTATACCTTCCTTCTATTATAGTTGTGTATTCAAAAGAGTTGTGCTATGCATTCTAGACCGATGAGAGGACAGCCACCTTCAAGCAATGGGGGAGATCCTTGAAGAAACACAGACTGGAATGTGAAACAGATGCTTACAAAAGGGCTCGGTCCTCCCGGACACTGTTGTCAACCTCAATGAGCTTAGATCCAGCAAGGAGCTGCATCACAAGCCCTGATGTAACGATGGGAGTAATTCCGAGCTCCATGACTGTGCCTCGATTGGATGCAAGAATCACTCGCATCCAGTAGAAAGGATCGGATCCAGTGGCAGAGTGGATACCATACAGTGGCAGCTGACTGCAAACCAAGAAGATAAAAAGGGAAACTACAGTGTACATCACTTTCTCTCTGAAAGGGACCTTCCTATCTGCCGATTGAACCTCCGGCAAAAATGATAGAAACGGCCTCACGAGGTGAAGAACCCTAAATCCTCCTCCCATCTTGTGTAGTCTCTGTGTCGTCCTCCACCAAGCCTTGTTTGTTTTCGACGCAAGAGCCTTGCCCTAACGAGAGAGCTACAGACAGACTACCAGCAGCACAACCGCAGATCGACGTTGCAACGCCTTCTTCCGTCGTTTAAGGAGCAATTATTCTGATACGCTGTTCTACAAATTTGACCTATTCCAGCGCTGCCAATAGGAACCTTGTCCGCTCGATAGACTGCACCAAAAAAGAAAAAAGAAGAAAAAAGAAACAATGAAGTTAGTTGCGGCCTCCTCATGCATGTATTCAGAAACCTTGCAACCCTATTTCACAACTCCAAGTTCCTTGCCCAAATCCGGCTACAACAAACATTAGGAAGCACCAAAAGCGGCCATCCAGACATCAAAATTCGCAGAATCATTAGGAGATCTCTTTTCTCGTGTCCCTGACTTCCGAAAAGCAGCCAAGAATGCAAGAGAAGCGACAGAGCAAAAGATCTTACCTGTCGTTACGCAGCAACAAAACTTCAGTGCAGGAGCGCCGCCGCCATCATCTTCTTCTTTTCTTCTCTTCTCTTCTTTTCTCTTTATTCCCGTCCGTGTGCCCACTCGTTCCCAAATCTGTTCTCGAAGTTCGAGATTGCGTGCCCCTGAGATTCTGGTATAATCCGCTTGACCTTTCGAGAATCTGATCCCCGGTTCTCATCGCAGTTCCCCGTAGTTCTTCAAGTTCGCAATTGGGTACATTGAGTTCCCCGAGCGAGTTCCCTTGCGGTCACCGTCCTCGAGTTCACGACGTTATCATTGGCTCCCAACCTTGTTCCCACGTTTCCACGTCCACTGACTTACACCTACCTTCCGCGTTCAATTGACCCGCAGATTGCGGAAACTTTATTAAAGCGAATACATGGCGGCGCGGATGAATGCACGACATATATGGATGATATTCATCCACGAGGGTGTCGGTCGGGAGAAGGGGAGAGGGTTCTGTGCAGCAGAACCAGCTGTGGTGCTTGCGAGCACAGTTCTGGTGTGGTGACGATAGAGTTCGTGAATTCGTGTTTAGATTCATCAGTGGAGCTTTGTTTTTCGGGTGCGTTCTTCTTTATTCTTCGATCTGGTATCTGATATTTTTGTAGCGAGTTTTTATTTGATCTACATTGGTGGACATTTGACTGGTATTTGATTGGAATTGTGTTGGAGGGTCACTCCAACACAATTCCAACCGGAAGAGCTCATGCGGGTGCCCTTCTATCGCAGTTGTACCAGACAAATTCTTCGGCAGACTCCGAGAGGTTGAAGTACACCCTGGACTATATCAGATGTGCCTGCTTCAGAATTCCCAGGTTTAGGTTTTAGGGATAAACCCTTCAGAATTCCCATTCTCAACAGCAACAAACAATGACTTTTCCCTTCTCTTTTCTTTCAGAGGCAACAAGTCTAGTGTGGTTGGAATGCTCTCTATACTCATGGAGATCATGTAACAAGATCAAACTTCTTATTACTGTGGTTTCTACAAGCTCTAGTTCTCACTGTTCTTCAAGGTGCTTGCATCCAAGTCTATTATCCATAAAGCATTCACATAAGGTGCATTCTGTTTGCTGCTAGGAACAGGGACTCATTTGCACCTTCTTCTGCTGATGGTATAGCTGCTGTATCTTGATGGTTTCTTTTTATCTTGCTTTTTTTCATGCTTTCAGAGGTTGCTGAGAAGTGTGATGCTTGTGAACTATGGGGCAGTTCTTGTTTGCAACAATCGACTGGAAAACCTAACAACCTTGACCTAGAAATTGCAGAAGAGCTCAACGGACATTCAATGTGTTTGCATGTCTCATGTACTGTTTTTACCTAGCATTTTTCATGCTTTTAGAGGTTGTGGAAGGAGGTGATACGTGTGAATTTTGTGCAGTTCTTGTTGTAAAAATAGACTGGAGAAAACCTTACTATCCTTGACCTAGAAATTTTCCCCTAAATATGAAGGAGAGCTCAATGGAAATTCAACATGTTTGTGTGCCTCATGTACTATTGTGAAAAATGAGAGAATCATTGTAACAACAGTGACAAAGGGCACCTGTTTGGTGGAGGGCAGACCTCACATGATCATCGCACGAATAAGTGGGCATATTGGTGCCTGATCCAGATGTCAAGCTGTTCATCAAACAGCAACAGTGGCAGCAGAATGCAGAGACTCCCGGTGCATGAGCAACACAGGTAAACCCCCTTATTTACCCTGCGATCATTTTGGCAGACTCAATATTTTTGCCAGACTTGCCTAGGATTCAAATTTTAATGGTCACCCATTCCAAGACTGTCTATGCATGCTGGAGACATTTGAATCATTGTAGCAACTGTGCAAAGTTCCAGCAGGCAAGATGTTGAGCTGCTGTGCAGAAGTGATGCTGATTTTTTTTTGCATTATCTCTTTTCCAAAGACCCTAATCCCATCATCATACAGCAACTCGTTGCTTGCTTGCTTGTGCTTTTCTCCAGCTTCTTTCTTTAAAGTCATGATAATATGCACAAGTTGTCAATTCAAAGGTTTGTTTTATTGGTTTTTATTGACACTAGTGTGGCCTGTGTTGTTGAGTACATGTTGTAACAGAGTATTGTATTTTGGACTAGGTAACTGGCTATAGTGTACAGGTTACCATGGATAGTCAAGGCACATGAGTGCCAAGACTACTCACTGTGACCAGTGTGTGCTCGAGCTGGTTACTGGACATAACCATCCCTCATGAGAATTGAGAATGTGAAAAATTGTGTCTCTCATTGCACTTGTACTTACTTCAAATTTTTATTCTTGATTTTTATTGAATTTTAGTGATGAAAGAAGTCAAAATCTCAATGTGGTTTTGAATCTCAATGTGACAAATGAAACAAAACAAGCAAACTACCTTCCTTAATACGCGAGTAGGATAATGTTCTTAAAATTGCTGAGAAATATTTTGCAAAGAAAGTTGTGATGATTTGTACTTCAGTTACAATAAAATCATCACATGAATGTTTGTAGCAAATTGCAATGATTCAAGACTCCATTCCAGTCTATTTTTTTCCCCCAAAGTTAATGATCATCAACCTTCATTCAACCAAGAACTAATACTACCGATCTGTAATGTACCAGGGTAGTTGTTATTAGGGAATGAATAGTTTTTTGCTAATTTTGTACTAGAATAAGGATTTTTTGAGTGACATCATTTTTATTGCAGACTCTAAGAATGAAGCAATTTTTTTTGGATTGGGATCTAAATAACCCAATTTTTACTCGTTTGCAATTTTTATGTCGCACTTTCAGGTACTATACTTGCATGTTTAGTCAAAGTTGTTTTCCTTGAAAATGGTCTTAGACACAACCAATCACAACTACAAATTTCCATAAGCAATTGGGAACCATTCTAACATATAAATGTGTGTGTTTGATCAAATGGCCTCAATATGTGTGAATTTAGGGTTCAGGGTTTTTATTTGACAACAAGAGTGTTTTTCACATTTTGCAGCTGGAAATGGACCACCCTTCCGAATGCCAACAAATCAATTATTGGGGGTGTGATGATTGATTTGCCCACATCTTTTGTGCTTGTGTGCAATGCACATTAGGTGTGATTTCACCAATGTCTTCGGAAGGGAGTCATGTTGTTTTTGCTCATTGCCAATTTAACAAGGGGGGGGG
>Ga0116231_10001191_pt1 | contig 52185 bp, 34 predicted proteins | sample S1TSphgellanicum_2_FD_89695 | JGI IMG/M metagenome (GOLD analysis project Ga0116231, IMG submission 89695) | Host-associated microbial communities from peat moss isolated from Minnesota, USA - S1T2_Fd - Sphagnum magellanicum MG | ecosystem: Host-associated > Plants > Peat moss > Unclassified...
GCAAATAAAAAAAAAAAAAGACAAGGACGAAGCACATTCATTTTTGCCTTCTGCCTTAGTTTCATAAAAAGAGCAAAAGATGACAATGAACATTGCATTTGTCATCATCTTCTGTTGTAATTTCGTAAAAACAACCAAAGATAAAAATGAGTGCAACACTTGTAATCATTTTTTTTGCAAGGTGTCAAGAGTGAAAAAGAGACAAAGAAAAAAAAAGGCTAATGTATTTACTTGCCATGAATGCACATGTTATTTTTTGAAGCAGAATTTTCTGTAACACTGCTTCAACAACATCTTCTGCAACACCGCTTCAACACTGTTTTTTTAGCATCGTCTTTTGCATTGTCTCTACAACATCGTTTTCTACAACATCGTTTCAACACCACCTTTGCAACATTGTCTTCTACAGCAACGCTTCAACATCGCTTTTGTAGCACTGTCTTCTGTAGCATCGTTTCAACATCGCCCTTGCAACATCGTCTTCTGTAGCACTGCTTTTGCACTGCTTCTACTCTTGAGTGGCGATGAGGTTTAGGGTTTTTGGTGGGGTGGAAGTAGGTAGTTGGGGTTTGAAATGCTTGGGTAGTCGAATAGATTTTTTTTACGGGTAACCTTGAAGTAAGTGAGAAAAAAAAAAATTAAAATGACCCAACTTCAATGCCTGCAACAGATTCAATAATTGGGATGAACTTGAGTTCATCCCAAACGGAACTGGTGGAGTCATGGGGGCTGGGACACTCCGGCCCCATTTCTGGTCCTGTTCTTACTCACCTAGACTATAATCAGCATTTAACTACCAGTTAAACCTGGTTCTAATCATGTTTTTTCTTTCAAGAACATTTATTTCCATTTTGGTTCCAAACATTAATAGAACTGAAACGTGAGACCAATTCTCTATAAAAAAAATAAATTTAAATCAATTACAATTCTGGTTCCCATTCTGAAAATCAGACCTAGTTTTGATTCAGTTCTTTAATTAAACAAAACCAGACCTGGTGATTCTTCTTACCCACCAAAGTCAGTACCCACCCAACATGGGTACTAAGGCCCCAAGATAAGGGGCCTTGGATAAGAGGTGGTTGAGGAATGCCACCATCAACCCAATCCACCCAATACTTAATAGATGCAAAGTGTGAGATTATTGATAAATATAAAGTGGCCTCCAAATATCAAAGACATTTGTCTGAGTGTTCATCAATTTGTTAACATGACAGGTTTAGCAAAGGCCTTTGATGGTTTTCCTCTAATGATTTTAGAAGCTCTTATAGGCAAAGGGTGTTGATAGTTTTGCAAAGAGTGTAGATCGTTTTTTTATTGTGGCAGGGTGTTATTGTGACAGACAATTGCTCTTTTAAGTTTATCCCTTTTTGAAGTTTCTCTCTTTCCTGATATGTTTCTTGCAATTGGTGAGAGCTTTGAAACATAATTTGTTCCTTTGACCCCCCCTTGTCCCATTTTGGATTTTGCTCTTATAGCTTGGACTTGAGTTCTCTCTCTTTGTTCTCTTGCTTAGTGCCTTGTTTAATGGAGCTTGCCAGGTTTCATCAGTTTGCAATTGGATGATCTTTGCGTAACATATAAAGATTTTGCATTATTTTCATTTGTTATCGATAACCATTGTGAGATGGAAAATAGGGAGGACATAACCCCATGCTTTGAAAAACGAACTATTTCTTTACCATTGCTTCTTTTATCTTTTAAAAAAAATCTAAGAGAGAGAGAAAGAAATACTTGTCCTTCACACAATAGAATAGTTAAGCCTTGGAAAGTGCATCCAGAGTCCAGCCTACCCACCCTTCTCCTTAAAAAGGAGAGGGGTGTGTCACACTATGGCCTTGCTATTTACATTAAAAAGTATCTTAAAGCAAAAGAAGAATTATGGAAACTCAAATATTTCACCGTGCAAAAATATATTAATCTTCAAAAAATCCTCTAAAAGAAACCAAAATCCTTCGAGATATTATAACACTCTATAACTAACCTCAAGTTTCAACACAAGCCTAAATATCATCTTTCAAAAATTCTCATATAAAAATAGGCCTATTATTATTATTATTACCTAGTATGGGCCAAAATCCCTTAAGCTACTATACTCTATAATGAATCTAAACACAATATCCTAATTGCCTTGGTAGGCAAGGCCAACAACAAACATACATTCTACAGGGTCAATTTGTCTGTAATTGTGGATTCAGTATTGACAGAATGCGCTGCTTGAGCCGTTTCTGTCACTTTTTTACTTACTTTAGTTTTAGTACCTATCTATGCTGCTTTGTGACCTACCAATGAACCTTTATGCCATGGAATATACCCTCGGGGACGCATTCCGCCGGCACATTCCGCCTCTTGTAATTAGAACCGCTTGAAAATAGGAGGAATCGCCAGGTACAGACCTTTAACGTATTTGAAAGATGCGTTTGAAAATTTCTTTAACCTACATGGGTAACTAGACACCGCCTCGGGTTCGAACTCTTGTCCTACTGGCGATGGCCCCATTCCAAGCAAAGCAAACGCAAAGGGACAAGTGAAACGAAGAAGACTCGTTCAGACAATTTTAGGGTTTGTTTGCTTGTGAGAGGGATCGCTTGGGTTTCATCGCGACATCGCCATCGATGCACGCAGCAGCAGCAGCAACAGGTGAGAAACACAGTTTGGGCCATCAATTTCCTTGTCGAACCCTGAAGTCTAGAGATGTAGAAAACAGTCCGAAGTTGAGCTACAATTGTAAATGATGGATTGCACTTCACGGTTAGTTTCTTCTTTTTTCTCTGCTTCTTCTTCTCCTGGAATTTTTCAAGGAATGATGCACTGCTGCTCCTTGGCTACGTCATGAAGAATTTCATAACATCAAGATTGGCACGGGTGTGAACAGTTTACTTTAGTGTAGTTCTGTGAAGATGCAAGAAAAAGTTCTGTTAAGCAGTGGGATTTGCACACTCATGTTCGGCACTTCCTGAATTCCGTAATACGTGAGCAGCATGATTCTCTTTGGACTCAGCTTGTAGCCTGTTGTTGGGTTGGGTCTGATTTCATCTGGAGTCAAGTTGTTTTTGTGAATTTGCTTTGGATTGCATAATCATGATGACGGTTTGTTATCTTCTATTAGATATTTATCTATCTACCCAAGACATAAGGCAATCAGTATTGTGAGTCATCTGTCATAATTCAAATAGTTGCCACTGGCACAAGCACACATGCATGCATATTTTCATGATGTGGTGCAATTTCATTGAAAATGAACATGGACACTGCCATCTGATGCCTTAAGACAATAGTTCTTTGTTGAATTCTGACTGTTTATACCTTTCATGAGGATTGCAGCATTTGTCGTGCCTAGAGGAGTTGCAGATCAAGCATTTGCACATTCAACTGGACAGACTTCCTGGTTTGGGGCTGTACATGAGACAGGCATTATTTGGAACTCAGGCAGTCTGCAATCAGACACTTACTCAGGTCTCAGAAATCTTTTGTAATTTTGTTTGGTTTCTGTTGATAGTTTAGGTTGCTTGTAGATCCATGTCAGTTTTTTTCTTTTCTCACCTTTTTGGACCACTTCTTGGCATGCATCCTCTAGAAAAGTTTGTTTATTTTACTTGATTTTTCACAAAGTGTGGTATGACTTCACTCTAGTTTCGGAATTGAAGTGCCTTGTACAGCTAAATTTTATGTTTCTGTTTGGTATGATGCTAGAGGATGGAATAGTAACTTGTCTTTGGTTGAGGTGTGGCAACAGGGATTGGATCTCTATCCAGAATCCTATATGGAAACATATCCTGGGACAAATTTGGTTGCAAATGATGAGATTATTGCACATACTTTGCAAGAGGAGTTTGAAAGCCTAGCTGCTGATGAAACTTCAGAGTCTGCAAGTCCTATTGTCCCTGTGTTTGAGAACTTGCAGGTAGAGTGTCAACCTGCTGTAGGATCTCTACCCTTACTATTCCCATTGTTGTGGTGCTATGGGAATGCATCCAGCATGTCAAATTTAGTTCTAGGTAGTAGCATCATGACCACTTCCTCACTGCAAGTCCTTACCAGGGCTGAAAGGGTTTTCAATGCCCTTTCATATCATATGGCTTTCTTTGGTATTGATCTTGAAATTTATGATGGAGCCATGGCAGGATGATTTTTATCATCTGCCACCAAGAGTCAGCCTAACAGGTAGCTGCTAGAAGTTTCTGAAAAGGTCGCATTTGCCTTAGTTGTAAGGTCCCTATTCATTGCACTGAGAAATGACCTAGGTTACTTTCATAAGACCTAATTTCTTGTCTTGGGTTTCAATCACAATATTGTAATACTGCTCAAGGTTAGAATTAAAAGATGGATCACAAACTAGTGTTATATGTTCTTTGTAAGTTTAGCCTTCACACTGGTATTTAGGATTATTAGTGACTTAAGCTTTAGTTGGCATTTTTCTCCATCAGACATCAGTTTCAGTTTTGTTGTGGGTGTAGGCATTGATGTCACAGATTTGGGATAATGGAGTTGCTCTGGCAACAAGAACCGGCAGGGTGTCAACACATTGGGAACGAGATGGAGTAATACAGTTCTGGGATGAAGGAGCAATGGAGACAGTAGGAGAGGGAAACTATAGTGCTGATGACGAGGCCCAGGATGCTCCTCATTATGAGTCAGGTGAGGATGACCCACAACAATTACTTGCCCTCTCTGAGGATCTTCCGCATGACAAAGAGGTGGCAAGACGCCTTACCAAGCTCGACTCAGTACCTGTAAGTTAATCTTCCCCATGTAATCTTAGGCCAGAGTGAACAAACAGCCACCATTTTGGCATCCATTGGAAACCTGTCATGACTTGTTGTGGATGAACCACAACTGAGTTGAGGTCGGATTTCCTCTTGCTAACCCACCCTTTACAGGATAGGTCCTGTAGGAATGTAGGTAGGTAGGTAGGAGAATACATGGCTACTAGGTAAGTAGATGGATATGGTTAGTATGTGTACATAAGGGTTAGTGGGTTGTTAGTAGGTAGATAGGTGAAAACAGAATCTGAGCTAACCACCCAGGGAACTGTGACTGAACGGAAAAGTGTTTCCTGTCCACCCACCATCCATCCCCCATGGTGGGATGGTTGCTGTTGCTTCACTTGCTGTAGTCTTACAGCATCATATGCTTGGGGAGTACACTTCCTCTTCAAGAAAGTTTGAGTGCTCTTACTTTTTGTCAAGTCACTTGACTCAAGAAATGCAGTTGACAGGTCCTTACAGAACAGATTACAATGTGATCAATTGTGAACAAGATGTGGTTTTCCTTTCTTATTTCAGCTTGCTTTTTTACATAAGGCATAGCATTCTATTTTGGGAAGCACTTTTATACAAATGTAGCATGACGTTACACTACACATGTGCAGCATATTCCAAAAACTAATGGGAATATCCCAGCTCAAGACATTGCTTCAGAAGATCACCAACGTCTGCTGGACAGGTGAAACCACCTAGTAGCTCCATTACTTCCTTCTTCATATGTCTGACATTGCTATAACAATAATGTAAGGTTCAGAGATAAACACTGTTTGTAAGAATTTTTTGAGACCGTGTTCTCTTTCCTCATAGGTAGATGTTTTTGGTTGGCTCTTTGGGGGTGGATTTAAAATAGGTTGAGGCTGTATGGACTGAGTGAACAGAGAATTGAAGGTGATGGAAATTGTCAGGTTATCCTTCTCCCCCTTTGTTAGGTTCTCTTGCACATTCTGTGGAACTGTGCTGTGCCAAGTATGGGTGTGGATCAGATCTTTCTAGGATTGTGGATCCAAGAGGACTTGAGGCAACTTCTGGTTGGAATTTTCTTTCTGGATGGGGTTCTGGAATAGTTATTCAGTCAAGATTGCTGCAAAGATGAATGTTTTATGCTAAGGAGAATTTGGGATCTCAGGAGCAGTCGCATGAATGGAAGTCACACTATTGTACTCCACCTTGTACATGAGTCTTCTATTGAAACATACATGGAATTGACTGCTGCAGGCAGTTTACTTGTGCATGTTTTGGTGATTGGGCTGGTGGCAGTTCCGTGCATTGTCAGATCAGCTCTATCGTTCCCCTGAGCATCACAAGTTTGTGAGGGACTCAGTGGTTAAGCAGGTATCCAATTTCTGTCTGTGATCCCACCCTTTCTATTGCTGCAGTCTGGCTTACTGGCAAAGGAAAGTGATTAGTGGTCAAGGACTTCCTTGGGCAAAGAAAAATGACCAGCTCCCTCCACACTTCATTCAGTCTTGGAAGTTCAGTTCTATGTCTGCACAAGAGGATTTGATTTGAAATTATTGTACTGTTGTGTATCATATTCAACCAACACCATGGAAATTCAACTTTCATTTGTTGTTCTCCTTTGTTAGCAGTGTTGTTGTAGCTATTCAGCTTGACATAATTAAATGGAGTGACAGAAGAAGGTTGGAGGGAAAACAGAAGAAACTAGGTTTGCACCTGCACAGTAGTTGACTGAGCAGTAATTACTCTAATACTAGGTAGAGGAAAGAATCTGACCAGCAGTGAAGATCTTTTCTAAAGCCAATGCATGGGTGGTGGGAGCAGCTCACGGAGACTCCAGATGCATATTCGGGATATGTCCCGATGCAGTATGATGATTACTTGGAGAACATGGCAAAGTCTGCTGTTTACAAACCCTTTGCTTTTGTATGCTCCTATTGTGCCCTGGATGTCTTGGAATTGAAAGTTGATGTGGTACAATCTGGAAGATAATAACCTGAGATGGATGATATGCAGGAATGGTGAATGGGGTGACCATGTAACACTGCAAGCTGCTGCTGATTTTGTAATTTTCCTTTCACGTGCATTATGCAATTAGATCTCTTTTTCAATTCCAGTTCCTCTCTGTTTATGCTATCACTTTTTTCTTGATGGGAGGTATTCCTTGTCCGAAATTGAATTCTGGATCCAATGAAGAACAGAGAAACAGAGAGACATTAAGATAGATAATATGCTATTCAACTGTATCCCAATCATACTAGTCAATGGGAGAATTTACTATTTTTCTGGAAGTCAAGAGACTGTGTTACTGATGCACTGCTGACCATATAGCCTTGCATGGCCTTGTAGTCTATGACTCTGAAAACACAAAGAGAAAGAGAAGAGTGGAGTCCAGGTTTCCTGTCTTTGGAACTGCCAAGTGATAGAGCTAAAGCATAAGCTGTTGTGGGGGGTTGCAGTATGGTGTGAAGATTTCTTTGATCACCTCCTTCAAGGACACATGTTTTATTGAGATTGTACCCAAACAGCACAAATCCAAGAGAGGTCGCTACAATTCTTTCTTCATCCTGAAGAGTCACTTGGCCATTGTTTGCATCATGCTGGCATATATTTCATCAACAAACTTTGTCCAAGGTTATGGCGAGCACTGCGTCTGAACTTGCTTGCTAACCTGAAAGTACATGGAGATGTCTTTTGGGTTATGTACACACTGATCTGAGAGTGTTCTCTGTCAATTTTTGTATCCAACAATGACATCTTGTTTTCTTCTTGTAGAAATTCACTTGAGCTTCTGGGCAGAGGTCCACTATAATTCGATCTACCCATTGGAGAGTAAGTGGTGAACTCTCACTTGTGGTCTGCTCTGCTGACTTCCTTGTACCTGCCATTGATCAAACCCCTAATGGACTTTTTGTACATGAAGGAACCTATGTACCTAGTTGTATGGGGAGGTTTGTTTGCTTCAGTAGGTAGATTGCTCCAGAGTTCAATAGTCAATTAACTGCACCTATGACAATTGTGGATTGTTGTGATCTTCTAACAGATGCTGCAGAGGACCAGTCACATTCTACTCGGAAGAAAAAGCATTGGCTTTTTTAAAGTCCTTAAATGTACACAGTGGTCAGATCAGTGGACAGTGAGCAAAAAGTTGTATTTGTGTGCAGACTATATTTTAGCAGAAAGATATATTTGGTGAAGTGTTGATATTCACCAGTGAAGCCTTGGCTGGCATATATGTTCTCCAACAGTAGACTCTTGCTGGAGGAGATGAATGTATTTTGATATTGTTGTGATTTCAGATTACACAAGGAGTGCAATGGGGTTTTGTGGACTTCAATTTGAGAGACAATATAAATATGCACTACATGTGCATCATTTACTGTCACTATCATGTTCAAAGGTAAGGAGAAGGGCTTAGGAGGTGACAAGTGACCTGCAACGTCGGACAACTATCTGACTTGTTTCATCTTCAGAAAATTACTATTGAAATTTCATAATGGAAGTATGAAATTCTTGGAAATGTAACATCATGTTTGGACTCTGCAGAGCGATGATTATTTTGCCAATTTCATCTGTGGGAAGTAGTGACAACTAAATCAGTGCAATTCATTGCTAGGTGACAGTCTGATACTTTTTGACAGTCACATGGGTAATGATTGCTCACGTTCTTGTTGTCTGTGATTCTATCCTGACCTGAACTAACACAAACAATATTATTTGATTATTTTAAATGTATTCTTGTGAAGTTTCTCTTCACAATTACATTAATGCATGTTTTTATGTTTGTTGAGTTTATTCTAGTAGTTGTCCTGGTTTCCAAAAAAGTGGATTCTCAGTAAGGTGTCTCTTCATCTTCCTAGGTGGTGTTGTCTGTAGATGCTTCTATTCCATGCATTTGAAACATGGAGTCTATTTGTGTAAAAAACTTGGTTCCTTGTTCTTTGTGTAATTTACTTTTGTTTGTGACATATGATGGGGAAAAATAACAATTATCAAACTAACTTGCACCCTAGGCCAAATATTGAACTTGGGATTCACATTATTAATGTATAAAACAGTTATCAACCGAGGGTACAAATCTTGCTTGCTCCTTGCAGGCTATCACAAAAGCCAAATAAATGGATTTTTTTTTTGCAGAAATCCATGCAAATTCAGAAAGAAATTAAATTAAATTAAATATTTAATCACCGAAAAAATTTAATAACACATATTTAATTAATTTTGAACTTTACAAAAGTTCAGAAATATCAACACATAATTTTCATTGTACAAACGATAAGATTTTTAATTATAAATATGACCTAATGATCACCAAGTTATTCATCGCAGCAAAAGATCTTTAAAAAAGAAACAACAAGCATATAAGTCGAACATCCAAATTACATCTTGTGATCACCAAATCTTAGCCAATACAAAAAAATAACAAACATTTCAAACTTAATAAAAAATCCCAAAAATATCACAAGGTCTTATCCAATTTGAACCATGGTTAGTACCAGTGCTGGGTGGGTTTTTACTTTTACAAAGAGTCATTGGGGGTCTCTCAGGCACATATAGAGGTGGAGTCTTTAGAGTTATATAAAAGATATGAATTCAAACAGAACCTCAACAACTGCCCCAAAAAAATCAGACACAAAATTAAAAATCAATTTAAAATATCACAAAATTTTTTGAAGCTCAACAAATAAAGTCCAAAAGGTTTCTGTGTGAGCAGCAAGCCCTAAGCAGTTACAATGTGTTCAGAATTTGTCTTGCTCTTAAAATTGGTTGTTGTTGCATTTTTGCAGACGGACAAGGGGACGGTGTTTTGGTTTGGAAAGGAGCCACTGTGCTCAGTAGGTGTAAGCAACGTCTCTTTTGAGTCAATCAAGTGTTGGCAGTTGAGCCTTTGAGCTGATCTAGTTTGAAGTTTCATCCTTGTGTGTAAATGTACAGCTTATTCACAAAACCTATGAAATTCTGCCATTTAGACAAGCTACTTGAAATACATGCTTGGGAATTAGGAGGAGAGCTAGCATATTTGTGGGAACAACATGATGCTTGAATCACTTAAGTGAAAAGGATAAATTTAAACCCCACGCACTAGGTTTGTTTGCAAGCAAACTGCTGATTGCTGCATGTGATTTTTCTTCATGAATTATCAGAACAGCTTTCATGTAGTACCAAGCATCAAAACAATAAATTTCCTGAAAATTGAAAATTGATTGGTGATTTATTCAGCAGTTATAGTCTCAAATGTGTTTGGACCATAGAAGTAGTTACAGTTTGCTTCTGCCCAAATGGCATGTGTTGCTCTGACCCATCAATTATTACACTGCTTGTAACATTCCAAAAGACTTATAGAGCACAAGTTTTGTGAAATACCCCATTCTGTTCAAGGACATGGGTTTCTAACTTGTCATTGTTTGACCCTCTGATTCTAATCATGTTGAGTGGAGGGCAAAAACAAAAGTGCAGCATCACACTTTCAGTTGCCACAACATATGTACCGGATTATATTAAGCTTACATAATTTCACAAATCTCTCATGCAATGCAAGCTCGGGCACTAAAAGGAAAACTTTGGCACTCCTGAGACATCCATGATATTCGATGAGCTTGTGAGAAGAGAGCACAATTCTAAGCGGGGTTTCCTGCAAAACAGTATTGATAAACAGGTGAGTCTTGTCCATAGCTTCCAATCAGCTGTAGCAGAAAGGAAGAGATATGTATTGAAGAGAAGTACTGGCGGTCAGCTACTATGGCGAAATTATATGACACTTTTTTTTCCAGGGAACTGTGTATAGTACATGTTTGTTTGGTTTATGAACTACTAAGTTTTGATGTGATCTCGCGTAAAAATCAGTTGATCAGAGCAAACATCAGTTTCCAATGTTTACATTTGATCAGTGAACAGTACTATCTTATGTAAACATTGGAAAAATACACACACACACACACATATATATATATATATATATATCCATGAACATATTGCTTTGTTGAGCTATAAATCATGTACGAATTTTGGAAAACGGTGCGAGCTCAGAAGAAATTACCCACTTGGTGAAAGTTCCCAGATATGTGCCCTCTTTCAACTTTGATTCGATGGAACTTGTCGCTGAGGCTCGCTGCGGTTAGAAGGCCTCCCAGGACAGGGGATGCTTGGATTGAGCTGCGCATGAGTGTTTTCTGCGGCTGGATGGAACTTGTCGCTGAGGTCCGCTGCAGTTAGCAGGGTGCCTAGGGCCACGTTAGGACAGGGGATAAGATTAAGTGGTACATGAGTGTTTTTCCCGGGGCTAGAGCCACATATTATATGGTGAAGCTTATGCTTCAGCTGCACGTAACCATGTAACATACTCTATGAAGAGCACATTGAAATGCATATGCATATGTAAAAATTACAACAACTTTACATATGCATCCCAATGCATTCAATATGCATGGCAATGTGCTCTTCATAGAGTACGTCACATGGTTACGTGCTACCAGCATCAGCTTCACCATATAGCATGTGATTAAAACCGCCTAAAACTCTCCAGTACAGCTTGATCCCATCCTTTGCCCTCGACATGGTCCTTGGCGCCATGCTAACAGCAGCTAACCTTAATACCTGCTGAAAATTCTAATGGGCTGTATAAAGCTTGCTTGCTTGGACCTAGACAGCGCAGCAATCATGTATGATCAACATACTAACCCCAACCAAGACAAATGATAGCTCAAGAAAGCAATATGATCATGTACATATGTAGACAACAAAGTGAAAACTGCAAGCAACAGAGTTGAAAAAAAATTACCAAGCCACAGAATGTGAAGACATCCAAGTAAAAGCTGATTATCATGGACTTAACCCTGTCATTGGTCATGACTCATCATGAACTTTCCAAGTCCCGAAGAGATACATGAAGCTGATCCAGGAGATTTCTGTTATCGTTCATGACTTTACAAGTCCCAACAAACTGCCTTTGATGTATCAGATATCGATCTTGAGAATACTGCTGGTTTCCATTTGCTGAAGTAAGTCAAGATTTGTAAGGGCATTCCAACCGCCAGCACCTATCTGAATTCAGCACCCTTGCATCCAAACCAAAAACCCCCTCCGAAGTCACTTACAAAGATCAGAACAACACAGTGAACACATCTGGTGCAAACCACAAACTCCCTTCTAAGTTACTTACAAAATCAGAACAACACAACGCACACATCAATATATCGCAAACCCAAAACCCCGTTCGAAGTTACTTACAAAGATCAGAAGAACGCAGTGCACACATCACTATATCGCTGGTAGAAGCACCTACCATTGAACACTACTACTACTACTCCATACTTCAAGACGCACGCATGCACAATGTAACCATGCGTATTGTTGCAAATGGGTTAGACTATGAAGCTCTTCATATAGCTTTCGGCGAAACACTTTCTAGCTGCTCACGAGAGATGAATGGGTTCTAGCCTCATGATGTCAAGAGAGAATGAACGCATCATGAATAGGGCCGTTGAAGGAGTACTTGGTTGATGGCCGGTGGAACGCGCCCGGTGACATGAGCTGCTTGTCATATTCCTGCAAAGGAAGGAAGGAAGGACGGACGGATGGACGGACGGACAACGAACTGGTAATTTATGGGTGGAGCGCGGCGACAGCACCTGCTCGTTTGCCTTGTCATATGCATGCGAAGAAAGAGAGGACGGACATAGACGCCCATAATGTGAAGAGCGAATGCAACATGAAGATCGTGCCGTTTAAGGGAGTACTTTGGTTGCTGGGTGGAGCGCGGCGCCAGCTGCATGGAAAGCGCCGTTTGAGGGTATTTGGTTGCTGGTTGGATCGCCTTGTCGTGCACGCCAAGAAAGGACGGACATCGACGTCTACGGGCAGAAACACTAATTGTGTTGCTTCAATTGTTGGTGTACACATTCTGTAATTTCAAAGGAAATGAAATTCATATTAGGTACATGCTACAGGTTCATTCGCTTTCTTTTTCGATTTTTTTTCTTTTGGATTTGCATTTATATACTGTAATCATGTAGGTGTTTTTTTTTTGTTTTCAAGGTGGATTTGAAAGAGTCAATTGATCTTATGCAATTGTTTCTTCTGCAAGTATATTTCCTCCAGTCCCTATATGTCTCTCTATCTGTCTCTATAGGTACTTTGCAAGTGAAGTCGTCAACAGTTGTTTATTTGAGATATTGGTTTTTCTAAATTTGAAGGTTTTTTTTTTTTCTCCAAGCGTTTGTTATTGGAAGGTGCATTGGCAACCGTCAATTATGCAAATTTGTTTCAGTATCTTCCTCTTTTCATAAATGATTTAATTGCAATAGAATTTAATTGCAATAGAATTCAGAAGCTGTTGTAATTGGGACATTGAATATTTTTTGGGTGTGCTTTTCTGCAATCATGTTTAGGTGGATTTGGCAAGGGCGTTCATCTATGCAAACATCTACCTATATTTGTGTGCAGCTCTCTCTATGTGTTTTGCAGTAGAACTCATGAGAAATTGTTGCAGTTGGGGCATTTAGTTCCAAAATAGAGAAATAAAGCATAGCGGGTAAGTTTAGTAGCATCTTAACTCACATTCCGTATTCGAAGAGATCTCTAGAGTCTCTCTCTCTCCAATCAAGGCTCAATTCTCAACATCACATTAGTTGGTTGTAGTTATATGCCGTTTTTCTTAAAGCAACACATCTACATACTCATCTTTTAAATCTGTTGGTTCAAGGTCGGTGATCATTGATAATCATCATCATGCTGATGGTGCATGGTATAAATTCATTTCAACTAATGAGTTCTTACTTAAGGAAATTTCAATTAAATCGTTTTTTGTATTATTGATCCATGGGTTTTTGTTTAATGATGATGACCATCATTTAAGTGCAATGTGGTGGCTTATTAAAGCCAAAATTTTTAAAAAGTAGTTGTATGGTATTTAAGGTTAGGTGGAGCTTTCACCCTTTATGAATAACTAAAATAAGGCCAATTCCAACACTAAATACACTAGCCTACCTAACACAAACTAATTCATACTGAAATGTAGTATAACAAGATTACAGGGTTTCAACAGCTACAAGGTCACACTCCTCTATATGTTAGGGCTTGGGAAATAAAATCTGGGGCATTTTGTCGAGAATCCTTTTCGTCCCGAGGAATACAATTTAGTGTAGAAATCTTTATTGGCTTATGATTTAATCCACATGTTTGGCATAGTTGTGTCCATTGCAAATCTCAAGGAAAATACAACATTCTACTCCTAACCATGTTCTTAAAACAATATAAACTGTTTCTGTGTCATTATGTATTTTCCTTCAAGTAAATCTCAAAAATATATGCAAATACCTAAAAGTAAGAACTTGGCATATATATGACTCGGAACATACCTCCTGAGAACCAAACAATGAAAAAATAATATCAATGTTCCCAACCGTATGTGTAGTTAATAAGAAGATAACAAAATAGCCATTGATAATATTGAGGTAAAACTACATGTAATGACAAGGGCTTTTTTTGTGGCGGATTTTTGCCACTTGGTGACCAAAAACATAATGGGTTGTGACTTGTTCAAAGGATTTTTAGGGAAAAAAAAGGCCCAAAGTCACCATATTTTGGGGGAAACAAAATTTGAATTTGCCTTACTTAGACCATAGGTTCTAGAATGTTGCTAGTATAATGTGGGGTTTGAAAATAAAATCTACTTTCCTCTCTGACCTGTAGCCAAATTTGGCTAAGCTCTCTGGTGGATGATTGCCAGTTCATCAACCTCACAAAATGGGGGGGGGAAAAAAAGAAAAAAAATGAATATTTAGCAAAATTTGGTGATATTTTAGAAAAATAGAAAAATCCCTTTTGTGTTGGTAGGCAAGTGTGGCAATTTTTGGGGGTTTCTCTTCAAAAAAACAGGGAATTTATGGCAGAATATTAATTTTTCAAAATATTTTTCACAAAATGGCAAAATTTCGCCAAAAAAAATAATCACTCACATGACCTGCTTATTCATAATAAAGGGGTTTTTGTCAACAGCTTGTCCCCTAAGATTTTCTCTAGTGTGGGTTCCCCATATGTCTCTTTCTGTCTCTTCACCCCACAAGCATCACCTGGCAGAGAGTCACTATTGCTCTGGTGGGTGCATTTCACTGGTGGCATCCAATCTCCAGTGCCTATCCAACTCCAAGTTTAATGTCATCTAGAGACCTCAAGGCCAACTATGCTAGAGCCTGGAAGACCCCATCTCTCATGAACTATGCAACATCACTACTGTGGTACCTTGACAGCTTGACACTAACTAAATTATTTGTAAAAATGTTGAAATTTTTCAAAAATAATTTTTTCACAAGAGGAAAATTTTGTGAGGGAAAATAAAGAATCTTCTTCAGAAATATTCTTCTTTTCAACTTGGAGTCTTCAAATTTAATTAATTATTCAACAGATGTGTGTTGAAGCTGCCCTTGTACTAGGGTACTTAATCCTTTCAAATAGCTGTTGCCTAGAATCTTCAGGGTTCAATGAACCTTTCATTTTGGTGCAAATTAGTTTTGCACTACTTCATTTGGGGTGAGTACGCACCATCGACTATGGCCTGTCACTGAATTTTCACTTCCATGGTTGGACAGTCCATTGGGCAGGCTCGAGTTTATGGTTTCGTGTACTCATGGCCCATCGTCCACAGTTGGCACAAGGAGTTATTTACAAATGCTTTCATTATGTACTCAGCTTGATGAAGGAATTTTTTCCTTTCCGAGTAAGTGTAGGGTAACGACCAGTGTTGGGCGGGTATCACAAATACCCTGGCATCACCTGGGCATCCTGGTTTGCTCTCCTCATGACTGAAAACTGGATGGGAGAACCAGTTTTTTTAAAAAACAAAAACTGAGAACCAGGTAAGGTCTGACCCTTTACCTGGGTTGGGGTCTCAGGGTTTAGCCACCGGGAAAAATTAGGGTTAAGTTGGAGCCGCCACATTCCAACGGCTCCTTCCTGCAAACCCTAAAATTTTGCATAAAAAGGTTTTATCTCATGTGTGTTGTGCATTTTGTTGTGAGTTTGCCCGAACCCTTTAGAGGAATCTGAAGCAGTTGTTCAAACATAAGAAAAGAAGTTATGAAAAGCTAAGGGGGATGTGTTTGTGCAAGATGGCCAAAGCTGACCCCGCAAGATTTTGGAGGCGATATCGTGCGCAGAAAGAAGCCGTGCACGGCATCGGGAGGGAGGCGCTCCGGTAGGGCTTTGTCGCGCTGCTGGGGCCGCCTTCCTCACCACCTGATCCGGTCGTTCCCGCCCCTGCCTGTGACGTGGATGGCTACACTTTGAGTCAAGACATTCAACTGTGTGAAATTGCTGATGCTATAAAAAGGTTGAAACGGGGAAAAGCAGCGGGGTTAGATGGAATGAAATCTGAATTTGTGATCAATGGGTGTGACGCACTGCTACGCATTTTACAGACCTTGTTTAACAAGTTATTAAGCGAGAGGTTCTGTAGCTCTCTTGCTATGGGAGTAATCCATGCATTGTTCAAGAGTGGGGATGCCTCATCTGTTGATAACTACAGAGGAATAATCGTCGGCCCTGTGATAACTAAACTCTTTGCTATGGTACTTGAGAGTAGGCTTCGCTCTTAGGCTGAATGTAAGGGATACGAGCACATGGCCAAGTGGGGTTCAGACAAGATTATCGCACTATAGATAACATGTTTGTGCTACAAACGCTGATTGACTCTCGAACGCGCTGGCCTAGAAAGAAGCTATACACATGTTTTGTTGATTTCAGGAAAGCATTTGATACTGTGCCTCGCGAGAAGCTATGGCGGGTGCTGGAGGGCATTGGCGTCGGCGGGCGCTTCCTTGCATGCCTGTAATCCATGTATAGCCAGGACCAGGCATGCGTATCGCACCCTACGGAAAGCCTCTCCAGCACATTCCCATGCACAATTGGCATGAAGCAAGGCTACACGCTGAGCCCACTATTGTTCAGACTGTACATAGATGCCTTGGAGTCGCGCATCATTGCGCTAGCCGGTGACAACGGTCCCGACCTCGCAGGCACCGCTGTGAAACTATTGTTTTATGCCGATGATCTAGTCTTAATGTCCAAGTTGCTGCGGGGACTCCAAAAGCAGCTTGATGAGCTCAGCGCTTTTTGCAAGGAACGGGACTTGACTGTGAACGTGAAAAAGACCAAGGTCGTTGTCTTTGGGAGCAGAGTGAACTCCTCCCCAGTGCACTATGATGGATCACCTGTTGAGGAGGTTGCATCCTTCCATTATCTAGGAATTAAGTTGCACCGGAGCGGGTCATTGAAGACCGCCGTCGAACATTTGGCGGCAGCCGGGCAAAAAGCGGTATTTGCTTTGAAACGGCGTTGCGCTGACCTAAAAATAAACGACCTAGCCATTGTGTGTCAGTTATTTGATGCACTAGTCATGCTAGTTCTGAGCTATGGTTGTGAGCTGTGGGTTGATGAACCGGCCACCAAGTCCTTGGAGGCCATCCATAGAAGCTTCCTAAAAAGCCTCTTAGGTGTGAATGACACCATTCCCAGTCGGATAGTTCTAGCAGAATTTGGCAGGTTCCCACTGATCCTATTCTGGCATCAGCAAGCATTGAAATACAAAGCAAGGATGTCCACCTCACTACCATCCCGCTTGATGAGTTTAGCATTCAATGTTCAGCAAGCTCTGTTACGTAGACAAAAGCGTTGGCTTCGTAAATTGCAAAACTGGGATTCAGAAGGGGATATTCAGCCTTCTTCCCAAGTGCCCCCTAGTATGGCAAGCATGCAACAGATCTTTTTGGACTCTTCGGGTGGGGGCAATAGGCTTGCAAACTACTTCAGACTGTATGGTAGCAGCGCCTATGGTTTTCAAGCATACCTTAGCCTTGTGGACAATGTATAGCTTAGAAAGTGCCTTTCACACTTCCGTTGTTCTAACCGCTACTTGGGGATTAAAACCGACCGCAGGACCAAGCCCTTGAAAACTCCCATTTGTGAAAGACTATGCAAATAGTGTAACTTAGGTGTGGTCGAAGACGAAGACCATTTTCTGCTTGTATGTCCAGCCTACGAAGATATTCGTGGCAAGTTTAGGCACCACTTGCCAATAGGACCTATTACATCTATACAGGATTTGGTATCATGTCAGAACCAGTCTGCTCTTGTTAGGTTTATCGAACAGTGTCTCCAAATCAGGACACAGTAGTCATGTCCGCCTAATGGGTCTCTCTGGCCCAAGGACAGGCGTAAAATTGTAACTAACTAATTAACTAACTTTAATTCTAGTTAAAGTTTTAATTTTTTTTCTGCTTTAAGCTTTGTTGTTTTGTTTTGCCTTGTTGCTCTGCCTTTTCTTCACCATCACATATTACTGCAAGGCTATTTGCCATCACTACCTTGTTGCTCACACCTTGTTACTTTGCCTCTCATTGTTACACCTTGCTACTCTCGCTATTGCACCTTCATGCTCTACCATCACGGCTTGCTACTTTGCCTTGTTATTATGCCATCATGCCTCGTGTTCATGCCTTACTACTCTACCTTGTTGTTTGTCATGCCTTGTTGTTCACCTTTTCTTTAGGTACCTCTTGCCACACCCCCATTGTTGCTCGCCTTCATGCCTTATTGTTCTACTTTGTCAGTTGGAATTCCCTCCCCACTCTCTTGTGTAAGTGGAGGAGCTCAAAACAACAACAACAACAAGTTTCATCCAACAACATAGGTAAATTTTTGTTCCAGATTTTTTGAGATTTATTTTTCTTTCCTTTATATTTTATTTGTTTGTTCTATTTGTGTTTGTTATTTTGTTTTTAGTTGAATATATATTTTTTTAGTTTAGTTAATGAATTTTTATATGTTTAATTTTTTGCTTTGTTTGTTTGTGTGCAAGATTAAAATTCAAACCTTTGATTGATCTAAGACCCTTAAACCTCATGATGAAATGAGAGAGAAAAGTGAGTGATTTCTTGATAATTTTTTGATACCTTAAACCCCCATTGTTTGCAAATGTTTTTTTAAAACCTTTAAACCCATTTGCTTGTAAATGCATTTTTTTTGTTTTCTTTTCTTTCTTTTGATTAGGAATTTTATTAGAATTTTGGCATAATTTGTTGAAAAACAATTATTTTCTGCATTATCTTTGGACATAGTCTTGTGAAAATTGCCAATGGAACAATCTTCTGCAAATGAGAATATGATAAGTGGTAACAATGAAACAATTGAAATATGTATAAATGATGTAGTTTTGGAAGACATGTATGAGGAAAATCCAAATGTCCAAATAGAAACAAGTAGTAATCTAAAAAATGGTAGTGAAGAAATAATGAAAGGTAACTTGAAAAAATTGCATGTTCAAAAGAAAATTTGGAAACCACATGGAAGAACTACTTTATGTTGGAGTTTTTATTGTGTGAATGATAATGCAAAAATTGATTTGGTAAACACATAAATAATGCATTGCATACTTTGTTATCAAAATCTGGTAATTAGAATAATTCCAAAAACTCAAATGAAGAAGGATTAATTTCTTATTACAAAACCTATGGAATATTTTTTCTTAAAAAACAAGTGCAAATCGTTCTTTTATTACACAAAGGTTTGAAAAAGTGAACAATTTGTTGAGAGATATTAAAGAAAGACGGCCTTCAAAAAGAAAAACAAATTCATTTGGAAAGTCAATCTCTAAACTTTTTTCTATCAAAGAATCCTTCAAGAAAAAAAGATGTGTCATAGAAAGAATTTGTAGAGGACCTTTATTTGTTAATTGTCAAAAACAACTTACTTATCTGGTTTATGGAAAGTATTTGGCTCAAACGTTTGGTTCTTTGTCTTTGTCCAAAATTAGATTTCCCTTCCAGAAGGCAATTTCCACAAGATATATTATTAGGGTTAATGGAGAAGACAAATCAATTATATGTTGTACTTGCCTTGGCAAAATGTTATTTTACAACAACTAACTTTAACCTTTGGATGTCTAAAGGAACTTACAATGTGTTTGCATTGGTGATTAATTTTCTGAACAATGATTAGCAGCCAAAACATGTGATTATTAGCTTATTTGAAACAATAGAAACAACAAGGAAAGCCTTGGCCAAAAGTTTGACAAAATTGTTGGACAAGTATTGTTTTCTCTTTTTAAATATTGTTTACATGTCAAAGATGAAAGATTTAATCTCAATGCAATGATTGTAATGACTATTGCATTGAAATCTATTATAAATTATGAATCCTTTGGGTTAAAAGAGAACTTTCAAGGTACTTATTTTGGACATGATTTTTCAAAAGCATGTTAATATGGCACTACAGAAGAAAAGGTCTACAAAAATCTAAAATATGTTTCTATCAAGTTTACCCAAGAAAATTTGCAAAAATGCATCACTTGGCCTAAGAAATCTAGGAAGGGTAGACATGAATGGAATAAAGCTTGTCTTGAAATTGGAATTTGACCCAGAAAATTTAACATTCCAATCAAAACAAGGTAGTTTTTGAATTCATTATTGTTTCAAATCTTTATAGTTTTTATGGTTTAAAATTTGATAGTTTAACTAATCAAGTTATTATTGGTTATTTTGCAAGTTTGCTAGTAAAATCATTATGTTTCAAAAGGGTTTACAATTTTGATCTACCATTATGCTCTATTACAACAAACAAACTATTGTCACGAAAGTCACTAGTTGAGCCTACACCTCTAACATGGTAAATTTCTCAATTGTTGACTATCTTTTCTTAGTTGTTTCTATCTATGTTCTTAATTAGTTACATGGACATTGGCTTCTTAGTGATGCTTTACACTTTGCCATTTCCATGAGTTTGAAACTTAGGGGGAAAAAAACCAAGTTTTGCCTTCATTTGAAAGCCTAATAGATGATGATTCAATTATTAATGATGAAATATCTTTGTTGGCCTTTAACATTGGAAGGGAGGTAGTCAATGTGCTAGATTCTTTCCTCTCAATCTTAAAGGTTTATGATAAGAAAAAAGCCCATAATATGATTTCTTTGATGCTAGACCCTAAATATAAGAGCCTTTGTATAGCATCCTCATTTATTGGAAGGGAACAAGGGGTTGCTCTTGTTGAGGAATATGATAGGAAATCCTTATATCCTATGTTGGTCAAATGTCATGAACATTTGCATCACCATGGGCATTAATTAAAATAAGGCCCTACATCACCATGGGCATTACTATAATAAGGGCATGCATGAGGTGGAGTTAAGGCCATTACATAATGTTAAATTTGACAAATCATTTTTATTTTACTTTATTTACTCTAATACCCAACCAAGTATCTTCTTGGTATCATGGGAATTTTTTTAAAAAATAACACCAAGATTTTGAAAAGAAAAAGGTTCATGTTTGGGTGGGCATTTCACTTTCCAAAATGCCCACTAGTTGTTTATATAAGGTGTTGTCCATTCACTACTACAAAAGGTAATTTTTTTACCTTATTGGAAATGTTTCTTTAGGAATGAATTAGTGTCAACTAGATATCTGGATTTTCCAGAAATTCGTCTTGGATATCATCCCATATATCAAAAATGACATCCATCAAATGTCATTGGGAATGATATCCGGTCTCATATTCGAGGTGCTAGATGTCATCCATTGTGATATTTGAAAATTATGTTGAAAATAAATATGTTCACATCTGATTTAGATATCAAATCTAAGGCTGGATATCAAGATTAATAATTAGTAAGTAGGTTAGGTGATTAATTAGGCTAAGTTTCTAGGCTCACAACTATCTATCTTTTTTTCATTTGTTTGATGCAACTAGGGTGGTAAGAATCTTTAGACAATTTTAGACTATTATGGGGACACATTTTCAGAGGTTTCTTCAAAGTCGTAGTCAATAGTAGTAATTATTGTGGCTATATTTTCTTTCAAAAGTAATTTATGATTTTTTTTGTTGAATTTTTTTAGAAAAAAATCATCTTTGACAAAATATTCCCTTTAAATTTTAAAAAAAAATGATGTTGTCTATGGGAAATTTCTCACCCCAAAAAAAAAAACTAACACCAGCATAATTGGCAAGCAAATTTTTGAATTTTTCATATGTGAATCTATTGATATTTCATTAATAAATAAATGATGAATATCCAAGAACACTGATATCTGAGTCATATTGGAAAATGTGAAATTTTGATATCTGATTTGCACATCTAACTTTTTTTAAAAATAAAAATGTAATATTTTTACTCAACACATAAAAGAATGACAAATATCCTTATGTGGTGGATATCCCAAAAAAATGACATTTGCCTAACATTGCTATGAATGTGAGGGCATGACCAAATCCACCTCATGCAGATCTCCCACATGTAGTTTTTGGATCAGAAATGCAATAGGATAGGAAGGTGGTATTCCAATTCAAGGCCATATTGTTACATTTTGCCATTAAAAGGAAATGTAGGTAAAATGTCACACATAGAGTTATAGGAATCATGCAAATTATCAAACTTATAGAAAATTTTCATCATGAAGTTTTTTTTTTCAATTATGTTTGACTTCATAATATTAAAGAATTATATGTTTTGAATTTTTAAAATTTTAATAATGAAATGCTTATAAACCTTTCATCCAATTGTGTCAAAACACATAACTAGGAGCTAAAAAAGGCGTTGACAAACATTAGACATAATCAATCAAAATCAAACATTTATTTTTATTACCATTTCAAATCATAGTAACCAAATAAATTGTTGTTTATTTTTTTATAAAAATTATAGCATTACTTATAATTTTTTCATTGTTAAAAAAAATCAATAATTATTTAATCTTAATTTCCATTTTTTTAAATTACTAGAATAACCACCAAGTTAGTCCTTTTTTCCTCATATGAATATCAAAAAACTTAAAGTAAAAATTCATTTAATCTAATTTTAAGTTTTTCTTTTAATTTAAGACATTTGAAAATGTACACCTATTGCATAAATGGAATCAATTTTGCAAAGGACTATTGAAAGGACTCATATAATAAAATAATTTTTATTTAAAAAATATAGATGATAATAACATATTAGCCACATTCAAAAAAAAATCATAATTTTAAAAATGTGGAATTCCAAAACTTTAAAAATTCAAGGAAATGTTTCAAAATTGTTTCCGAATTTCAAAGTTTTAAAAGTATTTTACCATGTATAAATGGGTTATAATGTACATGATGTATTAAGAAAAGTTATAACTTAGAATATAATAAAATTAAAAGATCTGAAATTTTAATTTTTGGTGATGACTTAAAAATTTTGATCATTTTTCAAGATGAAACATTGAATTTATAAAGAATTTGCACACTTTTTTAAATTCATATTTATTCAACAATGACTAACCAAAAAATGTGATGCATTGAGGAAAATTTTAATATTTGTTAAAAATTTCATTCAAAAATTCATTTACAAATAAAAGTTATTTTTGGGAAAAAAACTTGCAATCATTTTCCAAAGTAATCATTTGGCTCCTAGTTACAAGTTTTGACCCAAATTGTATTTCAATCCCAAAAATATGTTATTTGGAATACCCTAGCAATATGGTTTTCTTTTTCTTTATTGAGTTGCATTTCTATATTTGTGTTTATCTTGTGACCAAGGCTTTTTATTGCCTGAAGCTAATGGACATGCATGTGTAGATTTTGGGTGCACCCATTTAATCGATGGGTTGTTTTAAAGTCTACCCATCTACTTCTTGGGTTTATTATGAAAATATGAATGTTGGGTAACTAATTTAATCATGCCTCTATATCACTTCTTTTTTTTGGTTGTCACTTGCCTTTTTGTATCATGAAGTTTCATATCACAATTCATATGACTAATTTTTTTAATGAAATTTGTTTGATAAACATACAAATGATTAACTTCAATTCCTTTAAATCTTATTGAAATGAGATTCCTAAAAAATTGATTTGAAAGACTATGCAAGAATTGATTAAAATAAAATTTGTCAATTTTCATATATATTTTTTAAGATATAATTTTTTAAAATTAGTTTTCTATTTTTAAAAAATTAATAAGGCTTTAATGAAGATTTAATAACAAAAACCATAATGAAGTTTTTTATTTTATTGTTGTTACCTTTTTATGTTGTAAAGATTTATTATTGCCCTAAGATAGTAGACATGCATGTATGATTTTAGGTTTTACCAAGCATGTATGCGGCAAAACATAACTAGTTTTTTCAATTTTGGGACATTTTAAAATTTCCAAAATTAGTCGAATTCACAATAGGAAAAAAAATCCAAAAATTCATGATGTTTTGTTAAATAAATAAAAAATTCCCCCAATTTTATTTTTTTTGGGCACATCTAATTTTCGGAAGGTTGTAGTCTTGCAATCATATTATTGCATAGTTCACCTCCCATTGAAACATGTAATGTAATCATAACTAGCCATCATCACAAAGAAAACATGGATCAGCACACCAAAAATTTCAACCCTTAGAAAAACAATATATGGAAATAGGTTCAATCTAATTTATTTGAACTAGCATTTGTTGGTGGGATAATTTGTTGAAAATTTTGCAATTGGGAGAAAAAAAAAGCTAATTCCATCTTAGATTCCTCCTTTTATGAAAAAAAATTGTAAAAATATTTGAGTTTCTTTTTTGGAAACAATGTTGGCACATTTGAACTCTCTTTTTATTTTTGAAATAAATTGTCACCACTTTTATACTATTCGGATAGTTTTCTAAAAAATTGTTGCCAATTAATGTTGAATGTATCTTTGGATGTTTGTTGCCTACTACTACATAAAAATATTTCAAAATACCCCCAGTTATCTATCCAACATTTAAAAATCTGACTATTTAATTTTAATGTAACAATCATAGACTTTTACTGTTTATATTCCATACACTTTCAAATATTTGATCAAACCATCGCTTAATAATCATTTCAGTAGCTATGGATTTTGGATTTATCTTTTTCCAAGTGCATTATGCTCCACTTGTGTGTTAGGGGTAGAAACCAAGTATTGGTTACAATGATATCATGTTGTCTCCCATACCTATCATGCATGCTAGTTATCGTGGACACACACCAAAGGTAAGTAACCTAATTGAGAAAGGGAGAAGTTAATTGTGTTAAATTCATTTGCAAATAAAAAGCATAAAAGAACTAAGGGAATATAACTTACTTTATATATCATTTCTAAAAAAATTATAATTATATAGAAAGTTGCCAAATTTTAGAAAATTTGGTAACTTCTTCATGTTAGGACAAAATTTCATGTCTCAATCATACTTGACTTGGTAACCTAAAGTGAATATTTTGGTTTTGATGAAAGTAATTAATTGATTGTGGGGTGCAAATGGGTACAATGAGCCAACATGATTACTTTAAAAAAGGACTATATGTCCTTTTTCCCAAAAAAAACTTTTTGATATGAATGAATTTTGGAACAATTTCTTTTGCAATTTGTTATAATAAATGCTTATAGTTGTTCAACTACATGAAATATTTTTTTCATCATTGTTGAATAAATATGAATTTTCGAAAGTGTCCTGATTATTTGTAAATTTAATGTTTCATCTTTAAAAATGATAATAATTTCAAGTCATAACCATTTTTAAAATTCTTGTATAATAAACTAAATATTTTTAAAAACACATGTACATTCTACCCCATTTATGTGTGGCAAAGGACTTTTAAAGTTTTAAAATTCTAAATCAATTTTGGAAAAATCTTTGAATTTTTAAAGTTTTATAATTCTACATATTTTAAGGTATGAGTGTTTTTTTAATGTGGTTAATAAGTATTTATCCTCTTAATTTTTTTCCCATGCAATGTGTTTTATTATATGAGTCCTTTTGATAGTCCTTTGTAAAATTGACTCTTAACTAACACATTGTTGTTCACTTTTAAAGGTTTTTAATCAAAACTTAAAACTAAAATTTCATCAAATGGGTTTTTGGTTTGAATTCCTTGACATTCATATGAATGAAAAAATAATAACTTGCCATGATTTCCATGGCTTTAAATGGCAAAACATAAATATTTTTTCAATTTTGATTTTTTTCTTTATGATTTGACACCCTTTTTGGCATGTTAAATTGTGATTGCACCCTATGGTCCTTGATGTTGTGGAATATTATATGTTATGCGACTTATATTAATTTTGAAAAGGTTTTGCTAGACCAAAAAACTTTCACATGGAGTCTTAGAATCTAATAACCTTCTAATTTTAAAGAAAATTCTAGATGCATAAATAAATGCATAAAAATTAGCAAATTTATTCGAATTTGCATTAAAAAATAATGATTAAATTTTTTTCCAAATTTTTTTTTGAAAAGGTGTTCAAATTCCTTAAAAAGCAAGTGGTCATGTATTTTTTCCAATTTTATAAATGTAACATCACTAGGGCATTAATTACCAACAAATTTTATAAAGGAGCGCTAAAAATTTTCTCCAAGCCTCAAAAAATAATATGGCACATTTTTGGAAAAACATTCAAATCCAAAAAAATTATTAAAAATCCACAAAAAAATCTAATATAACCCATCAAAATCCATTTTTGAAGGTTGTTGTTATTTTATGCATCCATAAAAATCCTCAAAAACATTTACAATTTTCCATGATTGGTCATATAGTTACTACAAAACATGAATATTCCAACAATGACTTCATCAATTTATGCTAAGAAGAAAAAGTTAAAACAACCAAAAAGATTAGAAGTTCAAATTGCCATTGGAACATTTCCATGGGCACATTGCACAACATGTTTTGGATGAACATTAGTAAAAATTTGCCCAATGTTAGGTTTGATAATGACCTTGGTTTAAAGTGATGAAACTAGCAAAAGCCACCTCACACTCTAACACCTAAAGTTGATTGGCTAGATATATTGACTAAGTGGTTTGTTATGATAAATTCTAAATTTTATGACCCTGGTTTCATGTTTATAGGTGGGGATTGGATGTGAGAAAATATTGTTGTAGGGCCCAATGCCGAGTAGGGGTGGAATTGTTCTTAGGTTCACACTTTAACCTCATGATCATGAAATAACATTTCATTTCCAAAATGCCTTTGCCTAGTGCAAGTCAATACGACAAGCTTACCTCCTACTAGTATGACAAGAAACTACAAGCATGAAGACAATCATGCACAAAAATGAAGGAGTGTTGGAATGGAGATGAATATGTTCATGACCACATTTTCTCATTAGCATTTATAGTATACTAGAATTGGTGGTAGTTGGCAAAATGTACTACAATAGGTGTGAATAATAAAGATAGACCTATTGTTTTGCATCACAAGGTGGTTGTCAAGTAACGAATTTGATTTGATTTGATTTGATAAGAGATGGTGCCCATTACACCTTACTAGATTAGTTTTAAAAGGATTTAGGGTTTGGTGTCTACAATAAAAACTTTTGAAGCTTCATTTGGTGTATGCCTCGTAGTGCCTTGTTCCCAAGACATTACTCAACTATTAATTGAAGCAAGTGACAAAAGTTTTTATGGTAGACACCAAACCCTTGGTTTTTTTGGTTAACCAAATAAGGGGCAATGTTCATTGTCTCAAATATTTACTTGACCACAACTTTGGGTGAAATTTTAAGTTTGTTTTCATCATGCATGGATTGTGATCTCATGTTGCTAATTGTCATTAGTTCTAGCATATTATAAGTTCGCAAGTATGAAAGAGCATCTTCACATCCATTTTAACACATCTTCATTTTTGAGCATGAGTTTTCCATGCCTATCTTACTTATGGTGGGGTGTAAACAAAGTTAGAACTTTAAACTTGCATTATTTTTTTGTCATCTTTTTCTTGCATGGGTTGTTGACTCAACTAGTTCACACTTGAAAACAAATAGAATTAGAGCTTAGACATGTGCTAATATATCTTTTCATCTTTGCACATGAGTTTATTTTCTAAAACATGTCATTTCCACATTAAATTTTGTGATTACAATGATTCCATAGACAACATTACTTGACTAAAATCATTAACTATATATAATTTGATTCGGATATAATTATTATATATTTTTGACTAATTAAGAATGTCCAATATCACTAAATCCAATTTTTATTTTAATCATATTGGAGTCTAATTACACATGTACTATGTACACCTAAATGAATATTCAAGTTGTAATGTTGTCATTGAATTGTATCATTCACACAATGACATGAATAACCACGTGTCACAATGCATAACAAAAAATATTTCACACATTTGTGACGATTATGATTATACTAGCATGATTAAACTCTATTAATCAAGGGTGACATGGATGTCAACATACGTAACAATCAATGTTTAAAATGACATGTAATTATGAAATTATAAAACTTATAAAATTATAAATATTTTCTAATACTATGTGTTTCAAATGTAAAATTAATTTCATTATAGAGTTACGTTATTAAATTATTAAATTAAAAAATTAACATTAATTTTTTAATAAATATTTTAAATTAATGGAATGTCTTGAAATGTGAAATTAAAGAAATTTGAAATTACTCAAATAATCTTAAATGTGAAATTCATCTAATTTTAAAAACTTAATTTAATAAAATGTATTATATTGGGATTTATGGTCCCAAAATTATTTTAAATTATTTATTTTTCTGACATTTGAAAGTAAAGACATTAAAAAATGAAAAGGAATGAAGTAAAATTTTAAATTTTAATTCAATTTTAAATTTTTTTCGTTCAACCCAATCTTAATTTTTTTATTCCGTGATTTATTAGTTGAAACAAGTGTTTTTTAAACCTTATGACCGAAAAAATTGTTTTGTTATACTATTCTATTAATGTATGTAAAGAAAATTTCAAAAAAACATCATTTTCAAATTGTTTCAAGTTTTTTTAGCCTAGGAGTTTGTTAAATAATGAAAAAATTGATTACATTGTGTTAAAAATGTTTTTGGGTATTTTTTATTCATTATAATGATTTCAAACATATGGTCTATTCTTGTAATATATTACGAATGTTGCTATATAAGTAAATTCAAAAATTCCAACTTTAATTTAAATTACCAAGGTCCAAGCATGCTAAAGTATGCCAAAAAAGTAGTCATCCAATGCAAAAAAATAGAATTATGTGAAAGAAGGTTTTTTAAGTAGTTCAAATGGCTATTAAGATTGAACTTTTGAATCATATGAGACAATCAAATGTGGGATGGAGAATTTTTTTGAGTTTAAAGATTTAATATGAACTTTTAAAATACTTATTTGTTATGTATTTTCCAAAACTATGCTACTATCACATTTGCCTACAAGTACCCATTTCTTTTTGCACAAGTGACCATTTATGAAACCAAACATATGGTTCATTTAAGAATTATTTAAAGCATGTTATTCAAATTTTAAAATAAAAAATGCAAAAAATTATATACACATAGAATAATATGTTATGCATGATTTTTTTGCTAAAATGAAAATATACATTTGAGAGGGTTCAAATTATGTAAATTGGATAGATTTAATAACAAAATATGCATAATGGAGGTCATTTGTGCATAGGAACAATATTCCAAAATTCTAGCAACTTCTGGGTGCACATGTGTAATCTTGAGGGGTTAGAGAAGCAAGTAACAAATATCCTTCAATCTAGGCAAGTAGATTCAAATAGGTTGTTGCCACATTTTAACTGTGAAATGGAGTTTTAGGGCTTGATGGTCATTGTTGGATGGAGGGTTTTTGGTTAGGCGTTTGACATTGCAATGCAGGAATGTAGGGCAAGAGCAAGGCATGGGGTTTGTCTTGGTGGGGTTTGAAGCTCCATGATTTTCTTTCACCACCTACAATTTTTTCCCAACACCTTAACAATGGCAATGCAACACAAGTTATTGTAGATGGGGCAAATATTAATGATCTGAATTGAATGACGAACCACCATGTTGTCATGTGAAGGTTGGTCAACAAGGATTTGTATGGCCTACCTTGTGGATTCTTGTTGAGTTAATCTAGGAGTGAAATCTAGAATAAGTGATGAGTTGTTGATGAATATTTTTTATTTCATATGAATAATAACTTCTAGAATGGGGTTGGTATGTATATCTTCTGAAATGTCCAAAAGTTTGCAGCCTCCACAAAAGTATTAAGCATGTTTAAAACATTTAACTTGTCAATTATTGAATCCACATGAAATGTTGTCCAAAAAGGGAAAACTATTAAATGATTTTGAAATAATTGGGGTCAACATATAAAGACTATGAAAAATGTATGAAAAATCACATTCTAAAAGAATTGTAATTTCCATATGTTTGTAACATGGGTTGTTAATTTGTAAAAATCCAAGATATCAATAAGTGTACCATTGCAAACTAAATATTTCTCTGTAATTGCAATGAATTGAGCTAATGTTAAGGCCTAAACAATTGGAACTTTGAAACACCCATTGCTACAATGCAGGCATGGAAAAGGGTTGCATGTGGGGCGAATATTGCAACAAATGCATAGTTTTGGGAGCAAATCGTATGATTTCGTCTAGATTTCAAAACAAAAAATCATACACCATTATGGGCCAATGCTATCATAGCCAATTATGTCATGGTCAAGGAATGAAATTTCTTTGGAGATATTTCCATATACAACCCATTTGCAATGGCAAATTGGGGTGGCCCATTGTACAAAACTATTTGAAGTGATTTTAAAATGTTGTACAGATTGAAGTTGTGGAGAGTATGACAATAAAGGTGGATGCAACTAAATCCCCCAAGTTGATAATAACATACCTTCAATAATCTTGTATGGGGGTTGAAGTGCATAATGATTAAAAAGAGTTGGTGGGAGGTTTACAAAAGGTTGTAATTTTCACCTCATGAGTTCTAAAAGTAATTCATATGGGAAATATTTATGCAAGGATGATATGGGAACAAGATTGTCACAAACAACACAAATTGATTCGTCTATTCTTGTACTTAAACACAATTTAACCATATCATATATCTCATGAAGGTGAGGCAATAGGACAAGACCAATGACATTTTTAGCATCCAATGATTCGAGATAAGCTAACGTGTGTAATCTTTGGACATTTTCTTTTTTTGTTTCTATTACATGTTGATTTTGAATATATATTTTCCATTGTTCAAGTAGTTTTTGAGCTACAAGAGATTCTTCTACATATTTCTTGCATGCATAATTATTTTGCTTATTTAACCAACATTCATATTTGATAAAAGATTCATTTGCATGTCGTTTATGCATTCGATTTTGTTACAACTATAGGTGATGTTCACAAGTTATACACAATTTTGATGCATCCATTGAATTTTATGTGTGAACACAACAAGAAATTGAATCTATTCAAATAAAAGATTGAAGCAATTAACCTTAATTGTGTTCATGCCTATTTTTAGGTTGTTTTCAAACTAGATTAAAGTCCAATTATTCACAAATGAAAATTCTATAAACATAAATGTAAACGAAATTAATTCATGAATCATTTTTATTGTTTATTATAAGCATGAAATATTGTAATCCATGTGAAAACATTAAAAAAAACTTATTCAATTGTTGGTAATAGGTGTAATCAAATTTACAATATACATCCGTATGATTGCATTAGCATTAAGATGAAGAGAAATGTCCCTTTTGATTTATGTTATGTATGCGCTACTATAATATTCATCAATTTATGAAATTCATTGTTTATAGTATTATGCATTATATGCATGGTTTGTTATAAGTTGTTTTGGGATATACAAATCTTGATGAATTTTTTGGAAAATTAGCAAATCAAAATTGACTTTATTCTACAAAAAAATTAGAACAAAAATTGATTTGACCTAAAAGATGTCCAAATAATCAAATCTAAACAACAAAATGAGGAAAATGAATAGGGCATGTCACAATTTAACTTAACTACCTACATTGACATGAAAAGGCACATGACAAGGCACATGCTAGTGAATTGTTGTTGAATTGATGGGGATGACTATGATAATCATGGGTTTTTGAGATAAATGAAAAAATGAATTTATAATATCCAATAGTTATTCAAGTGACCTCACAAAAAACTAACCAAAAATATTGTTGTTTTGTAGTCCATTGGATTTTTGGGTCCAACATTTGCATTACTTGGTCTCAGTGCTATCAAGGACCTTACTATGGATGATGCATGGCTAATTGGTACTGTTGGTTTAAGTGCCTTGAATCGTTGGCTTTCTTGTCAACCATCAGGTAGGACTAGATGAGTTTTCTAGGTGTAAATATATTTCTTCACTCATAAAGATTGAAGCAGCTAGCAAAGGGAAATGGCAGCTTATTTGGGCAACAAGTTGGTGCAAATGGGCACCAAGATTGTGGGCATCGGGCGGAACTATGCAACGCATGCCAAAGAGCTTGGCAATGCTCTGCCTTCAGTATGCTACATCTATTATATACCTCACCATCTCCTGGCTCCCATTTGTTGATGAATCCCACCTTGGAAGACGTTGTGGGTGTGTGTACATGCATTTGATGTTGTTTGTTTGTGTTTTATTTGGGGGGCGGGGGAGGGTAACAAACAATTGGATGATGATCCCAGCTCAGTTGGGTCTGCAAAGCAATTTATAATGAGTTTGAGCTTTTGGGCATCATTCTTCTTTGTGTTCCATGACTATGCATACTTCCCATATTCCCCTGGTGCATTTGCTGATCATCCAAAACCATGCTTAATTTTTATGTTGTTTTTAGGGTAGCAAGTGATTTTGGATGATCCCAGGACTATTGGGTGCTTGCCAGAAATTGTAGGCCGATTTTCCAACCTCTGAGTAGTTTCTTCTTCTTACTATGATTGCTAGTGCACACCTTGATTCATGGCTGCCAAAAGAATTCAAAATCATGGTGCATTACCATTTTGCATTTTTTGAGCTGCAAAATATGAACTTGTAATTTGATTGACTGAAGTTTCAAATCTAATGCATGATTTCGTGACTTATGGGAGTATTCAGAAACCACTGATTTTTTTGAAGCCCACTTCCTCTTACATAAAGAGAGGGAACAGCAATAGAGATCCCACACCCTTGTACAGCTCTTACAAGACAGCTCTTACAAGAGTCTGTTGTCTTTTGTTCACAAACTCTGCTTACCTTGAAATTTGGAGACATTCTCATAGCCATGTGAATCAACTGAGGAAACTGAAGCTGGATGCCAAGCTAAATGCACTAGGTTGTGGTCTGTCATTTCATTGATGCTACCTTGATTGGAAATCTGTGCACGGTGTAGGTTTGAATTCCTAGTTTCCACAATCATTTCCATGTGTCAACACTCCAGCTTGAATGAAATGTGGCAATCATTTGTTAGCTGTTATGTTGTTGGTTTGACAGTCTCTGGTTTGCTTGAGAAGTGTTGCTAATGGTCAGACAACACATATTTTGGTCAAGTTCATAATGCTCAAAGAGCATTCAAGAATCTATGAGATAGGAAAATTCCTGATCAGTAAGAAGGAACTGGAATGCCCTTCTAGCTTCCAGGACTCCCCAAACCCTGTGTGATATCAAACCTGAGGAGAAAAAGCCTTGAATCTATGTTTGCCAAGAGTGACATCATTGACTCAAAATCCTCTCATCAAGGAAGTTGCCTCTCCTGGCTACATTTCCTGCTTGAAATGTGATGATGCACTAGAATTTCAGAAGAAAGGCCTTGCTCAATGATGCAAATGCTACAAGAGAGCACTTGCAAGAGCAATGTCACCAATTGCTGTGCTGTGTATACTATCATCACCTATTTGCAGCCTTGTCTTCTTCCATGCTGCCAGGCTTCTTGTCTTCCTTTCAGTCCACAGCTCCTGCTCTGCTTTGCAAAGCTTCTCATAATTCTCCATCTCTCATTCCATCTACATGAATCGCAGGAGAGATACTTCTGCACAAAGTGCCCTGCTTTCACCTCAGAAGATAGAATTCCCAACAAAGTGCCCATGCAAGCACATTCACTTAAGAACTTGCTTCAAGAATCTGGAAATGTTTTGCCTTCAGATGCAAAAGTGCACAAGAAAACTGAGTTGCCCACTCACTAGCTAATCAAGGAAAGCATAATAGCTATCATTATCAGAAGCAGGGTTCAAACCCTGCGCATCTGTAGTCTTGCTGCAATTATCACATTAACAAAAGAAAGTGGACAAAGATTTAACAGAAGACATGCATTGCATCACAAAAGAACTCAAAACATGTTTGGTTGTAATACCCTGTTGACATGGGCATGATTCTGATGTTTGGGACTACTAATCTGACATAGGCCTGTCACAAGATTGCAGGTTCATGCTGCTAACCCTGAAGCTTTGCAGAAATCAATTCAGGAAAATAAAACTATTGTCAAACAACAGTCATTGAAGCCCCACTTAGTTATTACAATCAGGCATGATACTACGAGTGCCTATTACCATTTGTAGCTTGGAAGTAAAACATGAAGCTGGGAATCGTCAAAGACAAACACAGTATACAAGCTAAGGAGAAACCAATATAATCTCATATCATAAGAGATTAGCATATGTACGACTGTTTCCTTTAGCTCCTCTAGTGAGGATATGTGACACATACCTCACCACTGGTGGGCAAGGATGTATCAACAAGGAGCAAACTTGATGTTGAATAACCTTACAGATTGAAAAAAAGAATAATATCAGCAACAAACCTTTTCTGCTTTCACCCTTCACAAACCCACCATGTCTATTCTAATGTGAAAGTTCAAACTGTGATATAAAATTGGCACCCATCAAACTGCAACCCAAAACACAGTATTACAGATAGCAAGGATGGAGTCACAACATTTCAATTCAGAGCTTAATTTGTCACCTTCAATGATGATCATACATTAGCAATCCACCAAAGAGAGAGCTCTTAGAAATCTTAAAGCAAAAAAAGAGCCTGACAGCCATACCTGCTCAAACAGGCTGAGCCTCTTAAAGACCACAACATAGTTGGAAATCACAAACCTGCCCCAAACCCTCCCAGATACATGTAAGATCTACTGAAGTGAACCAATCTCCAATAGTACATGCTTCTCTTGGTATCACCAACCCAAGGGCAAAACAAGCTGCTTAAACCGTAGAAACTTGAGTATTTTATAACCTAGTTGAACCTGCTAATTTAGGAAACTGAACTGTACTTCCAACAAGAAAATGTCTCATATACCTGCTACAATGCCTCTGTGTACTCAATTAAGACCCATAAAGCAACCGCCAACAACAAATCTTAAATTTTGAATCAGGAAAAAAAGAAACCCAAGAAACCACCAGTACTAAGAGCTGAAAGCTTTACTCATGCATGTCCAATGCCAAGGTCCTCTGAAGTGAAAAAAGTTGAAGCCAATTTGCCTGCAGATTCACAGAACTCTCAAATCTCATCAGGTTACATGCACATCAAGGAGCCTTTTACCCAAACAGACAAAAGGGAAAAGGCAAACAAGCACCAAAAGGGCCCAAAAAAACTCTGCACTTACAAGACTCTATACAAAACCATATGAAAGACAATGAATACTGAAATTCCTAAAAGAAATTTCTCTTATTAAGTAAATCTCTAGTCCTCTTTAAAAAAATCTTTAGTTTATTCTTCAAAAAGACAATAAGACTGAACCTCTGAGAAACAAAGAAAACTTTAGAACTACAAAGCCTTAAGAACATGTAAAACTGATCATTGACAGCACCCAACACAAAGAAAATGCTTCCATAAAACTGCACATTGGAAACCTAAGAAAGATGTGCATCATTGAGACCAACAGACTTCAGAAATAATACCAAACAAATGCCAAGAGACACACAATGCTCATACCCAAGGTCTGTGAATGTGTCAGCTGATCCTTTGCTGCTTTCCAAAACTTCTTCAAGCATAACTGTAACAGCATCAAGAGCTTCACCACATTGATTAGCTGATTGTTCTAAAAGCACAACAACTCTGCTTGGACGAAGTGCAAAGAGTGCTCCTCCAGCTCCAGGTCCTTGAAGTGAACCTACTACTTATCTGAGTCCCCTTGGGCCCATGCCAGTGCCCACAGAAGCTGCCAGAGAACCACCTTCTCCTGCCACACTTGCTATTGTGTGACATTTCTTTAGAAGAAAGCGAATTTGAGCCTCAGTTGATGATTGCATGTTCATACGAAGTCCTGGTTCAGGTTTGCTTCCAGGCCAGGCCAGCCCTGATGTTGAATTTGAAGGTTTTGACAGCAACTCCTGCCTAAGGATGTGCACAGAGCCAGTCTGAGAGCCACTGGGCAATCCTGTACTCTCTGTTGCATCATCAGCACAAGCTGCAGTGATGGAACCTCCCATGGTGGCTGTGGAATCTGGGGAATCTTCCAAGAAAACAAAGAGTGTGACTAGGGTACACTGACCCAGAAATAATACAGGGGCTGAGCCACAAGGAGAGCTATGGTGGAGCTTTGTCAGCCTGTCCCACCACTGTTCCTTCCTGATGTAATGCTAGTCATTGAAGAAACAGGACAGAGGGGCAGTGTTGGTTTGTTGGCTGGTGCACAGAGCAGGCCGGGGAGGACTTGTGTCTTCACAAAAGGAGCAAGTGATGTTTTGCTGCTTTAAGAGTTCGAAACATGCGAAGGAGTCTTGGATCAAACCTTGAATCTTCCTAAACCATCAGGGACAATTTGGCATACCTGACGGCAGATGTCATCAAGGCTCCACAATCAGCAACAACCCATCAACAACTGAATCAATAAGACCCATCAACATGGATCATTACAAACACTCTAGCATTAAGTGATTGCGAAACATCCAGATTTTGTGAACCTTCATGTTCCACTCTCAGTGCATAGAATGCCTATCTTGAATTCGGAGCATCATAGAAGAAAGGTGCCTCTGCTCTTGCTCTGCATGCCCATCACAGGAAAATGAAGTGCAAAGCTAAGAATTAAGGGGATCTCTATATCTAGCATGGCAATACCTTTCACATACCTGTAGAGTTGACAGCATAAGACAGCCCTGACAAGGCCATGTGAGAAGAAGCAGGCGAGCGGCTGCGGTGAGTTCCAACCCAATCACCAAGAAATTCTGCCATGGCATCAAAGAGCTGAACACTAAATGCAGCATGCAATTCTTTGGCCTTGGTTTTCTCCTTCTTCAGAATCTCATCCAACTCCCAGTAGTTAGGGTGCCCAACCTTCTTATTCCAGTCAGCAATTTGCTTGAAGGCAGTGGAGAGATTGGACCACTTCTGTTCAATCTCCTTTGGCTGCCGGTCTAGACCCACACTGAACGACAAGGTCTGGACTTCCTTCCACTTATCTGTTGAAGACCTGTTCCCTTTCTTCCTTGCTACTGCCATCTTCATGTGAACATGAACCTCTCGGTAAGCCTCCACCAGCACATCCATTTCTGGGTCCTACCACATTTGTGCTCTCTTCTTTTTCGCACTCCCCTCTTTCTCAGATCGCTCCTTTCCATCTCCGTCGCCATCAACTCCTTCCTCTCCAATCCCCACACCTCCTCCACTGCTGCCTCCACATTCTCCCTCCTCCATGCTCCCTACCTGAGCTTCAGCTCCCACCATTTGGCTCCCTAGTACTATACCCGGGAAGACAAAGATTTCTGCGAGAAGACGAGGATTAGGGTTTCTAGATTAGGGTTTTTAGATTACACATCTGCATCTGCAAAGAATGATCCCATGGAAAAACTCATAGGAATCTAGTCATTCCCAATAGTTCCTTGAACCAAGTTTTCAGACAAATGCATAGTTAATGCTGATGGCAGATAAAAAGCTGAGAGAATGACGATACTATTGTTTCATAGCAGGGATTGAAGTATTCGCTCACAGAAGAAGAAGCACTTGAAACTACCAGCCATGTTGAGCACGAAGGTGGGTTGTTGTCTCTCAGGGACACTGCCTATAGTGTGTTCATGTGCTATAACACCAACCACCTCCTCATCAAATTTTCGCTTGTCGATGCGTGTTCCAAAATTCTCTTGCAGAACGGTTTTGTCTACGACCAAACACAGACTTCAGTGAGTTGTTCATTACCTCCAGTATTTTCCTGGTTTATAGCTTGGTGTACTGAGAGGGTAATGGTTACAAGTATTTTTATGCCTTTGTTTGTCCTGGGTTATATGCAGTGGGTGTGACACTCGGTTGTTTCACGTGATTTCGAAGAACAACAGACATCAAGCAATTCAAAACTGGAATTCTAGATGTGTGTTAGAAGAAGGTATGTGCTATTTTCTGCTCCTCCAGGCTTGTTATCTTGGTGTGGACAACATATTGAAATTGCAAAAATCTTAGCTATATCAGGTTCAGCATTTTGATGAGAATGAGATGGTTAAGAAACATAAAGTGACCTCGATATTGTACTTACTAGTTATGATTCAATTTGCAAGGATTTGATCTGTAAGAATTGCAATGTTCTTTTTCTCATTTCGAAATTTCTCATGTCTTGTTAATGTCTCGGATTTTAGTTCATGGGTTTCATCATTTTATGGAGCAATGAAGGATATTTTCAGTTTCCTGACCTGATATCAACAATGTGCAGATGGTGATGATCAACAGTCATCAAATTCTTCCTTGTCATCCTCAACAGAAACATCCTCTTCACCACCACCATTATCTGTAGAGCATCAAACGTCTGCATCTTTTTCATCAGGTGAAGAAGAAATTGGGAGCTCATTTTCTTCTTCATCATCTGCAGAGGAAGTTCAATTTAGTGACTCTGAGCACTCCTCAGAATCGGTATATATGTTGCCTTAGTCTTAATGATATCAGAAGCTTATGGCATTCTTTCACCCTGTCTAAGTTCATGCATGCTATTGCTTAGGTAGTAAGTCTGATTATTGAAATTGTCATTCAGTAAGGTTTCCTGTCAATCTTTTGTTCTCCTGGCACACCTGTGAGCTTAATTTGGATGTGATCATGTGACTATCTCTTGGTTCCAGTATCTGACCTGCAGAACATAGGGGTATTCCAGCCCTACTATATAGGATGAGAAGGTCTAGGGTCTTGACTTGTGCATAATATATTAGACAATTTGTATATGGTGGTTATGATTCTCTGAACTAGACAAGCAATTGGATACAATGGATCTTTTTTTCTGCTGATGAAAAATGTGGTATTGTTTGGGGGGTGATAGAAGCCTCAGTTTGACTTGAATCTACCACGACGGTCACTTTTAGTGGAGTTCACATGTGATGCTTGTGGTACCCGCTCTCAGCGCAAGATCAATCCATATGCATACAAGCGTGGCACAATATTTGTCCAGGTATAACTTCCAGAAACAGATTTTGTTCCTCCCTTTGAGATCACTAATTACTGTGTTGTTTTTTTGCAAATGTAGAATGGTTTTTCTTGTTTGTAAGAAGGATATGCCAACAAGACCATGAAAGAGTAATTGGTGCAGAAGTTATCCTTTACGATCTGGTGGGGGAAGGTGTCCTGTGGCCAGTAAAGGTCTAAGGGTTAATGGCATGTACTGGCTTTGAAAATCTGGAAAATGTGGATCCCCTTATCATTGCAAGATCAACCTGTTCACCTTGTTTAAATCCATGGTCTAACATGAAGCAGATAATATGCCTTCTGAACGACTAGCATGTCAGTTTCTAAAGATAGTGTAGAACTTTGTCAATATCCACTCTTGATCAGCCATCCTGTTCACTGTGATCTCAACAGTCTGTTTTTGAGCAAGTGTATTATTATTGCTCTAGTTAGAAAGACATACCTAACAATCAAAAGCACATTCCTTTTGAGATTTGGATGTATTGGTGGTGGTAGTGTGCAGGGTGTGCTGCATACCACCAACTTGTGGACAACTTGAATTTGATTGAAGAGTATGATTTCAGAGAAGATGCTGGTTCTAAGGCTTCTGTTGATCCTGTGTCCGAGGCTTGACCTTGGTATACTATCTGTAAGGGACTGAGGAGGTTTTTTTTTGGATGCTCACTGTGACGGAATGATTAATGGGTATTTCCATGTTATGGTTGTACTTCAGTTGCAAATCAATTGTAGAAAACTAAAAAGATCAATAGTTTATTTCAGCCATTGGGACCATCCATGTTTGGCTCAAGCCCTGCGACAGCAATCCATGGTTGTGCACTTCTTTTGACTGCCAGAGCTTTTTGACTTGATGTCAGTTATGAATTGTTCTACAAACTAGTCCTTACCCAAATCTATGTCAAATCCTTTCTTGTGTACTTTGTTTGGTCCATTCACACATGTGAATGATTTGCTTTCCACCAATCTTTTGAGTGGGCTTCAATCATCCTTTTGGCTCTTTTAGATTAGACATTTGCTCATGTTTTCTCTTTCAGATCAGGAGGCCATTGATCTTGCCTCGCCTTTTTTTGTGTATAATTTGTTAGGTCCTTCCTAATTTTGGATCAGCCCACTAGCTTTCTTGCTTTTGTAGTTGTCTCTCTCCCTTAAGTCACCATTAATTACAAGTCACCACATGAGTAAAAGGTAGGTCTTATGTATATGTTTTCAAAACCATGTTTATTGAATACCCAGATAAGCAACTTTTGTAAAGAGAAATTACAAAAGCAAATTGCTTGTTCTAACGACATGTACGTACAAGGGGGCACGTGGGATCTTGTTCTTGATTCAATTCCAATAATAGCCACATAATAGAGTTATCTGGAAAGTCACCCTGTCTTTGGGCCTGCTTTCACTTTCTATCCCCTCTTTCAGTGGTATCCGCAAAGTAAGGAATTTTTATTGAATCTCAGCATGAAATGCTGAAGGGGTAGCATTTAATGCACAATGTTCTAGAGTAATTATAGCAGTTGTACACGTAGGAGCAGTGAAAATATATGTAGCAGCAGTGGAGGCGCTCAGGAAAAAGGAAAGACAAGATGAAACTTAGTTTACCATCAGAATTGCTGGGAAAAACTAGTCTGGGTCCCAGTTATTTCGTTTGGTAAAAATTTTCATTCCCAGTTACGCGTTTGATGTCCTACTATGCTGAAACTGACCGTTCTCACCTCCTAATCGTAGGACTTTACTACGGATATCTCTAATGCCGAAACTGACCGTTCTCACCTCCCCTAATGGCAGGACTTTACTAGAGATATCTCTGATGCCATTGGGTCCAATGTCCATTTCTGAAAATACATCATTTCTACAAGTTGAATTACTTGGAACCCAATTGTTGACAATTTGCCTAAAACCTATTAAGACCTCATAGGATTGTTAGAATTTTTGGAGATGTTGATAGGGTTTAGATCATGTTCAACAGACTACAACAAGAATAATCTGCTGCTGCTGCTGCCACTAGGCAATTTTGTGATGTGTTGAAAAGGTGTTAGAAAAAACAAAACAAAATGGCAGAATGGGCCCTCTAAACTCTAAACGGACATGTGTGGGTTGTTACCAAGAAGAGGAGGAAGAAGAAGAGTGAAGAGGATTTGGGACCCATTGCAGCGGCGCAGATTGCGAGACTCTAGAGTTTCGCCGAACCACCTTTCACCAAAGACAGCAACAACCACGTCGTCGTCGTCGTCGTCGTTGTACTGACACATAAAGCCTGAACACGCCTGCCTGCCTGCCTGCGCACTTGCAAGCTTCCGCTGCTGCCTTCTGCAGCAAGAACCCACACCGACTTCGTCATCCATGCTGTGGGAGGGGATGGTGGGAGGAGAATTAGCAGCAGCAGGAGTGCAGCAAGAGACTAAAGGTAGCACGGCGCTCAAGGCCCTGACCACCCAGAAATCCTCGCACTGTATAGTCCAGTCCGCTAATCTCCTTCATCAGCTGCGTAAGTCTTCTTCGCACTCTGAGCAGGTCAGTCGTTCTCTCTCTCTCTCTCTCTCTCTCTCTCTCTCTCTCTCTCTCTGTGCATGCCTCATTTTTGTCTGCAGTGCTGGTTTCGAAACTTGGGGTCTCAAGGGCTGAATAAGGAACCTCTGAAGAGAACTGGAGGATTTGGATCAAGAAGAAGAAAAAAAAAGAGGAGAAAGTGTGGGGTTTCTGTTCTCTTTGTTGTTGTGGCATAGAGGAGTTTGGCCTCTCTGACGTACAAGAAATGGATTGAATGTGAAGTATACATCTGTGGGATTTTTTACACATCGAGTGGGATGATTGTTGTGAATTCAGAGCCTTCAGACTGAAAAATTCCAGCACTGAAATGTTATGAGGATTGCAGATTGTGGCAAAGCTTTCCAAGGATCTGGCTGCCAAGATACCTAGTATCAAGACCACAGGACAGGTATGAAACCAGCTCTGTGCAATATAGTTGCTACAGCAGCTATAGGAGTTGATTGGAATTCAGGGAATCCTGTCTCTTCTTCTACTACAGTTCTCTACCATTGCAGAAATTTTGCAGTCCTTGAATCATGATCACAATTCTTGAAGCTGGAGCTTGAGAGTGTTGTTGGGGCTTAATGTGTGGGTTTGGTTGGTTTTCAGCTTCTGGAGCAAATGCCATCAATCATTGTAGCTCTGGATGCTCACCTTGATAGTGCATTTCAAAGGTATGTCCCTTCAAACTGTGGTCTTCCTTGTCAATTTCTCTTGTGTTTCATTCCGGTATTTCTGTTTGATAAGGAGTAGTCACATGTGGTGTTAATCTTGATTGACAAGGGATTGTTTTGGGAGATTTGTTTGAAGCAAATTCTGTGAGCAGATCATTCTTGATTCTCATGATGAGTATTGGGTGTTGCAGTGCCTTGCTGCTGGATGATGTAAGGTCAATTCTTCTTGATGACAGACATAGCACCACATCTGCAGTGAATTTTCCCATGGACACGTCACAGGAATCTAGTTGTTCCCAGTAGTTCCTTGAACCAAGTTTTCATACAAATGCATAGCTAATGCTGCAATGTCATTGTTGTTGCTCACAAGGTATGTCTGCAACAAGCTCATTATGGATATGGGTAGATGATGCTTTTGGTAGTAGGATGGTCTCAAAGTTGTAGAGAGGATGGTGCAAAAGAAGAGAGGGGAAGAGATATTGTCTGGAGGCCACGTGTATGTTTTCTTATTGCACTCTCTGGAACAAGGTCTTTGTGGCAATTGAACTAGAGAAGAAGTTTGCACACAATGTAGTTAGTCGATAGTTGTTTGTCCACATGCTTGATTTATTATCAGTGTCTGCATATCTTATGAGGAATGACAGTTTGCATGATTCAGTGGGCCATGTAATCAATTTTCCTTCTCCATCAGGTTGAATGGTAGGACAGTCTATAGACACTGTACTATCTATAGATAGAATAAACCCTAATCCATGTGAAGGGTCAACTTGAGTATGTCAGCATCATAGAGTGAGGAGTGTAATAGGTACTGGAGGAAAGAGGGTTTTGAGGAGGCTAGACTCAAACAGACAATGGGCTTGTGCCGGTTTGGTCTTGGTACAACTTTCATATGAAAGGTAGTCTCCTCTTTGCAAAATTTGCTATGGGCATAGAAGGGTGCTACATTGGTTCTGCTTCACAATCTCCACTGGCATTCTCTACTAATTTGTCTGCAACTCCACCTTCCCAGCTGCTGTCACCTGAGCACTATGGCCGGGATACTAGCCTTCGACCATCAGCCTCTGTTCCTGTTTTTGCTACATATTTGAAGGTTGTCCCTCATGGAGAACCTGTTCTTGGAGCTGATGCAATTGCAATCCCACCAAATCTTGCCCCCTTGCATCTGATCAAAGAGGATCCTCCTACTCCAAAACGACTCAAGATAGCCAGGGCTGGCAGTGGGGGAAGCAACTTGTTACCTGGAAACTATTCAAAATGGGAAATAGCTATTGGGTTCCTTGCACTGGCAGCATTGCTTCTTTTTCTAGGATTTCTCTTGGGCAGGATACATTGGCAGAAGGAGGCACTGCAATTTGCAATTGTAATTGATGCAGGAAGTACTGGTACTCGTGTAAATGTGTATGCTTGGGCTCACTCCCACAGGGATCCACTTCCTGTCATGGTGAAGCCAACATATAGTCGTAGTAATGGGTCCCCCTGGTATGTGGTCAAGGGACAACAACGTGCTTATAAGCGGGTGGAAACAGAGCCTGGACTAGACAAAATGCTGCACAATGAGACTGCAGTTAGAAATGCCCTTGTGCCCCTGCTGAAATGGGCAGAGAAACAGATACCTCCATATGCTCATGCCAACACAGAACTCTTTCTTTTGGCCACCGCAGGGCTTCGGAGGTTGCCCTCTGAGCAGAGTGAGTGGATTCTTGACAATGTGTGGTCTGTATTGGAGAAGTCTCCCTTCAAGTGTGATCGCAGAAGTGTGAGGGTAATAAGTGGGGTTGAGGAAGCATATTATGGCTGGATAGCTCTGAACTACAATTTTGGCAAATTAGGACACAGACCCAAGCTGTCAACATTTGGTGCACTGGATCTAGGAGGCTCGTCCTTTCAGGTGACCTTTGAACCAGATGAGGTGCCCAAGCACTTTGGTGTGAATGTCAGTGTTGGCTCTACAGAGCACCATCTGTATGCATTTTCACATGCTGGCTTTGGTCTCAATGATGCATTTGAAAAGTCAGTGGCACAGTTGCTTCGCCCCAGAGGTGTTGCCAGCAAAAGAATAATGATCTCCAAGAAAGGGCTTATGGAAGTGGAGCATCCATGCCTGCATAAAGGCTACAGAAAACCATATGTTTGCTCTACACATTGCATGTTACCACCTTTAGCCTATGGAGGTCGAAGCCCTGCAAGTGTGGGAAGGACTCGAGCACAGGTGGAGTTGAAGGGAGCTCCGAATTGGAAGGCTTGTCAATTGCTGGCTGAGAGTGTTGTCAACACAACGCAAGCTACTATGTGCAGGATGCCCCCATGTGCACTTGGCAAGCACCAGCCACCAGCTCATGGTAGGTTCTATGGGCTGGCTGGAATTTTTGTTCTCTACAATTTTTTTGGACTTACGGCATCCACACCAATTGAAAAACTCCTTGAGAAAGGCCATAAATTTTGTGAGCTTAATTGGAAGGATGCACAAGCAAGTGTTGTGCCACAACCCAGTGTGGACCAATACTGTTTTCGAGCCCCATATGTGGTGGCACTTCTGCGGCAAGGTCTGCATCTTCAGGATGACCAAATTGTAGTTGGGTCAGGTGATTTTGCATGGACTCTAGGTGCTGCCTTGTGGGAAGCTGGTGCACTCCTGCCAAGTCGAACATCCACTTCTCAGAGCGTGCTTTCAAGGGTCACAAACTCCCACAGTACATTCAGTTTGGGCTTATTAATGGTGCTCTTTCTTGCTGTGGTGGCTATCATTTGCCACCTTGGTGGGATAGTGAGCCCTTGGCGATGTTATGTCTTTGATGTCTTCCATCCTTCTGCATCTGCTTCTGGTGTTTCCATGTGGCCCTCATCAATTCGTGCACAGGGCCGCTTTGGCAACCTTGTGGGTGGTTTAAATGATCGCAATGGTGAATCTCACATCTTTGCTAACTTCAGCAGCCTTGGTTTGTGCTAGGACATGTTATTGTTATTGATTTTCTTAGTGAAGACATGCGTTGAGTCCTTTGCTGGACATGAACTCAGCAATAGCTAACACTTCAACTGTTGGCAAATTTTCACAACAGATGGCAATGTGAAGATGCCACACAGTCCAGTACCGGAGGTGCATGGTCTTCATAATCCCATTTTTGGATCTGCCACATCCAACAGAAACTTAGGGGAGCGAGCAGGTTTGCAGAGTGGGGGCATTGGAGCTCTTGGAACTACTACCCCTGATTGCCTCCAAAAATCTGGGGGGAAAATGCATCACCATGGGAACTGGCATCTGCAAAGCCGATGGACACAGTCGCGAGAGGACCTTAACTACTGTGTCTCAGACCTTTATCTTGCCAAGGTTTGAGCAGGAGACAAAGTTTGCTGTGAGTTGTGGGTTTCTAGTTTCTACAGCCCCTTCACTATTTTGTCCTTGATCACTCATAAGTTCCTTGCACTGTTTCCAATAGTGACATTACTCGTACTTTTCTTGGACAGTGTTCTGGAGACAGATAAATTCCATCTGCCACAAGAACCTATACTCACAAGTCAAATGATGCAAGAAACTCTGGCTTGTGCTCAGTTTGGTGTCAAGTTTTGATTGAGTTTTTTCTGTATTCAGCTTAGTTCATTGGTTGGATCCTCATAATGCAAGGTCTAGATCTTCTAAGGGAGGAGGAGAAGAACACTGGGACTCTTCATGAACAATGATATGCCTCGAGTGCTTGGAACCTCATTATCTTCCAATTAGAAAGGAAAATTTCCTGTCCATTTCTACACTATGGTTTACACCATCAGGCTCTAGTGGGCTTTTTGTTGAGAGAGAAGGCTTCATTTGTGAGTATAAGTGATTCTACAGCACCCAGCCTCTATGCACTGCAGCAAGCCCTTCATGCGGCAAGGACCATGTGCCCTACCAGGTCCAGGGCAGTGGACTGAAGGGGTGGAACTGCTTTGTTCCATGAAGTTGGTTTTAGCTGCTCACATTTCATGTTTATAGTAAGTCTTGTCACAGGTACTGGGAAAATATGCAGCTGCATTGTCACCCATAAATTGATCATGGCTATGGGCCAGTGTAAAAGTTGATTGGTGAATGGCTGATCACAAGGTGATGTATCCTGCAACTGTGACACTTGCACACCCATTGGTTGACTAAAAATCATTTATGAAAGAGCTTACTGATGTCAAAACACTGAGAAAGGAAGCTCATAATTATATAAATTCTGGATGGTCATAGGAACTTACACCTTTTTGAGTGTAATTGGAGAGCACCTTACAGAGGGTATTTTTTCTTCCACTGTTTGCAGGCATTATTTATACATGACAGAACCACTCATGGACAAGCCACATGTTTCAACTTGCAATGAAGGCCAAAGCCATTACAAGATGACCCACCTATTCTGGCCACTCTCAACAAAAGAGGGCAAACTAGTCCTCCTATTTTATTAGTTACTAGATCATAGTATAGAGTGTACTTTTTTCAAACTTAAAAATGGATTTTGGACCAAGTTAGCATGGAGACAATTTTCTTTTGACTTTTGTCCTCATTATTAGCCCCTACACAAGAATGCATGTTTCACATAAGAAAATGGAACACAATTCTATAGCCATTATGAAGCCATAGAAACCAAAAATCAATAGTCTTGGTGGTGCAACAATCAGACTCCAAGAAGAAGGGGAGTAGTGTAGTAGAAACCCAAAATGAAACATATGGCACCACTATCACATTCCAAGAGGAAGAGAAATAGTGCTGTAGAATCCAAAATCAAAAGAGGAAAAGTGGAAGTATCATTCACAGTCCAACAATCAACAATTGGCTAAACCACCTGCAGCAAGAGAAATTTGACAAGGGAATCATGGACTCTGCAAGTCAACGGTATCTCCATTTGCTACAGAAGATTCCAAGTTCCTGGGAATGAACACATATCAAAACCATCCAGAATTCATAGCAACACACATTTGCTCTGTCAATTGAGGCCTGACAAAGATAACATTTGTTTAATGTAGAAAAAGAACTGAAATCGCTTCCTTGATTTTCAGGTATGTTGCAAAAGAGAGGAAAAGTGAAACCAAAAGTAGCAAATACCTGTGCAAAGTATCACATTTCACTGCGAGACACACAGTGGCTAGAGAAATAGAAATTCACCTTTCAATCAATTCATCTGTATCTTTCTTGGCCAAAAACATTCCCATACTCAATAATGAGAACACAATTAGTGTAATGTATGTGAGGCCTTAAACAAATAACCATACAATAGTCCCACATCCTTTTGAAAGATGCAGCCTAACTCCAAGCTTCTTTGTATCAAGTCTGGTGCTTGGACTGTAACTGGTATATGCAGCAGAACTAGATCTCGAGAGGGTAGATAATACCTTACTATTCCTTGATTTGTTGTAAAAGAGCTCTTGCATCTCAAGCTTAGATTGCACCATCACACAAGCTCCATGCCATGAAACCCAGGTGAACAACTAACACCTGGCACCACACAAACTTGCTCTTTGAGACTTCAAGGACACTAACAAGCACTCAATACATGATCTATCCTGGACACAACCAAACAATCTAAGAGCATGGACAATTAAATACAAATAATGTGAGAGAGCACCAGGAATGGAGTTGCCAGCCAAACAGCAACAAACATACACTTTGTAGATCTTCACCAGAAGTAACCACTGCAGTGTAATATGTTCCCATGAAATTCTACATCAATTGCAGCAGAGGAATCATGGTGTTGAGAACTCTGGCAGACTTCAGGAATAACTTTGCTACTTCAGGTTCTACAGGTCAGAACTCTTCCAGTAGTACAAAACAGGCACACATTTATGTGCCCTGTGCCCTGCAAGTCACTTCATCCACTAGCTGAATTTCACATCAGCATCATGTTCTCTTCAGTTTGAAGCACAGAAACAGTAGGCTATGTTTCAACTCAAGAAGCCACTCAGCTGGTAGTAAACATAACATCTCATACCAGAAGGCTTTATACAAGGTTGCCATGACCACAGTTGAAAGCTCTCATGTAGAGTACTATCAATTGTTCCACCATCTGCATTTAACTGGAAAAGGGAGGAACTTTCTAGACACATCAACACCCCAAAGGGAAGGTCTAGAAATGAAGCCAAGAAATGACCTAAAATGTTAAACCAAACCATATACAAGATTGAATCTCTGTTTGAGTGGCAAGAGATGAAATAAAGCAAATATAATCAGTATAAGACAGATTATGTCATGATTATAGCAAATATACAAGCAGCATGAAGATGTGCTCGCAAAAGCCCACTAAAGGAAATATCAACATGTTTTTATGACCAGGAATTAAGGAGCACTGGATGAGGAGAAAGAATATGAAGAAGTGAACACTGAAGGAAAGTTGCAGATACCGAGTTTAAAGAGAGTGGAGGAGAAAGTGGCAACAAGTGATCAGGAGATGTTCACACATTGGGCCTAATTTGAGTAGGAGAGAATGATGATGAACTCAGGAAAATACTCCATGAGTAAACTCAAGATGTATACAAAGGAGAAAGCTCTGGTGCTCAACTATGAGATCCTCTTTCATTGCTGGTTGGCAGAGGTGCGGTAGAGGTGATAGGCAAGGACAACACACGTGGCAGCCCCAGCAACAGCCAAGACAACTTTTGTGTCATCAGCCTCCCAATATTCAACCCACTGGGGCATTTTGAAAAACTTCCCAACCCGGCTCTTCTTATCTTTGAGCAATGGCTGGCTGAGTGGGGCAGCCTCTTCTGCTTCAGCATCCCCACACATCTTGCTGATGTCACGAGAGCCAATATGGGGCATCAGGACGGGTGCACATTTCTGGCAACTTTTCTTGTCCTGACTGAGAGAACCATTTTCGTGAAGTGTTCCATTTGTGGCCCCTTGCTCTCCTACTTCGGCACAAGCACACTCTCTTTGCACTTCATTTTCCACTGTGGATCCTGCTGCTATTCTCTCCTGCAGCCTTTCCTTCTGCTCATCTTCTGTCAAGCCCATTTGACCCCTGTAACAATAAATTCCTTCAAAAATTATAAACTACTACAAGACAGAAGGTGAGCAAGCTGATGCCTAGACCTGGTCATTGACAGCAGAAACAACAGGTCAGTGACACATCTGAAAGTAGAGACAGCATACTGACTGGGATACCTACTTCCCAAATTGAAGTTTCTGGTTAGCACAGATGAAAATTATGATTGAAATGATCACAATTGAGACACGTCTTAATTGTAAATGTGTTGAAACTCTCATGCTTTTAGAAGAATGTAATTTTTGACCTGCACCAGTGGCATAGGTACAAATTTTACCTCCATAGTCGATCAATTATCCTCCCTTGACAAATATGCTGCTCAATAAGTTCAGTCACATCATCTGGTGTAACATATCCATACCTGATCAACCACAAAGTCATTGGAGGTCTTCACATTGAGATGCACAATTATGTTCTCCAGGAAGATATGCACTTGCTGCTCTCAGACTTGAAAGTAGTGCTAGACCTAGGTAATTAGTGTTCAAATCCTGAAAGGCCTTGGGTTACAGTTCCCAACAACTGACAGTACCAAAAGAATCAGATTGCTTGACAAGAAATCATCATGCAATCTTATGGAACAAAATCAACTAGAACTAAACCCAAGCTCTCTCCATTGCAACTTAAGCAGCCAAGATGTTAAATCTGTTTTAAGATAAGAATTAACTTATTGACGTATCAGAGCCCAAATCTGGCCTGACTATCAAAATGAGAAGCCACATTCACCTGTGCTATGGTCCTATTGTCTGGGCAGGCTTTGAACATGCCATGTAGCTCAACTGACTGGTCACAGCTACATGCCAGTTTTCAATACAAATATTGATTGGGAGAGGGCCGGACACCAATTGGTTGGATATAGTTCTAGTGATGGCGACACTTACATGATTGACTGTATGACACTAATATATTGGACAATACAGCACAACGCTTACCAGTGGCCTGTAACAATCCCATTCTCAGAATGGCCAAAAATGATAACATTCCCAGCATACTTATGGCCACCAATATGAGAACAGAGCCTGACAAAAACCTGGTCCTTGAGCCCAAGCTTTGATAGCTCTTCTGAAAATGTTTCTTTTAAGGGGGGGCCACAGGTACCACAGCGCTTATCGCGAGAGCCATGTCCACAAATGAAGACATGGAATCCAGAGAGTGGCTCTGGAGTCCCAAGTGCCCATTCCTTTCCTGCCACCAAGACCTCATCCACAAAGGACTCCACATCGGATTCACCTAGCCCCCTGTAACAGTAACAGCACCAGCTCAAATTTGAGATTTAAGGGAAGTTGATCCACTGCCTTAGCACATATATAAACCCTATATTTTGCACATGGACCATTGTCAGTGGGAGATGAATTATGGTTCTTAGCATCCATCAGGAATTCCAGAAATGAACACAAATACAAAATGAGCTTCAGCTGTAGGAGAGATTCTAGCAGTTTACTTTTAAATTTTGAAGCCATGTAAGCCTACGATACTCATGGGAAAAATGAAAGGTTTCCAAGATATTACACAAGCTCCTCCTCTCCATCACTGTGAGTGGAAGGAGATGAGGCAGAGACTGACAGACAAAAGGACTCACTTGTACTTAACCATGTCTGGGAATATAAGCACATCACCATTTGTTGCAACAGGTTCATCATGCCCCTCGGCAATTGTCAAACGTGTCTGCAAACCAGTAGAACAAAGGTATGTCAGATTGACTTGACTGGTCCACAAGCTCATTCATTGCCTATCAAACATCAAAAATTTTCACGCTAGAAAAGCTGTGAAAGTCCAGATATAGAAAGGAACCTCCTGATTCTGCATTTGAAATGAGCACAGAGCACTGATAGCACAAATCAGTTGAAAGTGGTTGAGGTTTCTTATTTGCTTCAGATGGTCAAGAAGGACTTCTGTACTGCTTCTCCAGGAAGCCACAAAAAGCAAGCAGCATACCAGACCATTGCTCTACTACCTCTTGGCCTGGCTCCTTTGCTGGATTATAAATATCAAATGAACATTTTCAGCTGGTGTGGAGGTAGGCTTCCATTTTCATCAGTACTAACATTCCGTTTCATGGATCGATGTGAAGAGAACCACGGATCGACAATAGAGATCGGCTAGCCGGGAAGCAAGCAAAGCGAATCGCAGATTCTGGAAGAAAATGTTCGGGATTTGAACACTTCTGGAGGGGTCAAAATCGGTATTCTGCAGACCAATAGAGACCAAAGAAAAAAGGCGACAACAGAACACACACAGAAAGGAAGAAGAAAGAAGAAGAAGAAGAAGAAGAGATGATGATGACGAGGGGAATGGAAGAATCCGACCTTTTTCGGCAAGTCCGTCTTACGGTTTCGCAAGGCAGAGACCATGGAATTCGGCAACGGCTCGTACGCACCTTTCTCGATTTTCGCTGGCCAGCTCTCCGCAGCGTGGTAGCAAAGGAACACATGTCTCTCGTAGTGGTCCACGCTTCCAACCAAGGGCTTCTTCTTCTGCAAATCCGGCCTTCCGAATCCGTAAGCTACCGCATTATCGTCCTCCCTAATCAAACCCTCAGATGCTTGCTGTTCTGCTGTCCCCACTTCTCCTCCCTCTGCGATTGCTGCCACCGATTCTCCTCCTGCTGCTGTTGCTGCTAATTCCGCTTCCGCTTCCTGTATGCCAATATTGTTCTTCTCCACTTCCATTTCCAAACTACCAGCCATCACCTATTTTCAAGAAGGAAGAAAAAAAAAAAAAAAACTGCAATAAAGAGCTATTCAGAAGCCCAAACTTACTTGAGAAGAGAGAACAAATGTGAAAGAGAGATAGAGACACACACACACATACACAGAGTGTGCGAGCGAGCGAGCGTGGAGGAGGGTTTTGTTGTAGAGAGAGAAAGAGAGTGTTTTGTTTTTTTGTCTTAGGGTTTTCCGTGGGACATATACTTTGTCTCTTTCTCACTCCAAATGGTATTTTTGCATTTTGGGACCCTAAAGTGACAACAACATCTTAACATCTTCGGTTCTTTTCTTTTCTTTTTTTTTCCCCTTTCCTTCTCAACTAAGGTTGGTGTTTTTTTTTTTTTTTGGGGGAACTTTTTTTTTCCTCACCCTCCACACGTGCCCAAGTCTCACCTACCTACCTACTCACCTACCTACCTACCCACCTGCCTTCTTACCTGCCCTCCTAAACTACTTGCCTATGCACCTTGGCCTCCTCTCTCCA
>Ga0116231_10001192_pt1 | contig 52181 bp, 34 predicted proteins | sample S1TSphgellanicum_2_FD_89695 | JGI IMG/M metagenome (GOLD analysis project Ga0116231, IMG submission 89695) | Host-associated microbial communities from peat moss isolated from Minnesota, USA - S1T2_Fd - Sphagnum magellanicum MG | ecosystem: Host-associated > Plants > Peat moss > Unclassified...
CTTATCTACACCCACTGTTGGGAGCTGATGAACTCAGTGGGTAGTCATGGCAGCTCGTCACTGCCGTTCGTGATGAAGGTGATGGTCTGTCACTTTGTGAGTGACTCTCATGAGGTTATGACTGCACTCATTGTTGTGTTACCTTTAATTGTTGTTGTGGAGATTTCTCTGCAACTTCATGGATCTTTGATGTGGTATCCCAGGAGTATACTGGGGGCACTCACAATCATGTTGAGCAGTCAGCGCCTCACCTTGCCATGGTGTTTGTGTTCCAGGTGGTGGGTAAAAGGATACTTTTGGGTGACTCTGGGTTGTTTGGGTTGGGTTTATTTTGGCGAACGCTTTACATATCAAGGTAAAGGGTTGAATTTTAGGTTCAGGGTGTAATTCCATGAGAATAGGGCCTTTTTAGGCCCTCTTTAGACAAGGGTCCAGGGTCCAATTTCCTGGGAACCAATTTGGACTGATTTGAAGCAAATTTAATCCTTGAATTGGACTGTACTTTTGTCCCTAGCCTGATTCTTTGGTTCTCCTAATCAGGAGCTCTCCTTTTAGCACTGTTTTTTGGTCCAAACCAAGTGATTTTCCCTCCAAAACAAGTGCCATGTAGGTTTAGCCTCAATTTGCCACTTCTCCTTGTCTAAAGGCCTCGGAACCAATTTAAAGCTTTTGACCATTAAAATTGCTTGGATTCACTGGTCCCTGGACCCTTGTCTAAATTCGGCCTTAGTGTAAGAACCAATGAGTTCAATGGGTTGTAAGGCTAAGATCATTTGAGATTGATAGTTAGGCACATATTTTAGAGGAGATATTACACATCAGACCTTTGTGCCCACTTGGAACAAGAAATTCTCTGTTGTTGAGGTCCTTAAACAATGAAGTGAATCTTTGTTGAGGTTGTTTTTTCATGTATTTGGAGCTTGGGTTAATTAGGGTTGAACTATTATATGTTTCAGTTAATCTTATTTTCAATGAATATATATTTTTTCTATTTTGTCATAGTTTTTATATTCTTCTTAAATGTAGACATGTAAGAAAGTCCCTTGTCTTTAATCCCCCCTCATTGCAGTCCTTTTTGGGGTAATTTTCCATGTTACAAAATCAAGTGTTTCTAAGATAAGTAGCTCATTGCATAATAATTCATCATTTATAGTAGGTTAAAACAAATAAATTCCCTTATTGGATTTAGAACTTTTCATGTAGATGCATGCACTTTTGTGGAATAAGCCTATTCATCATGTGCACATAATATTCTAAATATCATTCACACACTGGGTCAAGTTCAAGCCAAAATTTTATGTTCCAAAGGGTTGATACTTGCTCTCTTTGACAAAACCATCATACAAACAAGTATTGTGCCATAATAACAATGTATACCTTCTCTATTGATATTAGAACAAGGTTGCAAGGTTGAAATTGTATGCAAAGTGTTAGGGTTTGTGCACCCCTTCTATAAAATTAGAAAAACACTTGTTAAATGTTTGAAATTTTTGTTAAAAGCTTGTTATAATTTGCATGTTGTTTTGTGTGGGTCACATGCAAAAATAAATACAAAATTGGTACATTTTATTACACAAGTTCAGTAAGGCAACTCTCCATGACAATTCAAGGCACCAATTTGAACAATCTCATCAATCACAAATTTTTTTCCTTTCACACTTAAAAGTACAATCATATGAGGTTATTTAAAACATTTAACTACCAATTTACTATACTTATGAAAACTCAACACAAATCTCCTCGAAACAATTCAAGGCACCAATTTGATCAAAATATTATTGGCCACAAATATTTTTCCCTTCACACTTAGACATGAGCCTATGAGGTTATTTACAAGATGGAAGTATTAGTTTACTTAAGAAATCTTCTCAAAGATCTCTTCTAAACAATTCATGGCATCAATTGAACGACATCATCAGCTACAAATGTATTTTCTCACACTTACTAGTAGGCACAAGTCTATGATTTAGGGCAAATAAATGCCAGTTTACTTTACGTATGAAAACTCCTCAAAACCTCTTCAAACAATTCAAGACACCAAGTTAAACAAACGAAGGTCACACAATTTTTCTTTACACACCAGAAAGGTTGTGCAACTTTTCTTTTCACACCACAAAGGTCACACAATTTTTCTTTTCACACTTAAGTACTTGAGGCCTAAGAGACTATCTATTTACAACATTTAAGTGCCACTTTACTTTACTTAAGAGAACGCTCCACTTCACGGCATAAATATTTGTCAGTACAAAACTCCTCGAAACCTCTTTCAAACCTCCCATTCTAAGAATCTCATTGCCTATTAAGGCTGTTTGTTCTTGGTTGCACCCTAGATACAAATGAGTGTTGGGCAGTTCTTTGAATTTTTGATGAACCGCTGGTTCCAGTTCTTTAAAAATTCCAGAATCAAAGAATCATCGGTTGTTTCAAAAGCTTTAAAGGATTGATGACGGTTCTCTGGCGGGGTCTTTGACATTTTCAATTGTTCTGGAATCCACGGTTACTTACTGAAATCGGTCCTGTGAATGATGAGAATGGGCAGAAGTGGATATATACCCAGGCTGATAACCAGCCAGCTCATTGTAGGGATGGCCTACAAACAAGCCAGCCACAGTAAACCAGCGCCCACCAGTGCACCATCCACTGGATGCCTGTTATTACTCGGTTGTGGATGAACCTCAACTGAGTTAGTTTGGTTTCACCTTGGTAATCAATTCTGTAAGAAATAGGTCTCATATAGGTAATTACTAGGCAAGGAGATGGTTTCTTGTTTTTACTACCTACTTACTAACAACCTGCTTTCTGTGTGGGTTGTAAGTAGGTAGGTAGTAATAAAATAGCAACTGAGCTAACGACCATGGTTAGCTAGCTAGGGAACTGGAACCCGACAGAAAACTGTTTCACGACCACTTACCATCCATCCTTCGTGGTGCACTGGTGGGTGCTGCTGCTTCACTGTGGCAAAAACAAGCCTAGTTCACAAACCCCGTAAGTATATAGGGTTTATAAAAATCGCAGAGCGTTGGACTCGACGGAACTCAACGCCGCTGAGGACGATCCACAAATGCAGGACCGCTGATGCGGCGGCTATGGCGGTCCCGTGCAGCAGGCGCTCGTCGTCGTACCGATCACTGCTGCTCAGCTGCTGCTTGCCACCACCTCCCGCGCCTGTTTTCCCTCCAATTCCGCCTGTTTCGCCTTCCTGCTGTTTTAGGTTTCTGTTGCCGGTCTCTTAATTTCTTCCTGCCTTCCCTTCGTCTGTTTTTTCATCATCCTTTTGCACCTCGGTTTTACATTTAGTCCTTCTCTTCTTTTCTTTTCTTCTCCCCCCTTTTTTTTTCCCGGTGAGCTTCTTGCGCACCGACTCCTGTGACAGACACGGTGGTTCGGAATTCTGCGGATCTAGCCGGCCGCAGCAGCGCTGTTCACTTAGCAGACAGGTTTGTCGCTGAAGCTAGCAAGCAAGTGCTCCTGTTGTGTCAGGCCGGCCGGTTGCTGGCTGGCTGGCTGGCTGACTGGGTACCACACCTTGTGATCTGTGACATCATCTGGTCTGCAAGAATGATCAGTTTCTGTTCAGCTTCATTTACGTCTTAGGATCGTGTGTTTTCGGGGGATACGACATCATCGCGCATACCGTTGTTAACTCGTTGGCAAACCACTCGGGGAAAGAAGGAGACTCGTGTGTGTATACGATCGACGGCTGCCACCGCTAGCTTCTTACGAATTCTGAATGGACCAGGTGAGTTTCGCAACAAAATTATTAGAGTGTGAAGAATAGCGCCAAAATGATGATCGAGGGGGATGCAGGCTATGGTAGTAGCATCGTGAAGCATTTATCTTTTATTCTGATTGACCAGTGAGGAGAAGTGTGTGCTACCAGCGGATGTCGTGCTTACGATGTTTTTGTGCCTTCAGAATCTCGTCGCGGTCTTGTTTGTTCTATCATCTCATCTCATTTTGCGGCTGCTGGTGTTCACGGTGTTTGAGTGGACAGTATGAGAAGGTGGAGAAAATAGGAGAGGGAACGTATGGAGTGGTCTACCGGGCTCGGGACCGGGTGACAAACGAGACTGTTGCGTTGAAGAAGATACGGTTGGAGCAAGAAGATGAAGGCGTTCCCAGCACAGCCATCCGAGAAATTTCACTCCTCAAGGAAATGCAACACGGAAATATTGTCCGGTGAGCTACTTTCCTTTCGCCGTTTTTTCTTTCTTTCTGACCAATACGTATCTCATATTAGAGTACGACTAGTTGCTGTTCCGAGATGCATCAATATTGGTTTTTGGGCAGGAGACTGAGAGTGCTGTGCGTCCTTTGTCTTGTTGTGCTTTTCACTCCCCTGGTTCTGCAGTATCATGTCTTACATTGATGCAAAGAGAGCACAGGCAGAGGAGTTTCATGCCGAGAAATGCAGACTATAGCAGTGAGATGAAAAATTGGTAGTCTCCTACTACTATTAAAGGAGGGCTCCCAAATTCAACACCATCAGCTGGACTATCATCTAGATAAAAAGAAACAGAAGCCGCGATTGTTCTACTGTTTTGAAGTCTCATGTCTTGTGAAGTGGGTAGACTCTTCAATCAATTTCCTGTAGTAGAGTGCATTGAATCTGTGTTTAGCTTTCTATTGTACATGCTGGGACAAACTTCTTTCCCCCTTTTCTGACATCTAGTACTTTAGTATGTATTCAGCATCTTGGGAAACATAATTTTAGTGTGAGCAGGGGTGACTGCAGCTGCTGCTCTCATATACTTCTAAAAGTGGTGGTTGATTCTGGTTTTATAGTCCTAAGTGTATCTTGTTTCCACTTGATTATGACATGTCTTAGGCTCTGAGTAGTTTTTGGGTTGGAGTATATTTGACTGTTGTTTTGGAAAAGTCATTGAACACCCTCAGAGACCCTCGCCAGTCTGGGGAGAAAAATCCTGATAACAGGATCCATTTCATGGACTGAGCATATTCAATCTTGTGGATGAGTTCAGGCTGCAAGATGTTGTGCATAGTGAAAAGAGGCTGTATTTGGTATTTGAATACTTGGATCTGGACCTGAAAAAGCACATGGACACCTGCCCTGATCTTGCTAAAGATCCTCGTCTGATCAAAGTATGGTGAGGTTTTTGTCCATGTCTCTTCTCTCAAGTAGGCACAATTATGAGGTTCCTGTTTTGAGAGGAGGAGTTTTGAGTGTTAGTATCTATTGGAATTTTTCAGATGTCCAAAGATAATGCATGTGGCAGGATGTGTTGCCATTTTTTGAGATTTCCTCTGTATATCTGATGTTATTGAATAGCTGATGTTCATAATTATGGGTGCTGCAGAGAGAAATGTAGGACTAAAGCTTGAGTGTGGACTGCAGACCTACTTGTATCAAATCCTGCGGGGTGTTGCTTACTGCCATTCACATAGGGTTCTACATCGGGATCTAAAGCCACAAAACCTACTGATTGACAGACGCATGAATGCATTGAAGCTTGCTGACTTTGGACTGGCACGAGCATTTGGTATTCCTGTCAGGACCTTCACTCATGAGGTAATCAGGGTCTTAATATGGAATGCCTGTTGTAAGTTGTGAACTGCAGTATTTTCAGTCAACAAACTGAGATGGAGGTTGCTTAAATGTCAAGGAAGTATTCTTGCAGTGTGAAGCCCATGTGTCAGTATGTCCTGCTTTGATGTAAGCATTTTAATGTTATATGGCTCTTGATTGACTGACACATCAGTTGGGCTGGGGGTGTCAGGTGGTCACATTGTGGTATCGAGCACCAGAAATACTACTTGGCTCCCGCCACTATTCGACTCCAGTAGATGTGTGGTCTGTTGGATGTATTTTTGCTGAGATGGTGAACCAGCGACCGCTCTTCCCTGGAGACTCAGAGATTGATGAACTTTTCAAGATATTCAGGTGCATCTTGATCACTCAAAACAGATGTTGTTCTTCTAATTTTGATCATATGGTTTTGTTCTGCTGCTGTAAGTGATGTAGAGACAGTGGTCTTGAATTGTCCTTGATATTACTAAATAATCAGTCTATGATCAGTGGTATGACAAAGTCACTCCTAAGACAGACCAATAATGGATACCTTTCATACTTCAAAGCATGCTTAAATTGGGATGCTTTCACAGGTTGCCATGATATTCTCTGTCATCCAGTCTAGGGCATGCATGTACAGTCTGCGAGTGAGAAACAGTAGATGGAAGTGGACATATAGGCACATCTGGACAGCAGTAATCAGTACCTTGTGGAGTGACCTATTGGGAATGCAGGACTCTAGGGACTCCAAACGAGGAGACCTGGCCTGGAGTGACCTCATTACCAGACTTTAAGTCTGCTTTTCCAAAATGGCCACCTAAGGTTGGTCGGCCCTGAAGTTCTGTCAGTCTCTTGAATTTTTGAAGGAAGGTTGTATTACTGTATTATTCTTCTGGATGTGTTTGGATTTAATTTAAGCTTCAAGCTTTTTCCCGTGGATCCCCCTATTACTTTTTGTCTATAGGGTCTCATCTGGAATCTACTTCTTGATGAGCAAGTCACTGGAATTGCTGTCTGCTGCAGCATCTGGCGTCCATTGTCCCAGGACTTGAGCCTGCAGGGGTTGATTTGCTCTCGGTCAGAACTCCTCAAAGCACCTTTAATCCATTGAACTTTTCTGTATCTGGTTGTGAGACTGTTGGAAGTATCAAGCTATAGAATCTTGTGGATGACCCACACAAAAAGAAAAGTGATTGATTAGGCCTAAATTTATCAGCTGAGTTCCAATTCTAATATGCTTGGGTGTGGGGAGGATTGAACAGAAAACATTGATTTTGGAGCCAAGCCAGCGGATAACAGCAAGGAATGCATTGGACCATGAGTACTTCAAGGATATAGGCCTCATCCCTTGACCTTCCCTTGTACAACAGCATCTCAATCAAGACCAAGTTCCACAGATTGTATCAATTTGATCAACACAGATATGAAGATGAAGATAAATTGCAACTTTGAGTCTGCCTCTCATGTTGCACCTGACTTTCCCATGTGCCTGTTGGCTCTGCATTCACCATACATACCGTTGATTTGTGTTGACTAGATTTGGTTAACAGCTGCTTGTTTCCCTGGAAGCACTCATGCCCTTTATTGAAAAAACATTGTATACCTACCACAATCATATGATGGTATGACTCTCCTAAATGCATGGATCACTATAACATATTTGCCCAATTTCCTCACATGCACTAGCACGTGAGGGCATTGGGCCACCTTGTATTTTGATATGCACTTTATTTGCAGAATCTGGTTATTCTTGGTTTGGTTCTTGCAAAACTATTTGTACAAATGCCATTACAAGAGGAGTGTTGATATTAAGTTGATGGTAGAAATATGCGAGGAGCCCAAGTTTGTGAAGTTCAGTTTGGTATTTAGAATTTTGAGGGAGTAGTTCTGTTGATGCTGTACTTCTGTTGACTGGGTTGAAGTCCCGATCTGTGTTATAATGAGAACGAGTAATGTAACTGACGTTTGTCCTGACACAAGTACTGGACCATTTCTGGATTCATCATCAATTTTTGGTTATGGGGGTTTGTTTGTTACAGTAAAAGGTATGCAACTATTCATAAATAAACTCTAAACTTTAAAAAGCACCCATGTTATCTTGAAATAATCAAATAAGCACAAGAATTTGGGTTAGACATAATCATCTTACTATCTCACATGTCACATGCTCTATAACCATTAGATGTATCTTATTTCAAACCATTTAAAATAATATTTAGAAAGGTCAAAATAACCCGAGTTGAATGGGTAAATCAAGCTTTCAAACAATCACTCACAAGCAAACATTAAACTTGGATTCAAGGCTACAAGTATATGACCTTTCAACCCCCAAGGCAACAGTAGCAAAACTTGACCTTTTGATATATACACTACACCAAGTATCAATGACCAAGGAAGTGAAAACGATTACACAATACATTAAAAAAACTAATCACAATCAAATTTGTGGGCAAGAATTTATTGTTGTAGAACTTTTACATGTAGCTAAAATAATTCATCAAATAACAATTAAAGATCTACCTATTGGTAGGTTAAATAGTGACCAACATTATTATCTAAACATGCCTTAGAAACTTACAATGATTGAAGAGTAGCCAAAATAAATCAATCTTGTAAATCTAAATGAAAATAATCTTTAAATGTTATGAGAAATTTAATATCTTCCAAATTTGACCCAAGAATCCATGTGTTCACATAATTACTTTCGTTACTTCATTTACTTACAAGACATACAAAAGGAAAAGAAACATTAATTAATTACTCCCAATCACATGTTGTGGCATTTGCTAAATACTTAGATATCCTTAGGAAGAAAACAATGGACAAGGTAGTTACAAAAGAAATTAAAGAAAGAAGGTGAAAGGAAAAGGAAGACAAGTGATTGAAAAGAGTAATAGATATAGGGACTACAACAAATTGAGTAGTTCATAGAATTGCTAAAAAATGTATTAGAGCAAAATTTGTTGCAACCTAAACTTTGGTGACTATATGGGAGGTGGCTGATAAACTAAAACTTTCAAGAAGCTTGTGAGTAGATCCATGCAAATATAATTTAGTTGCACAACATGGTTTCGATAAAAGGTTAAACAACAAGCACAAACTAGATAGTGGGCACAAAGGTGTTGTATAACAAGGTTGTTACCTTTTAATGACTAAACACATTGAAAACAAGTAGGGTAGTAGAACCTCAAGTGAGTAAAAGATGAATGCAATTTAAAAAGTTGTAAAGCACAAAACCATGGTGACTAGGAAGAACACAAGACCATGGTGATTAGGAGGAACATTAGACCATTAGGGCTAGGAGGAACACCAATACCATATTGACCAAGAGGAACATCAAGACCACAAGAATTAGGAGGAACACAAGATCATGACGATCAGGAGGAACATTGAAACACATCATGGATTAGGAAGAACACCAAAACCATAGCAACTAGGAGGAACATCAATACCACAACGATTAGGAAGAACATAAGACCATGGCGATAATGAAAAACATTGGACGATAGGGATTAAGAACACCAAGACCACATCAACCAAGAGGACATCAAAACTATAACAATTAGGAAGAACATAAAACCACAATAATTAGAAGGAACACCAAACCATAGGGGCTAGAAGGAACACAAAAACCATGGCCACCAAGAGGAAGATTAAGACCACAATAATTAGAAGGAACATTAAATCACAAGGACTAGAAGGAACACCAAGACCACATTGATTGAAAGGAACACCATGACGACTAGAAGAAACACTAAGACAACAACAATTAGGAAGAACAAAAAACCACATTGATCAAGAAGAACATAACACCAAGACCATGGCCACCATAAGGAACTTCAAAACCACAATAATTAAAAGGAACACCAAATCACAAGGACTAGAAGAAACACCAAGATCACATTGATAAAGAAGAACACAAGATCATGATGACTACATGGAACACAAAGACCACAACAATTAAAAAGAATGTAGGACCACATTGATCGAAAAGAACATAAAAACATTGCAATTAGGAGGAACCCCTAGACCATAGTGATTATGGGGGCAAAAACTTATGGGTGGGAGGTGTAGTATTTGGAATGTTCCAAGCTTGGGAATGCACCTAATTCAAAACCCCTAACATAGTTGGTAAAGATAATGAAGCACTTTGTGGCCACAAATTTTGAAAAGCTTGCACAAAGGTTTGGTGAATAGGATGATTTAATGTCCATTGCCATTGATTTCCAAGCCCTAAATTAGATTAGATTTCAGTCATATGTTTAAAAATGAATCGTTATTTTGAAAATATTTGTTGTTTTTTTCTTCATCCATCTTGGTGATGAAAATAGGTAGAATCCATTAGCCAACATATGATTGATTGGTTTTAGGTTGCCAAAGTTTAAGGTGCCATGGGCAACAATGTGTATGAAAGATTTGTCTTTTTCATTTTTTACCACACAAACTTTATAGGGGCATATATTTTTTATTTTCATTTGTTTAGAGCGATTTAAAAGGCGTGCACCTTCTAATCCTTTACACTTTATCTTCAGACCCCATATGGAAAGGAGGTGGACTAAGTGAGAAGGAGGTGACTAATACATCAAATGTTCAATCACTGGCCACATTACCTTATTGCCTCAAGACTAGGCTCCTTGTTTTGAGAATGCCTTCGCCCTTGGGTTTTTCCTTACACTTTTTTTTTCACTTGAGAGAGATTTAAAAACCCTTTTATTTTTCCCTTAATTGTTTATTGAACTCCCCACCCCAACCCTAATCCCCAAGTTGTAAAGATTTGGATAGAAAATTTTAATGTATTTGCAATTAAAAATTTGCAAGGCATTTTAGAAACCAAAATGCTCACAAGAGTAGGCATTTCATTTTTTGAAATGCCATGTGTCATCCTTTGTTTTTCCCAATAACACCCAAACAATGGGCATTTTATTTTTCCAAAATGCCTCATGTCATTTTTTTCCATTTTTTTTTCATGATACTAGGCAAATATCTATTTGGTATCACAAGAAAATAAAAGTAAAAATATTCTGTCATGGCCATTTACATTGGGTAATGATTTCGAAGCATGGTGTTCCTAAAATAAATGCCCTTCAACTCCACCTTAGGGGCATTTATTTTGGGATCACCCTACTCCTTCCGTGTTACCCTACTCCCATGTGACAACCCACCCATCCCCCAAGCTTGGCCTTCCTACCCACTCACTCAGCCACCCATCTCTTGGCATGCAACATGGCCATCTATAATGGGTTACATAGTGTAGGGTTTGGGGTTTATGTAACCAAAACCCAAATTTCTTTAGTTGTGTTCTTTTCTTTTTCATTATGTGCAATCAATTTTCAAGGTAGAAAGCTTCTTGTGATGTGTGATGTGTTGTCACTGTAACGATTAAGATCAAAGGTCTTTTACAGTGTTGGGGACTTGAATGAGCTAGCACCCACCAGTGCACCATCCAAAAAACCTCGTTTTAAGATTTCGTGGATGGGATGAAACTATCCCCAAGGGGGCAATTTACATGGTTAGTAGTTTTTATTTTCTTCTAGGCCTTTCTTTTTCCTCATATATATATATATTTCCCAACTCACTATTTTTTCTTTTGGGCCTCCCATTCAATTTTTTTGGGGCCACCCTTAACCCCATATTATTTTTTGGCAACTCCTACCTACCCCTCTAGCCTACCTTTTACCCTTCCTCCTTCCAACCGATCTACCTCCTTCCTTTTGCTTCTCTTTGCTTCATTCCCTCCTTTTCCACTCACCTCCATACCCAATGTTTGAGAAACATGGACAATTTGAACTTGCATTAGGGTTTAGTTCACAAGGCTTTGAGTTTCCACAACTTTTGGCTTGTAAAAGGAACTTTTAAAAGTATGGAGAGGCAAGGAGCTTGCAAAGCATGCAAAGGCAATGACTTTGAATGCGTGTAGAGATGAAAACCTAGAAGGTCAACAAAAAACATTTTCTAGTTTTTTTTTTGGAATTGTGTTGTTGCACGAAAGGGTTTAGGGTGTGATGTCTTTTTTTCACCTCAAGTGTTGCTTTTACAGAGATAATGACCATGAACATAACTCATGGTCATCATCATTTCTTTGAATTTAGTTGTTGTTCTAACAAGACAACGACAATGAGTTGTGCTCATTATTGTTGTTTTTTTTTTTCAACATTCATTTGTTGCTTCCAAGGAGATGACAACCACAAACATAAACAACTTTGATACCAGATATTGCACCCCTTTACTTGAATTGGTGCCTCGTGCCTCCAAACTCCAAGACCCACTCCTAACTCTTCGCTTTTAACACCTATTTACTTGCACATCCAAGACACAAAACATTAATTGCTAGAACCAAGTCCCATTAAGGAACCTAAAACCTCTAACACATTACCTAAGTAGTTAGCTACCCACACTCTCCCATCCTAGCCCACCCAAGAATAACACCAAATTGCTCCCCTTGGGCAGACACCCAGAGCTTGAGGTGGGGTGCAGGGTGAATTCCAAGTTCACCTTCTTTTTGCCTCTAAGGCATGGGCTAGGGAAAACCCTTTGCCCATGCCCTCATAGAGTGGATGAGCACTTGACTCATTCGGGGCTCCACTTAGGAACCCTTATGATCCATATTCTTGGCCTCCCGACCCTAATCCATTTGAGAAACCAAGGAGTCAAACTCCAGTTTGTTGGCTTGGCACCATTTATCATCACCATGGTGCCCCACCATGGGTGGTCCTAGTGTGAAGCCACGTTCAAGCAAGTTGCTTTGCTGAGAACGACATGTCATTCACCTCCATTTTGAAGAGGTTAACTTCTTCATTAAAGGTTAGTGGACCAACGCCCTCCCATGACCATGCAAGTTGTTTATCAACAAGTATTTGCAGGGTTAGTTACCTCCCCAACCTTTGGTTTGGATTTTACACTTAGCTATTTAGGCTTAATGTAGGAAAAGTCTTAAACATCATTCGTGTCTGTTTGTGCCATCATTTGTGGTGACTTTCCACACACTCAATGTTACCTTCCCTTGGGCAATCCCAGCACATGGGATTAGACTTAAGGCCTTCCTTTGTTTTTCAGATTTGCGTCTAAGGTCCTACTCGGCAATCTTGACTACCACATTGAACTTGAGTTTACTAATGAACTAATAAATTATGTTGAACTGGGTTTCTATAATTCAAACCTCCTTCACCTTAAGAGGACATGGGTTGCGACTTCATGTAGTGGAATACATTTCACTTGAAAGGCCTGCCATTTAGTTCGCACGCATTACAACCCCAATCTTGCTTGACAAAGCCCACTGAGGGTTTTTTGCAATGAGTTCAACCCCCAAGGTCCATTTTCGTAGGCTACCATTGCCAAAGCTTCCCAACCACATTTCGTTTCTTTGGACCTAATGCACAACAAGATCTTAACTTGGTTTCTTCCTCAATTGGGTTGTGTGTTTCCCCTCTTTGCATGCAACTTACGATTCTTTAAGCTCTTCACCTCCACCTTTGGAGGTTGAGGCCCCTATCAACACTCAGGTTTTCCAGGGTATGCTTATCCCAATCATTTGTTTCTTATGGGACTTTTTATGTCCTAATTCATGTCCCTTCTCCGTTTCAAACTTCTTAATCATTTTAGGCAAATGGTTTAAATGAGACAAACTAACCCATTGTGCCACCTTGGGGTGGCACCCTTTCCATTTTATGAGGTATTGCTTACCACATTTTTGGGTTTGTTTTGCACCTAAGATGCATTCAATTTTTGCCGTGAGTTGATGTTCCATGAGATTAAACCCTTTGTGATATTTTTGTTTCCTTTCTGGTTTTTTATCATCCATTTTAAACAATTTTAACTTAGACACATGGAATGTAAGATGTGCCATGAAAGTTGTTGGCAACAACAATGTATACACATCTAGATGGGGTTTATGCATGACCCTATAAGGTCTTGCATATTTGGGAATGAAACAAGCTGCTAAGGCTTCAAGCATTTTTAAAGTTGTGGATGTTTAACATCACAAGGTCACCAATTTCAAATTGAATTTCTCTTTTTAAACTTATTAGCCTATTTTTCATACCTTGTTTGGGCTTCCTCCAAGAACTTCTTAGCATGAGTGTTCAACCCCTTGTGCTCTTTCACCATGATTTTGGCATTTTTGCCACCATTTTTATGATATCCCATCGTATAAGGGACAACTAGGTCCAAAGGTTGTTTAACCTTCATTCCCAACGCTAATTTGAATGGACTCATCTGGGTCGCTAAGTGTGTAGTGGAGTTATAACAAAATTCTGCTAAATTGAGCTTATGGCCCCAATCTTTACGATAGGTGGCCACATAATTTCTAATATATTGGTTCAACTGATATCTCATTGACCCATTAGTTTGGCCATTGGTTTGCAGGTGGCAAGGTGTACCAAACTTAAGTTTGGTCCTAGCCTTTTTCATAAGAAGTGTTCGAAATTCTAACGCAAACTTGGCATCTCGATCACTTACAATGACTTCGGGCATGCCATGATGTCTTACCCACATGTCAAAAAATAGTGTTGATGTTTTTACTATGGTGGCCGTTGTTTTGGTTGTCCCAAACATGGCCAATTTCGAGAACCTATCTACCACCACTAAAATAACATCTTTCTCTTCCCCCAAAAGGAGACACATCATAAAGTCCATTGAAATACTTTCAAATGGACCATTTGGAATAGGCAGATGTTAATATAATCCATACTTCTTCTTATGTATTAACTTCGTGCCTTGGCATTTCATGCATGTGTGAATGTAATGTTCCACATCTTCCTTCATCTCGGGCTAGTAAAAACTTTTACTTAACTCTGTGCAAGTGGTCTTTTCACCTTGATGTCCCACCATTAGAACATCGTGAGCTTCCTCTAGTACTTTAGTAGACAATTTGCCCATTGGCACATACATTCAGGATTGTTTCCATTTGAGCCATTTGTCTTTGAGATAAATACCTTTCATCTTATGTTCCTACCTTAGTTCGTCAAAATAGTGTTGGGCAAGGTGGTCATTGACATAGCCTTCCCTTAGTCTCCTACTGAGGTCACTTTCCCGAATGAACATGACTTTTAAGGCCTGGGTTACATTTATGACCCTTTCATCTTAGTACTCTTCTTTTTTATTTAACGCATTGGGTACAACATTATCTTCACCTAGTTTGTGGATTAATTCAAAATCCATAAGTGCCAAAGTGTCATGCCATCGCAATTATTTTCTGGTGGCCTTTGGTGGCATTTTGAAATACCTTAAGGAGACATTGTTTATAAAAGACCTTGGTTTTATGTGATCCTAAGTAATGTTGCCAACATTTGAGGCAACTTTCCACGATGAACAACTTTTTTGTGAGTTGGTCATCTCAACTAGGTTCCAGCCAATTTTTAATTCTAAAAGGCAATAAGATGCCCTTCTTGCATCAACACACCTCCTATTGTAAACCCATTTGCATCAGTGTGTACCTCAAATGGTTTGGTAAAGTCTAAAAACTTAAAAACATGCGAGGTAGAAGGTTTTTTTTTAACACCTTACACGCCTTTTCTTGCTCCTCTCGCCATTTGAATGCCATCTCCTTCTTGAGGAGGTTGATGAGGGGTTTGGCTGTTATGAACTCCCAATAGAAGTTTGCCAATCCTAAAAAGGATTGGACTCCTTTAGTCGTCACCGAACTTTGCTATTCCTTGATGGCTTGGACCTTTTTCAGATCTGGCCTTTTGGGGACAACACATGTCCCAAAAATCCATCTCCACTTGGGCAAATTCACTTTTTGCCTTGTTAGCATAAAGGTTGTTCTCCTTTAATTTCTGCAGGACATACTCCAAATGTCCAACATGTTCTTCTACCGACTTGGAATATATGAGAATGTCATCAATATAGATGATCAAGAACTCATCCAACTTATCATGGAAGACCAAGTTCATAAGTGCAGTAAATGTGGAAGGGGCATTACATAGCCCGAACAACATCACTAAGAATTCATAAGACCCATAGTGCGTCTTCATCGTTGTCTTTTCCACATCCCCATCCATTATGTGAATTTCGTAATACCTCGACTTCAAGTCAATCCGATTGAAGTATCGGGCCCCATTCAACTTGTCAAATAAATCATCTATTCTAGGCAAGGGATAGTTGTTTTTTATGGTAATTTTGTTTAAGGCCTAGTAGCCAAGTCACATTCTTAATTTCCTGCCCTTTTTACCCATGAACAACATAAAGTGACTTACTCGGGCGAATGTAGCCTCTTTGCATGAGGTCATTGATTTGTTTTTTGAGTTCTTCCAACTCTTTTTGGTTTAACCTATATGGTGTTTTAATGGGTGTGGTAGATCCTAGATGCACTCCAATTTTATGATCTACATTTCTATTGGGAATCAAAATTGCAGCAAGGTCATCTGTTAGGACATCCAAAAATTTATTAATAAGTTTTGAAATACAAAATGGGTATGGTTAGCCCTTTCAATTTTGGTCGCATCACCATGCTTGTCCATATGCATCAAAACTCAAAATGTGGTCTCTTGCATATCTTCATAGAGATTAGGTTGATTCCTACAACTAATAAACTAGATTGGTAATCAACTTCTAAACTAATTGACTTATCAACTAACCTAGTTATGACTTTCAACTTAGAGCCACCTCTCAAAATGTCTATGCAATAAACATCTAGGAAAGTATTGCCTAAGATTGCATCAAAACCATTTAAGGTTATAATCATGAGGTCCTCTTTAAACTCCGTTCCATCACAAAGTAGCTTGATTCCAAATGTTACCTCTTCTGCTGGGGTCGCATCTCCTTGCACTAATTGGACTTCGATTGGTTTGGCCACCTTGGTGGCCTTCAAACCCAACTGTAATGTTGCTTTGGGATTCATGAATGAGTGCGTGGTTCCTGAGTCCAATAAACACATAAATTCATTAAATTTCACAACACAATGCAACATAATGAGGTTAGTACCTTCCTTAGTCAAACTAACCTTCGCAATAAACCCATCGTCTTTTAAGTGAGGACTTACTTTGCTAGGCTTAGTACATGCCTTAGTAAGGTGACCAATTGATCCATAGTTGTAAGACTTCTTGCTACTAGCTTTAGCTCTCGGTTTCTTTTTTTAAGGGAACTCCTTTCCCTTTTTGTTGTGGAGAGGCTTTTCCCACTTTCTTTTCCTTTCCTTGTAGAATCCTCCCTTGCCTTAGGAATTCCCTCCCTTGGAATTCCCCATTGATGTGAGATTGTTTTTGGGGTAAGCAGAATATTTTTCCATGCACTTCGCCACCTTCAACAACTTTTGGCATGTTTTCAACACCTCGTGCCCTTAGAGGATTTGCTTACGAACCTAAGGCTACAAGCTGTTAAAGAAAGCCACCTTTTGGGTGTATTTTTCCTTCATGGGGATTAAGCATAACAAGGCACTAAAATTTTGGACGTGTTTTGCCAACAAACCCAACCTTTCCCCTTGCCTCAAGGCTAATAACTCCAACCCATCTTTTTGGACTTGGTTGCTAGGCGTGAATCTCGCATTGAGTTTCGCCTTGAACCCTACCCACTTAATGGTCGAAATTGCCTACTGGTTTTCTTCCTTAAATGTGCCCCACAATTTTAAGGCATGATCTCGGAAGAGGGATTGGGTTTTTCACTATCCAAGGCGATGGCCTACATTTCAAAGTAAGCCTCAAGTAAGGGAAACCATTCCTTCATTCTCTTGAATTTACTTTCCTTTCCCGAGAAAGGTTCCTGCATAAAGGTTTTTATGGCCTTGGGCACCTTTGTGGCCTCTTGATGAGGTTTTTCCAACGGGGATCTCACAATCCTAGCAATGGTTTTGATAAGGTTTTCATTAACCTTGCCTTGAATCATTGCCATCTTTTGCATGGTGGTTATAATTTCCCCCACGCATGCTACAAGTGAATCTTTGAAAGTGGATTCCTTGATGGTTTGGGCCATTTTGGCCATCTCCTCCTTTTCCAGCTTTGGTTCCTCTTAACCACGTTCTAATTTGGCTAAGTCCCTTTTGCTTTGCCTTTCCTCTTCACACTTTCTTTCATTGTGTAATTTTTTTGGGGAACGTTTGGAGGTACCTTTTCTTTTGGGTGTAAGGCGCTTTGAGCAAGATCTTTCACGCCTAGCTTCACCTTCCTCTCATTCCTCTTCATTGGCCTCATCCATGGCCACCTCCTCCTTTTCTTCATCTCCCCCTTCCTCCTCTTTGTTTGCCTCTTGGGGGGGAGTAGTATTGGAAGTTATAGAAAACACAATATGAGGAGTTTTAACTCCCAATTCTGATGGCCCCTCCTCATAAAAAGGTTCCTCTTCATGAGGGCTTTCCTTTTCATCGTAATTTGGGTTGTTGGGGTATCCATCCCCATTGCCACCTTTTCTTCCTCTTCTGGGATTACTCTTGTGAACTTCAGAAGTTTTTGAAAAGGGGTGTAGCCTACCTTTAAGGAGAGTTCTACTACTTTCACCAAGGCATCCATCACCATTTGAAACTTTGTGTAGTGCGCCCTTTTGGACTTCTTGCCACTTGGAGGGGCAAGCTCTAGCTCCATCGGTGCCTTGCCCTTCTCCTTCTTGGACTTCCTTTTTATGGTTTCGGGTCGATCCCTTGCCCCCACCATCCTTCCAAATTGCGTCGACACAAAAACTTGCTTTGATACCAGATGTTGCACCCCTTTGTTTGGATTGGTGCATCATGTTTCTAAACTCCAAGACCCACTCCTAATTCCTCATTTCTAACACCAATTTACATGTGCATCCAAGACACACAACATTAGTTGGTAGAGCCAAGTCCCACTAAAAAACCTAAAACCTCTAACACATTACTTAAGTAGTTAACCACCCACACTCTCCCAACCTAGCCCACCTGAGAACAACACCAAGTTGTTCCCCTTGGGCAAACATCAGGAACTTGAGGCAAAATGAAAGGTGAACTCCAAGTTAACCCTCTTTTTGCCTCTAAGGCATGGGCCAAGAAAAACCCTTTATCCACACCCTCACAAAATGGATGAACACTTAGCTCACCTAGGGCTCCACTCAGGAACCCCTTTGATCCATATTTGTGGCATTTCGGCACAAACCCATTTGATGAATTAAGGAGTCGAACCTCAGTCCATCGGCTTGGTACCATCTCACATCACCATGGTGCCCCATTATGGGGAGTCTTGGTGTGAGGCCATGTTAAGTGAGTTGTTTCACCATAGCTCGTGGTTGTCGTCATTTCTTTGAACCCAGTTGTTGCTCTAGGACGATGACAATATCGTCATTGTCTTTTTATTAGCACTCATATGTTGCCTCCAAGGAAACAACAACCATGACCACAGGTCGTCGTCATTTCTTTGAACTTAGTTGTTGCTTTAGCATGATGATGATGATGAGGGTAACTCATCGTCGTCTTTTTTTTCAGCAATCATTTGCTACCTCTAGGGGGAAATGACGACCATGAGCACAACCTTGTCATTTCTTTGAACTTAGTTGTTGTTTTAGTAAGACAACGATGACGAATGAACTTCATCATCGTCGTCTTTTTTTTTAATGTTCATCTACTGCCTCTAAGGACACAACAAACACGAGCATAGTTCCTGGTTGTCGTCATTTCTTTGAACTTAGTTATTGTTTTAGCAAAATGACAATGATTAGTTGTGCTCATCATTGTCGTCTTTTTTTTAGCGCTCGTCTACAACCTCAAGGGTGACAACAACCATGAGTAACTCATGGTCATCGTCATTTCTTTGAACTTAGTTGTTAATTTAGCAAGACAACAATGATGAACTATGCTCATTGTCGTGGTTTTTTTTTTCAATGCTCATTTGCTACCTCTAAAAAGATGACGACTATGAGCACCATCTCGTGGTCGTCATCATTTCTTTGAACTTCGTTATTATTCTAGGAGGACAATAATGATGAACTGCACTCGTCGTCATTGTTTTTCTTTCCAATGTTCATCTCCTATCTCTAAGGAGATGATGACCATGAACACAACTTGTGGTCATCGTCATTTTTTTAAAGTTATGGTGTCTACACCAAGGAGATGATGACGATGAATTAAGTTCATCGTTGTCATCTTTTTTTTATGTCAACTATTACCTCCACCAAGGAGACGATAATGATGACTGCAAACTCATTGTCATCACCTTTTTTTAATTATTAAGCGTTGCTTCCATTAGGGAGATGATGATGATGAATGTGCACTCATCGTCTTTGTTAATTTTTTTTTCTAAAATGTCGTTTAAGGATGATGACCACAAACGACGACAATGAATGTAGCAACATTCATTGTCGTCATTTGTGATAATATCATAAACCATGAAACAAAAGTTTAAAAAAAAAAAAACTTATTCCATGTTCACTATATCATGCCAAACATATTGATTTAAATAAATGAAGGTATTGCAAAGTTCTTCACATTGATGGTAGAGTGGACTATTTGAACAAAGTTATGGAGTTTAAATGTAATACTTGCATCATTTTGGGATATTTGCATTCACCATGAAACGTGGATGGGTATTGCATAGCCCTACCAAAACTTAAAAATAATACAATACATGAACCATATTGTGACAATGTCTTAAACCATGATACAAATGAAGGTATTGTTAAGTTTGTCACATTGATGGTAAAACATAATAAAACTATCACAAAAATGAAGGTACTGTAGGTACACATCAAAATTTTGTTGAATAAACCTTATATCATCAATGTGCCCAATATTGGAATACCCTCATGTACATATACCAATGATTTTGCATTTGTCCATTTATGAGTTTGAAAATGTCTTTTCACTATACCTTCATTCCAATTTGCATTGGTCCATTAGTGAATTATTGTTGTTTATGATGTTGAAAGCGACTTTAAACTATAATGTTTAATTAAAATATTATCAAGTTCAAATAATTGGGCAAACATTATATTTCTAGAAATGCAAAATAAAAATAAAAATCACATATTAATTAATTAATTATATCATGATTTCAATTAAAATATTTTCAAAACTAAAAATTGATAGATTATGCACCATACATATTTTTTGAATAATAAAAAACCATTCATTTATTCAAATGTTGTAGGTTTAATAAAAGATGAAAAAAATACATATTTTAATACAAAAAGGAATACAGATTGAAGTGTGACAATTAGTGATCAAAAAAGTAAAAATTCATATGCTTTAATTAACATTTTAAAATATGCATTAAAATCTTATTTTATTAGAGAATTTTTATATCTATTTTTTGAAATAAATTTACAACTTTAAGGACAAACATAAGTATGTACACCATTGAATTTTAACATTAATTAGTAAATTTTACATTAAAGTCTAAACTTTTGTACCATCAATGTGACCAATATTCCATTATGTTCATTTATATATATATTTAAATCATATTGTAAGGTGAATAAATAATTTTGAAAGTATAACTTTCATGATATATTGGTGGGGAATCAAGTATTTAAAAAATATTCTTATGTTTCATGGTGAATGCAAATATCCCACGATGATGCAGGTATTGCATTTAAACTTCATAACTTTGTTCAATGACCTTTTACCATCAATGTGAAAAACTTTGCAATATTTTCATTTACTTGAATCAATATGTAGGGCACGTTATATTGAACATGGAATAAAATATTAAAAAAAAATCTTTTTGTTTCATGGTTTAAAATATTATTACAATATGATGTAAATATTATTTTCTTTCTAGGTTTTGGTATGGGTATGCAATACCCTTGTAAGTTTCAAAAAATATGTTATAGAACCCAAATGATTTTTGGAATACCATGAAAGGGGTAATGCATATGCATTGAATATTCCTATGCATGAGCGATATTACTTTGGTAGTCCAGACCAAAATAATTTAACCCATGTTGGTAGGGCTATGCAAAACCCCTTCAAGTTTGGAAAAATATGTTATGGACCCAATGTATTTGTAGGATAACATATAAAGGGTAATGCATGTGTATTGTGTAGTTTTGAGCATGAACAATACCCCTCCAATAATGTAGACCCATGGTGTTTAATTATTGAATACCTTAATGATGGTATTGGTTACCTTGTATGACCATGCAATACCCTTGCAAGTTTTAAAAGATATGTTTTGGAACCCAATGTATTTATGGGATACCTTATAAAAGGGCGATGCATGTGCATTAAGTATTCCTTGCCATAAACAATACCCCTTTAATAGTCTAGACTAAAATAATTTAACCCGTCGTGTTTGTTGAATACCCCAAGCAAGGTATTGCTTTGTTTGTAAGACTATGCAATACCCCTCCACATTTCAAATTATGGAGCCCAATGTATTTTTGGGACAAACTATGAAGGGTATTGTAGGTGTATTGTGTAGTTTTGAGGTTGAGCATTACCCTTCCAATAGTATAGATTCATGGTGTTTAATTACAGAATACCCTAATGAGGGTATTCATTTTTGTTTCCTTGTAGGTTTTGGTAGGGTTATGCAATACCTTTCCATGTATTAAATGATATGTTATGGAGTCCAATGTATTTTTGGTATACATGTAGAGGGGTAATGCATGTTCATTGAGTCTTTTTGAGCATGACCAATACCCCTTTAATAGCCTAGACCAAAATAATTTAGCCCATGGTGTCTACAGTGTAGCCTAATGAGGGTATTGCATTCTTTCTAAGTTTTTGGTAGGGCTATGCAATACTATTCTAAATTTCAAAAGATATGTTATGGAGCCCTATGTATTTATGGGATTCATTATGAGGGGTACTGCAATTGTATTGAATAGTTTTGAGCATGAGCAACACCCCTCTAAAAGTGACGTAAACCCATGGTGTTTAATTACATAATACCCTAATGAGGGTATTGGTTTCTTTATAAGTTTTGGTAAAGTTACACAATATCTTGTCATGTGTCAAAAAATATGTTATGGAACCCAATGTATTTTTGGGATACCTCGAAAAGGGTATTACAAGTGTATTAAATAGTTTTGGGCATGAGCAATACCCCTCCAATAACCTAGACCAAAATAAGTCAACCCATGATGTTTACAGTGTAGCACAATGAGGGTATTGAGATCCTTTTAGGTTTTGGTAAGGTTATGCGTTACCCCTTCATGTGTCAAAATATATGTTATGGAGCCCAATGTATTTTTGGGATACCTTGAGAGGGGTATTGTCATGTGGCCCAATGAGGGTGTTGCAGTGTAACCCAATGAGGGTATTACAATTTAGCCCATGAGGGTATTGCATTCCTTCTAAGTTTTGGAAGGGTTATGCAATACCCCTCAAATTGTTGAAAAATATGATATGGAGCCCAAACTATTTCAGGGGTACTTAGAATGGGGTATTGCATGTTCATTGAGTATTTTACTTTATGAACCTGAGTATAACATGCATTAAATGTGTCTAAATTAAACTAAAGCTTCATATCGCTTTGATTATCCACTTGGTTTGCAATACGCTTATATAGGGTGTTAAATATTTTAATCGTCCCCTTACTTATTTGTTTGAATGAACAAGAGCAAGTTCCATGCAATACCTTCATTTTATTCTTTCCTCATCATTGTCGATTGTTGGAGTCTATTGTAGTGGTAACTATGTAGGTAGGTGTAGCCATGTAGGTGGGGTTTGGTAGGTACCTTCTTAAAGTGTTGGTAGGTAGGTTGGTGGTAGGGTGGGTAGGTGAGTGCGGATGAGAGAAGCACATTTTAAACTTATAGGTGAGTAGGTAGATGGGGAAGAGTCTACTTTTAATTTAAATATATAGGTGAGTAGGTTGGTGGGGGATAGTGAGGGGGAAGTAGGTGGGTGAATGGGAAAAGTTTCAAAAGAAAAAAAAAAAAGAAAAGAAACAGGGTGGAGGCCGGGGAGAAAATAAAGTTGCAAAAAAAAACTGAGATCAGGGCTGAGAAAGGGCAAACAAAAAAACTCAACCTGGGATGGTACAGGGATAGAAAAGAGAATCCTATCAGTGCACCATCCATCCACGTTGGTGTACTGGTGGGTGCTGGTTCACTCTGGCCCAAGTGTTGGGTGCTTATTTCATTTTTAATAACCATCGGTTCCTGGTATTTGAAAAAAACCAGAATCAAAGAACCATTGGTTCTGGTATTTCAAAACCCTCAAAGAACTGTCGAGTTTCATGAAAGAACCAGCAAAGAACAGATGATTTCAGGGCGGTCATTTGAATTTTATAAAAAAAGAGAACCATGGTTATATATCAGACAGGGTATTTGACTTTTTGATCACTCTGATTATGTATCAGGCAAGGTATTTAACTTTTTGATAACTGTGATTAAATATCAGAACTGGGTCTTTTCATTTTTTGACCTGTTCAACCTAAGAATGGCCCTGATACCCGGCAGGGGTTCGGTGCAGTTTCTAATAACCACCCAACAATCGACAACGATAGTTGGATATGGACTAAACATGTTTAAATGATTTGGGATTTACAGTAGGATTGAGTACATTCAATATAATGTTGTTCTCCATTAGAAATTTGTGAGGCACACCCCCTTGGTTACATGGAGTTGCAGGCAATATAGAGGCATCTCGGAGGGCAACTTTGATAAATGAAACAAAGTAATTGAAGCAATTGAACCTCAGCACCTTAATTACAATAGAGTAGCTTGAGCTTGCAGAGTGGACGTTAAGCTAGCTGCTCTTAAAATTGTAGCAACAGACCAATTATGACAAGTAAACTTTTGCATTTTGAAGTATTAGTGTTACAATGCTTTCTGTTCAAATTAAATTGCTATGGGTTTCTTTCTACAATACCTTGCATAAGGAAAAACCCTACGGAAAAAGTTTGAAACTTTCCACATTCTTGTTTTCAAATAGGTCAGGCAGGGAGTGGGTTCAGGAGAGAGTCTCTTTGAGTTTTGGTGCAAGTCAAGACAAGTGGAGAAGAGTGTAGATCTTTGGACTTTGAACCTAAGTTTCTTCCTCCAAGTTAGAACCCAACAGTGCACGTCTTGAATGATGACTTGAGATCTAGCATACAATATTGCCAACAAATTCGAAGTTTATTCAGACCTGAGCAAATTTCTTTTTCAAAGTTTTGATGCCCTGTAATGCAAAGTATGGAGTATATTCCTGAACCTCGATAGGGTTAACGTAGTTTATTTATGAACAAAATGAAGTTTAACAAGTAGACTATCTTGATACTTTAGATCTTGGCACAACTTGTATTTGCAGAACAGTGTTCCTTGCAATGGACAAAGTTGGCCCGCCCATCACCACAAATGTGAAGATTGACTTGCATGTAAATCCCTGAAAAGTATTCAATGTTATAGGAGATGAAGGACTTGTATGATAAAGTACAACGATCTCCTCCACAAGGGCAGGTGTGCATTGGACAAGGCAAGTGGGTTTGTTTGCATTGCAAACTCCTCATGACATTAAAAAATCGACTGAATGGTCATAGGAAGAAGTTTCCAGAAGGTCCATGGAGATTATACCCTAGTTATGCAGAGGTCAACCGGGAGTTAAAGAAGAAGGCTTTCCATGTATGCCACCACTAGGTTTTCATTGACCTTAGTCTAATTCAAGTGTTTCCTTCAGTTTCTGATGTATAACATTGTGTGAACTGGCTTTCACGTCCTATAGAAGTCACAAGGAGATCTTCCGATGAACATTCAACCATCAGCTGAGGTGCACGGGAAAAGGCAGCAACAAACAGAGGTAAGCGAAGGTACGCACTTTTTTTGTTTCAAGCATTCATCACGCATGGCCATTGTGCAAATCCGCCACCAAGCCCTATTTTTTATTCATCATGCATGGTCATTATTGCGTAACAGATTTTAGAAGGAAATCTTGCTGAGGACATTGAGAGGTCAGCTGATTTGAAGACCTCAAAGACTGAGTTGAGGGGGGGGAGGAGGCCGTAAGTGGAAGGAAGCAAAGGTTTCAATAAAAAAATGAATTCACACTTGTTTTCATCATGTATTGTCATTGTGTAAGTTGGTTTGTAAACCCTAAACTTGTCCACATTCCATCGCCATTGTCTAATAGAAGCTAGAAGGAAAATCTACTATAGACATTGAGATTGTCAAGTGATTCAAGTGGGAAAGACAATGTGGTAAGTATTTAATTCAACTATTATTATGCAATATTGTAACTTGTAACCCATGAAGTTTCATCCATTTAGATTACTAAACTTATGTGTGTTTTGTTTTCTAGCCATTGAATAAGATACCTAAGAGTCAAAGATGTCATGTCAACACAACAGCAAAATCTTCCCTGTCTAGATATTTATGTTACATAACCTTCCCTAATGTGTGTAATTTTAAATGAAGAGGTTGTGTCTTTTGGGTAGTGTATTATGTGTGAAATTAGGAGAAATATGCATGGACACATTTGCCCCACAAGAGGGAGGTGTAACATAAGAAGGTGCTTGTTGAGGTTGCCAATCGACAAGCTATAGTTTTCTTTTGTCAATGCCTTGCCTTGGATTGTGGAATGTAGTCACCCATGGTAATCCCTTTTGTAAAATCCTGGCACAAATTTCCTAGTGTATTGGGAGGGCACATTACCAAGCATAATAAGTCCTCTGCTGAGAGGAGACACTTTCCATTTGGGGGGCAGGCACTTTGTTTTCCAGATGCCCGTGTTAAATTTTTAAAACTTTTTTACTGTGATGTTCTGGCTACCAGAAGGATATCCACCGGGTATAAACATTTTATTTTTACTGTGATACCCATAGGGTACCCACCGGGTATCACAGTAAAAATCTCTGCAGCAATTATTACGCCAGGTAAAGCCCTCGGGCAGGGGCATTCCAAAATAACCAGCCCTCAGCCTTTGGGCTGGGGGGACAATTATTTTGGGAATGCCCCTGTCTGGGGGCTTTACCCTCCACAAATCAACCCTATGTTGCCCACATCTTGGCTTCATGGACAAGTGAAGAATTTTGTGGCCCGGAGAAATAGAAGTTCAGGACAAGTTGGCTTCAGGGACAATTAAATAATTTTGTGGCCCAGAGAAATAGAAGTTCAGTAAAGCACTATGTGCAGTTGGGGCTGGATGGTTTGTGAAAGAACAGGTATGTGACACCACAGTATGTAATAATGTTGCATTGGACTATACTTCATAGAATGTATGTTTCATTGGATCAAATTAGTACATCGTAGTACTGCATCACACATAGACATATGAATTGATGAACAATGGTTATAGAATTTCATTATTATTCTACTTGTAACTTCCTTTTATTGTCATGTTGCAGGTTGGAACTTGATGTTTTAACAATTTTGTGATGGGCTAAGTGGGCAATCATCCAGAAAAATGTTGAGTCAAATTTGGCTATAAATGAAGCATGTGTAGGATAAAGCCCAAGGGTGGCAGCATTTTCAAATAAAGGGCCTAGGATGAGGAGATAGTTGAGTTCAGCTCTACATTTTGGGAGTGCCCCCTCACCCATGGGCTTCACCCATTGTAAAACACAATGCGAAATCAGTATGAATTTAAACATATGTAGATCATGAGGCTTAAGAGGGGGAGAGTTTTCACTTATACACCTCATGAGTGGGAGGAATCTGACGCTTATAAGTATGCATAATTTTCCTCCCATTCTTAAAGAGTAGGTCTGATGATATCCAACATCTTTTATACAAGCTATTCATGAATATAAGGTACACAAATAATTTTCTCCAAGTGCTTTAGGAGAGGAAAAAAGTCAAAGCATCATTTTATATTATTTTCCCCCTACTACAAAATAACATAAAAATTAGGTTTAAAAAAAAATTCAAAATCTGGTCACAAAAAGACCCCAAATTTCACTCCATAAAATTGAGATTTTGTTATGCCTTACAAAAAAAGACTATTGCAACTGATGTAACTAATGAGATTAGGAGTGCAATGCAAGAGATTGTGGCTATCTTCACTGGGAAAAACATGTACAACAACACCATAATAACTTAGCAATTTCAACACTAGTTAATAATGAGAAAAAATATTCAAGACTTTGGAGAAATTATTAAGGTGTATTTAATAAATAAAAATACACTTTAATAATTTCTTAATGATTATGAAAGAATTTTAGAAGAAAATATATTCAATATTCAACATCAGAGTTCCAAACCTGCTAGGCTACTACAATAGTCATATGTAACTGACCTCACAAATCATCATGCATACACATGGGCAACAGAAGAATGGCTTGATATAATGCTGACTGACTGACACCCTTCATGAAACAATTGCAAGAGTGTTCCTAAATTGAAACAGTTGCGGTTAGTTTTGCCTTTGAATGCCTAATCCAACTGAATCAGAGGGCACTACGTTATTGTTGCTTGTTTTTGGTTGGAACACAACAACAGACCCAACTAATAAGTTGTTGCTAGTACACCAGTTTAGGCCCAATGGTAGTAGAGGACATGGTACGTTCACCCACTCACTTGTTGGTTTGAATCCAATACCTCTATGGTACCAACTAGGGGACGTACCATTGAGCCATCACCCTTGGGGGTGCCTGTACACAACATTTTCATGCAATGACAAGCGAATTGACAGCCAGTTCAGGGTGGAACTAATAAGTTGGCAACCACCTGAATACCAGTTCAATTTCACTATATTAAAATTACAAAACAAGTTCAATTTTATCTGGTAATTGAACCAAAATGTGGTGACACAATCTCTTTCTTCTTCCTTTTTGGTGATGCAACATGCACCCAATAGCACCATGATTTATCTCATACAGTTTGCCCAAAGTTCAATTGTCCTTACATTAAAAAAAGGACTTAGATGATGCCATTTTTAAAAAACCTTGTACTAATATTACTAAAGAACCTAAACCTATTTTAAAAGAGACAACTTCCAATTTAGGTTTGGATTTCGATTTTAATAAGAGGTGATTTCACAATCCAAATCCAAATTTTATTTCAGCAAAATTTTGAACCTTTAGTCTAGATACCCCAAAAAGTACCATAGAACTTAGAGTACTTAAACCTCACCCAATACCCTAAACCTACCCACATTGGTTATGACTAACCCTCTTGACACTTTTTTGGATGGTATAATTGTTCAACCATGTAAAAAAAATAGAGTTGATTTAACAAACATTTTTTTTAGACTCATGTTGCGAGCTTCTTCCTTTAAAAATATATATATATGGAGAACATTTGGTCTCAGTTTTGATAATTAAAGAAAGTTTTGGTAGGTTTTAATCTAGCTTTTCAAATTTCTAGACCTCCTGGTTATGATTTTGGCTAGATTTTTCAAATTCAAGAACTTTGGAACCTGCCTTGAAAATTAAGTTGGTTTCCATGTATACTACACACTCCCAAGGGCTAGAAATGACTAGTTTAATTGTTGGCCAAGGTGTTGCATTAAAATTGTTTCTCACCTTCTTTGATTTCATTTTTTTGTATGTGGGGAATGTGAAGCAATTACCAGATTATGTCAAAAACCCCACACCCTTTTAGTCCAAGTGTTGGTTGGTGCTTTCTTTAGTTTTTCAAGCATATCTAACAATTTTTGGTACTCTTTTGCATTCGCCATAATCTCCTCATAGGTGACCGCAAATGTTTTGTGCTCGAATAAGGTATTTCACTTCATTCTTGCAATTGTAATTCGCAAGTAGGGGACCAATCTTGCTCGAAAAAAGGTTATCAATAAGTTGTCATCCACCTTATGCTAAAGGCAATTGGCAAGTTTGAGGATTCATTCATAGTAAACTTCAACCCTTTCATCATTGCCCTGCTTAATGACTCTAAGAGCCATGTAAACATGTTCGTCGTTTTGAATGATGCAATATCACTTATAGAATGTAGCTTCCAACTCCAAAAAAATGTAACCTGGGTGAGATTGCATAAATTTTTTGCCCCATTCCAAAATTACATCCTTTAAGGTGAAATAAAACAAGTTCATTATATTAGCGTCCTACTCCTCACCATTAGCCTGAATGGCTTTTTGAAACATTCGAACATGAACATTTGGATCTATCTCAACAAAGTAAATTGGGTATAGTAACAATTTCCTTGATGAAGGAGCCATAGGGGTAGTGGATGCCGGTGGTGGATACCACTAGTACAACAAAAGGTGTCCCTATATGCCAAGTGATTTCATTAGATTTTCAATGAATTCACTAGTTTTAGAAAATGGGGATTAGTTGGAAAGTAGTGAATTTGTTGGTCTATTGAATGGGGACTAGTGAATTGCACCCACATTTTGTAGTAATGCACATTGGGTACCATGGGTTCCAAAGGGAACCTAGGCAAGGAGCACCAAAAGCCACATTTATGCCTCCAACTAGAAATTCACATCCACCTCCTAGGGGTACTCCACCGCTTGGGGGTCCACCTCTGCTTGGAGGTCCACAACCTCCTTTCAAAGGTTTGTTTCCCCCTCCTGGTGGTCCTCCACTCCCATGAAGAGGACTTCCACTGCTTCTTATAGGTATCCCACCCCCATAATTATCGAATCCCAATGGTGGGTTTCATGTGGGTAGTTGGAAATAGGGCACTAGATTTTCGGTAGAAAATTTGCTAATGGGAGTAGTATTTGGGAGGCATCACATACACTTGGACACCTTGACTTCCTCTAGTTGTAACAATTCCAATAGACACCACATTCGAAAAAAGGTATGTCGTAGGTCTAGGCGTGTTAGGGAAAGTAAGTGGAGGGTTCTTGGGTAATAAGGATTAGGAGTCATTGTCCATGGGTTGGGAATATTGTTTTTGCTAGCATAAGACGGTCCATAGTTCCCAAGGTATGTTGGGTAAAATATTATTTTCAGTAGGATTCATTTCTAGGTACTAGTTGTTCAACATTTGAGTAATGAGGTGACTAGGGGGAACTGTGAAAAAAGAGGTATGTTTAGGTACCACAGGAACATGAGTAATTGGAATTTGGGAGCTAATTAAAATGGCAAGTTGGGTGGTATCGAAAATTGTTTTTGTCACAAAAATCAATACTTAGCTGGATTTGTAAAAGCAATTTCCAATTACATGTTCAGGACCTTTACAAAAAGAACAACTCTGGCTAGTGGTTGTGGAATCAATAGTAAATTATTTGACATGAATCATGCTCCCCATAAAGATTCATCATTGAAAAGTGGTCACTACCATTAGTTTTAGAAGCAACCTTTTTTGGAGACTTTGCTAGATCCTTAATTGTCCTTTGGAGTTGAAAGTTTTTAATTTCCTAGGCTTAGGTATTGGGTACAACAGTCTCCTGGTACCAAAGAACATCATTTTTGGTAGGGGTCCAAACATGGCCCCACAAAGGTTTCGCATCCGTAGTTGCAACCAACCATTCCATTGAGTGAATTTTGGTGTCAATTTGTATTTATGATTCTCCTCTTTCAATTTTGATTTCAATATCCTGCTATTCTACAATATGCAGAGTAGCAAGGCCTTCCCAATCCATCATGTGAAATTGTCTTCACATACCATCATAAGGTACATCCCCACCTTCTCGTTGCAATGCCTCATTCATTTACTTCCTCATATTCCTTGTCAACACAATTATCATCTTTCACAAACAAAAGTGGCTAACAAGTACAATAAAGATTGTTTTTTTATGTTTTTAACAAAAGAATGAATTACAAAAACAACAAAACTTTGAAAGAAATAATACCCACTTTTCTAGTGAAGACAAATAACTTTTATTGAATCTTTCAACAAGAGAGCTACTAAACCAGAAATTATGGTTCTATATCCATGGAATGGTCACCAAATGTTAAGCCCATTTGATGAATTCTTGGGTGTTTTTGGGTATTTGATTGAAAATCGGTACAAACTTGAACACCTTAAGTTTGTTGATGGTTAATGACAAATAGTCATTTTAAAACATGGGGAAGACAATTAGGCAAATAGCTTACCACTTCCTCTTAAACAAAGTAAATAACTTGCAATGAGAGGTTCTATAACATCTCCAAGTTAGTAGGCATAACAACAAATGGATAAAACAATTTCAACAAAACTTACAAAACAAAATTTTGAGCTAAAATAGAACTAACTTTCATTACAAGAACTTCAAAATGCAAAAAATACATTATAGTTGCATAAAAAACAAAGATCAGAAAAAGACCTTTTGAGGTTCCTGAAGAAAAGACTTCAAAGCCTGTAAGAAAATGTGGGGATCCTAAAAAAATGAAAATCCCTAAATTTTTTCCTAAACTCCATGTGACCCAACCTTATCCTACATTTAGAATTTGGAACTGGAGCTAATTTTGAACTGGAGCTAATTTTTTGGTTATATAAATTTTTAAAATTCCAAAATTAGTAAACTACAATTTTTAGTTTTGTCTCAAAATCAATATTGTCTCAAAATTGGTAAAACATGATTTTTAGTTCAAAATTACAACTCCTCAAAATTGGCCTAGAAAAATTTCTAGCTTTAACAAATTCATAAAAAAATTGTTTTCTAGAAGGAAAAATAATTCTTGGACACAAATTCATACTAAACCTTTTCAACTAACCATTCTCCACAAATTATGAAGGAAGATGGTTTTTGATAATTAAAAGACCCAAGTCTTCCAAATTTGTTTTTGATGCACATCATCTTTCTTGAAAGGTTTTGTTGCAAGAAAAAAACTATATATGGAGTTAGAAGAAATATTTGGTTTCTCTTTGGAAAGTCTTTCATTTTCCCTCAAAGGACAATTAACTTCTTCAAATTTTTTTAAAACATTGTACAATGATATGAATTGACATGTTTCCTCGATGTAGCTATACCATTAGTTGTGTTATATATGATTAATCCTTTCCTAGTTTGAGTTTTTGGATTTAAATTCAATATTGGATTATTGTGATATGTTATTTGCTCTCCAAAATGATCTTTGAGCATGCAACTTCTTTAAATTATCTTTCATTTTATCTTCATTCATATATGGATTCCTACTTCCTTGTGTTTGAGCACTTCCATTTTCTTGTGGTTCCAACAAAGGTTCATCTTCCATCTTTACTTCATTCATAAATATATCACATGCATTTTCATTTTTAAAAGATTGTTCCATGTTTGATTTGAGATTAAAAATTATTGTCTTGATGAATAACGAAAAAAACTAAACAATTCTCTAATCTATCAAAAACCAAAAACAAAACAATCCTATGATGTATCAAAAACTAAAAACTAACATTTACAATAAAAAATAAAAAAATTGACATTTAAAAACATTTACAAAATGTAATCTACCTTCTAAACATTTTCAAAAAGAAAATCAATATATGTTTAAAATTTTCAGAAAAAGTTATGGGGTTTATTATGAAGTTCAAAAACTCTTACAAAAATAAACAACAAAGCAAACAAATTAGAAAGTTAGCACATTATTAAAAGAAACAATATAAAATGAAGTGAAAAAAACTCAAAAACAAAAGTATGCAAAAAAAAATGGAAAAAAAACTCACCTTTGGTGCTTGAAAGCTTGGTGTCATAGCTCCAACTTGCACATGGCAAGAAGGGGAGTGGAAGTACCATACCAAGGAAACAAGAACAATAGTAACACAAGAAGAATAACAACAATGTTGTGAGCATAGCAACATTAGGAGTTGGCCTAGTAGGTACTTGAAGGTTGAACACTAACACCAGAGGAACGTTAATGTGAGGAGAACAACGACGCAACATGCAACACGAAAAAAACAGCAAGGGTAGTGCAAAACGAATAGCAAGGGCAATGCAAGAAAAACAACGTAACATCGGGAGAAGAGTAAAGAAACAACATGAGAAGAGCAAAGCAATAATGTGAGAAGAACACCATATTAACACAAGAAGAGTGAGACAACATGAGAGCAGGAGTGAGGTAGCATGAAAGGCGTAGCAAGGTAGTGCAAAAAGAACATTGAGGTAGGGGCGAGAAAAACAATGTAACAATGCGAAAAAAATTAAAATGGAACAACATGAAAAGAGCAACATAGCAATGTGAGCAAAACAATGAGGTAGCACAAACACGAAGAGAACAACGTAGCAACATGAAAAAAACAATGGCACAAAGAACAATAACACAACACAAAAAAAAAGAAAAGGTAATGCACAACCATCAAGAGGAAAGCAAAACCAATAAGAAAACAAGATCACAATGCATAACCAACAAAAAAAAAAATTATAAAACAAAAAAAAACATCATTGTGAAGTAAAACAAAGCTCAGGCTTCATTTTTATTCAATATCCCTAACCTTAAATAACGCCTCTGCCTACCTAGGCAATGGTTCCTATTTAGGAACCCTAAATTGGAAAACCAGATGGAGGTTCTTTGAGAGAACTTGTTCGATTTTCAAAAAAAAAGAAAAAAAAAAAAATTCTCATGATTGATTCTTGTTCATGTGAGAATTAAAGGTTGGTTCACAACCCGATTCTCACATGTAATTATGTCAACCAATTAATCAGATTGAAAACCGTATTGAGAACCAGGTGAAATTTGAGACTTGTCCAACATTGGTTTGTTCCTTTCCCTTGGTAATGAATGTCCTTAGTTACATGATTCAAAGATCCTATTATGTTGGGGCTATTTATTGCTACATTTAATTCTCTTTGTTGTTCTTTTTTCATTATATTCTTCAACATATGAAATCACCCCATCACCAAACTATGCCTTTGCATTTGTTGGTGAAATTTTAAAAATTTACCCCATGGCCAAATACCACCTTTGCTCTTCATAGTAATGTTTTTTTGGAACTTGGCCTTAAATCACAGCCATATCCAAACACCCAAAATAATAGCCCAGTATGTTCCCTCCTATTTATGATTAGTTGTAAATAGAAGAATGTGATAATTCACATCCCATTACCAAACACCATCACACAAAAGAACTATAGTGTGATTTTTATACTAACCAACATTCATACACATTAACAAACCAAAAAAAATCCATGTTTGAATTTTTCATCAAACCAAACACCATGTTTTTAGACTAGGTGTTCAATCATAGGCATTTTGTTGAACACTGCAAGGATCTTGAGCATCTATTGATTGGCTAGGCTTTGCCCCATAGGGGCATTTGATTGTAGGCCTCTATTCTTCCTGAAAACAAGTCTGTTTTTTTGTATTCTCTGAAAGGGAAAAAAAACTTAAAAGGGCACGAAAGGTGTCACCACATTTGAAATGTCACCACATCAAAATGATCCATCTATGAGTAGCCTATACTTCTGGTCAAGTTGACAACTTGTTTTTACTTTTTTTCCCAGCAGATTGTGCTGGTCTTTAGTACATTGCACACATATTGTCCATGGTCCATACCATCATATACTGCACAGTACAGGTTGTGGCACTTGTGCTTGAAGAAAGCAGTTCTTGGAAAGTAAATGATTTACCTATCCCTAAACGGTTACCAAATTGGGCATCAGTAGGACAAGCCCTTTCTTTTCTGACTATATATAGCCGAAAAGAGAAATAAAAATAAAAGTGCTAAAATTGAGTGCTTTTTTGTGATTTTCAATAACCAGAATTTGACCAACTTTTTTTTGTCTTTATTTTGGGCCAGATTTCACTACATGGTTCAAGTAGGTAACCAAAGATATGGAAGGATGCTTCAAAATTATTACTTTCATATATATCTTGCAGCCAAATTTGGCTAAACCTTCCTTGGATGATCCCCACTTTGTCTACATCACAAAATTGACCAAAAGAAGATTGAATGGGATGACTATATTAGGCCTTTTTCTTTTTTTCCTTTTGGAAGACAGTACTAGTGTTGCTGTACATGGTTTTTGGATATTTATCACCCTTCAATACCTGATTGGTTTCAATTTGACAATGTAGGTATATTTCACTTTGACATGAGCATCAATCAGGATCTGGCTAATTGTATTAACAGAACTAGGCTGATAATCACTCCATTTTGCAAATTTTGGGGTACTAGAGAAGTTGAAGTTCCTGGCTTTTTCTTCTCAATTTGGCTAAGTCACTCATTTGGTGACTTGGGTTTCAAACAAGTTGGCCACATGGTGACATAAAGTCAGCTGTTGTATAAATTTCCATGTGTCCCCATGTTGTTCCCAATAACCCACATTTTTATTCCATATACCTTGCTTGCCCAAGGACTATGTAGTGAGAGATGGTGATAGAGCTTGGGGTGAGAGCAAGTAACTTAGGTCGAATACCTTAGCTATAGCTAGCTTCCCATGGTCTGCCATGACCAATGCATCAAAGCAAGAGAAAATTTTCCAGGGTGACCCTCTTGTTGTGTCGTTGAAATTTCAACTTTCATGGACTTCTTTTGCAGCAACTAAGCCCCTTCCATAATGCCAAACAAGTCTCCCTTTCTATTTAGGCTTGTTGAGGTCTGCATGACATGTTTACAATACCATGGTGACAGCTCCCACAATTGGAAAGCCTTACCATCATCATCAGTGACAACAATTATGGTTTATTTGGTTGGGTGTGTGGGAGAGACAGTTCAATGTCCTTAGCCATAAAAACGGCACCAAACTCCCCAGACAATTTCATATCCCACATGCCAGGACGGTTTCCACATGTGATGGGCAACAAACCCAAGGCAGACAGAAGACTTGTGTATAACACAATATGTTACCATCACTTTTGACACATAACAGTCCCGCCCACAAAATTTTATTGATTGTTATCAAGTGTACTGCAGAGATAATAAGTGCAAGAAATGCATGTCGTAAGAAATGCATGTTGACGGTCCAGTTCACACACCTGATTGTTGTATTCGGAAGTGCCATATTTACTGTTGATTACCACACTTGATTGTCTTGGCAGCAATCATGTTGCTTTAGCATCCCAAAACTGACTGACATTCCTCATGTGCAGTTCTACTTTGGATTCATTATTTAATAACGTTGATTGAACCATAAAGATTATTTAGTATTTGTTAGAAATCAGAGGTGGCGGAGCAACACAAAGTCCAGCAATGAACCAACTTATAAGGTAGAACTTCCACTTCCATCTATAAGGACTGGATTTCTAAGGTCAGTATTCACTTGTCAACAATCAAAAGAGAGTCCTAACCAGTGTGGGGTGGGTATTTGAAAATTAAAAATTCAAAGAATCGTTTGAGTCCAGATCTTAGAAACTCAAAGAGAGGCGATTATGAGGTGGGGGTGAGGGTTAGGGTATGTGATTAACTGGGTATAAAGCTTGATTTTTTAACAGAGACCCAAACAAGAATAAAAAGGGTTTTTGGAAGACCCCTTCAAAACATGTGCAAGGTCTTCAACAATGCCCTACAAAGTCGCATCTTTGCCAAGTCTTTGAGGCTTTGCCAAACAGTCTTAAAACTCTTAAGCTTACAAGGCCAACTTTTGACAGTCTAAAACAACATTAATGTTTTGCAAGCTTGAGCACATGTGTTACTTGAATGTACAAGCACCAATTACAATTGAGAATGCATATTGATTATTTCTAACAACTAAGAGAACTTGAAGAATTTTTTTTTCTTTCAATCTGAAGGTAGCACAATCCAGGTATGAAATGATATCTAGTTATTGATCTAGGTTTTTCAGAGACACCCTACCATGTTATTCTCCCTAGGTAGGATCCGGTTATGGATACTTCAAACTTTAAAATCAACGGTTATGAGGTGGGGACATGTGTTAACTTTCGAAACATTGTTGGGTAGGAAGGGGGGTCCAGGTTTTTGAAAAAGTAAGACCTTGTGGGCATATATACATAACCCAATTAATACTCCGGACAAAACAAATACTCACCACACGCTGGTCTTAACCTTAGTTGCATTAAATTGTTAAATGGAAGACTTTTCCAAGAAATCAATGTTGAGGGAACAATAGGTGAACAATCTATTTTAAATGCATGGTAACTATTTGGAAATCATATTGTTAAACATTTAAACCCTCTAGGACATCAAGTTGCCTTGACATCTGAGCACTTCACTTCAATGCGAGAAGTATTGATTAGTGATGGCATCTTTGTCAAGGCATCAATTGTTTTGAATAAAATTGCACAATGGGGCATTGATTTTGTGAAACCACATTTGCTTTGGGCAAAAATTATGAAGGCCAAATACCAACTTTTGCTTGTCACATAACTCTTTGGAGCACAAATCCAACATATATTGTTAGATGTTTTGGAATCCACTAATTTATAAACTTGGAAAACTTTTTCTTGTTATTGAAAGAAAAAATATCATTGTAAGGTTGTCCACTTGTATTCTTAAGATTGTTTTATGGTCACTAGGTATGAGCCACTTGCAAGAAATGTCAAGAGGTTGAGCTGTTCTTGTATGAGTGGTCAAGGCAATTATGGATTATTTATTCTCATTCAATTTTAGACCATAAACTTATTTATAAAATTCGAAGATCATAAACATTCTTTTAATCTATGATAAATAAAAAACATAACAACACATGTCATTTGCATAATTTTTATAGGTATTTTCTATAAAAAAAAACCCAAAGATTAATTTGAAAGTTTCTTATGTTGCAAGCAGAAGGTTCAATTTCAACTAAAAAAACCAAAGGAACTCATGGACAACCTTGTCTAATTCTACTATAGATATTAAAATCATCATAAAGAAACCATTTATAATTGACTTTGCAATTGATTTGTTGTGAAATGTGAGAAATTAAGAAATAAAATAGGATCTAGATTCAATTTTTTGAGAGAATTTTGTAAAATGTTTTTACAAATAAAATCAATTTTTTTTCCAAAATTAAAAAAAAGAAAATGTAAGCTTTTGAAAATTATGCATGTGCAATTTTTGGCCTCCAAAAGTTTGGTTATATTTTCATTGATGTTTTGACCAAGAACAAAACTAGTTTGATGATCCAAAACAATTTTGCCCATAACATTTTTCATTCTTTTGACCATTATTTGGCAATAATTTTGTAGTTTACACACAAAAGCTAAATTGGTCAATAATTTAAAATTTTCTTTCTATTAGTTTTTTAATAAATGAATGTGATGATGTTGGTGTGCATCAATAATGGCAACTTTTTGTTTTGAAGACACTCATCTAGCAAATGCATATAAACATTTCTAATGCTAGAACATAAAGCTTTGTAAAATTCACCTAACAAATGTTCAATATTAGGTGCCTTGTTATTACACTTTTTTAAAAAAAATTCACACCGTTTTTTCAACTTTCCTATCATAGACCTCTTTGTCTTCATTGATGAACCTTGCATTCATAAACTAAGAATGGAGTCTTGTTTCTCACATTGGTTTAAGGGTTTAACCTAATACAAATGTGAATAAAAAATAGTGACCTCATGCATAATATTTTGAATATTAATGACCACACTATATCTAAAGCTAGTTTTGAGTAATGATGAGGAATTTTTAATTGAGTTCTAACTTTTAAGAGAGAAGAAAAATAAGAAATGGGTTTTTTATTGTGTGCTTTGTTCTAGCTTCCATTTTTTCTACAATGTGGATGTCATTACAATAATTAATAAAAATTAAAGATTTATTTTTTCACAAGTAATTTTACACAATTTGGTTTCAAACAAAGATCTTCATTAGCTTGTAAAACTTACTTTTCAAAAGTCTTGATCCTTCTTTGAGCTTGTTCCTTGGCATATGGATCAAAGACAAGTTCAATTGCATATTTTAAACTTTCCCACCAACTTTTTAAATCTAGATAAGCATGTTTAACACATTTGAAAAGTCCTAAATGGTCCTTTCTGCAATTTTTTGACATTAGGACATCTCTCAAGTAGTGAAACATTTAACTTCCAATAGTTAAAACCCTTTTTAGTGGCATTGATGGTGCAAATAGTGACAAAATTCCAACTTCATCATGATTAGAGATATAAAATTATAAATGAATATGTTTATAGCCATAAATGAAAGTTAAGGCATACTTTGTCACATAACAATGGTCAAGTCTTGTGGACATATTATGTTGTGTAGGGAAAGAGAAAAGGCTTTTGTATAAGGATAATAATGGTTGAAAAGATTAGACAAATCATGAACTTCAACAAAATTTGTAAAATTTGAACTTCCTAACTAGCCATTTGATGCATTTGAATTTAGGATGAAATTCCAATCACTAGCAATAAAAGACTTCTCAAGAAGGGGTTTTGGAAGAAAAATATTTAATAATTCATTAGAAATAAATCTTTGATGGTCCCTTAGTACTATAAGAGCATAAACAACACTAGAATATTCTTCATCCTCTTAGACATTATCAATTCTAATTAACAACTGTCCAAATCATTGTAATTATTGATAACATTGAAATGAAATTAAAAAGCTTGCAATAAAATAAATGACCAATCTTATGGTCATTATCCAACACATGACAAAATTGTGTTCAACTCTAGCCTTTTTTTATTTTAGATGTTACAAGGTCAACACTAGAAACCACATCCAAATTGAATTAAATGCGATGTCATAATAGCCAAAGTGTTGGACCAATTAATCAAATGTATCCCAATTCAATGGTGACTTGTTATTATTAGAAAGGTGAAATAACACTTCCATGAAGATGAATGGATTGTTGAAAGGAAGTTTTCCCATAATGATTGTTGACCTCCTCATGTGTATAAAACGTTAAAATATCATTTTAGTATTTAGTTTCTGCTATGCAATTCATTATAGATCTTATAAGCTATGTTATTTCCATTATGATCCTTACATGCTAAAGGTGCTTTTGTTTTGTCTCATAATTTATTTGATTAATCTCATACTTAAGATGATTAAGTGTTCCTAGTTTACTAAGTCTTCTTTCATTCAAGTGTTTTTTTAATCCTTTCACAATCCAATAGTTTAAACTATTTAATTGGAAAAGCCACACCAACTTGTCTTGGAAATTCTTTCTAATTTCAAATTAAGATTTGGTGATTTCATTTTCTTATTGCTTATATTAATTTTTAATTTAGTCACATTTTGAAAGATTTTGAAAGAAGGTGCCTTGGGTGCAAATCTTGGTTTGTTTGTTTAACATTACTTCACTATTACAAATCATGGTTTATCAAAATGTTCAACTTGATTGGGTTGTCTATCTTGGCTAGCCCAAAGGTGCAACTTGATAGGAAGAATGGGAAGTTGACATTAAAAGAAAGATTGTCATTTATAACCAATTTTTACAACTAAAAATTAATTACAAATGACTTTTTTTGGTTTAAAAAATTGATTGCAAATGATAGTTTTTTTTTTAGTGTGATGAACCTATCATTTTGATTAGTCATGTTGATTGAAATGGCCTTATTGACTAGTCACACTAGTCGAGGTGACCTTTTTGACTATCCTATCAAATGGGCATTTAACATATATTTAATTAATTTTGGACTTAAATGTTACTTTTGGACTTAACTCAACTTGTTTGGTGGCCCAAAACCATTGAATTTCATATGATTGACACAAAATTATTTTTTATTTCCATTTTTTCTTAACTTAATATTTTCAAATTGGATGCTAAACCACAAAATTTGACCAAAATTAACATTGTCTTACAATATTTCATCAAAATACTTAACTTAGTTTCTTAAAAGAATGGTACCTAAGTCATCAAATTATAATACTTGGAACATCTAGTGGCTACCATATGCTAAATATATGATATATATATATATATATATTATAATAATTATTATTATTATTTCAAAGATATTGAATTATTTAACTTAGTTTTAAATTAAGAAAAAATGGTACCTAATTCATCAAATTATAACACTTGGAGTATCTATTGGCCACGATATGCTAATATTATAATAATATTTTTACAAAGAGATTGAAACATTCAACTAGATTAATATTATTATTAAACTTTCATTTTTAATCATATTATGTAATTTAACATGTAGTCATTACCAAATTAAACCAAGATTGGGTGGCCATTAAATGTTACTATTACATAAATGTATTCAAAATTATTAAAAATTATCTATTAACTTAATAGTAACATAAATTTCAACAATATATTCCACATTGAGCTCACATAACAAATTTATTGAAAAACCAATTGTTTTAATCATCACAATTTTAATCTGGTTACATATAGTTTACATCATTTGTCACATTAATGTTCGTTCTAGCTTGACTAGCATGCACATCATTAATCATTATCATGTTGTTCATGGTTGTATTTTTCTTAGTAGGAAATGAAAAAACAAATAATCAATATCCACCCATTGCATTAGGTTTGTTAAGTTGCATCTCCATTTTCCTTCCCAACAATTTCAATACAACTTTGCATCGTTGCATCTTCCTTTCTGGAAAGACACTTGCCATTGAACATGCACCATTCGATAATGCTCATCATTCCCATCCTTGACCACATCACTATGCACTCTTCCCATCTATACTAGATACACTTCAAGTTCACATGGATGTGCAAGAAGAAAATCCCTTTCATGTAAATCCTTAAAAGGAGTGTAAGTTGTTGCACTCAAGGACAACTTCATGTGTTTAGGCCCACAATATGAAGGGATAGTTGGATCTTCCATATCATCAAAGATAGGAACAAGTGGAATAAAAAATCTCACATGATTAATTTTCCAATTATTAATTGGCCAAAAGCCCTTTAACAATATAGGACTTTGTTGAGGAATTAATTTTAACAAGCACTTCAAAATACCCTCCCAATATTCAATATATGGCTTCATGACTCTTGCATACATCTCATCTTTCAAATATTGAGCTTCCAAAACTCTAAATACATCAAGATTCCACTATTGATGAATTTTTCTTTCTCTATTGACTTTGAAACACCATTCCCCCAAATAAGACAGAAAGGAACAACTTTTGGAATTCCACTAGGAAACTTGGGATGACTTTGATCATTCGACTTCCACAAATTGTAGGTTATCTTTTCCATATTGAATTTGTTGGAGACACCTTATACTACATCATTAGCCACCCAGAAGAATCACAAAAAATCAAAACAGATGCATGTTTGTGTGTCCAACTAATGCCATAGGTCCATCTTTCAAATATCCTTGAACTCTAGATTTGAAATATGGGATTTCTTGAATTAGTTGGGGAATGAATGGCCGTTCTTATGAAACCATAAACACTTTCATCAAATCTATTTACACAATTATTTTGTTTTCTCAATTTCTTTGACTAATAGCCAAATTTCCATCAATGTCCTCATATGTATGACCAATGACAAGAAATCCCAATTGGATTTCTTCAAAGACCTCCTTTGTTGTTAAAAATGACAAAAAAACGCGAGTGTTAATTTTTATTGTCTTTTACATAATTATCCATTTTAAATAATAACTTTTTAAATAATGGTTTCGTAGCAACCACTTGTTCAGGCACCTTCAAGGCCTTCAAACACTCATTAGTAGAAATTGACCAAAATGTAACCACTCTATTTGTGACTACATGCGACTATTAGTTATTTGCAATTACATTTGGACATTTTTGTAATTATTTCTTGTGTTGGTCATATTTGCAACTACATTACAACTAGTTTGTGACTATTTTGGTGTTCATCCTTCCATGTGAACAACATTTAGTTTGGTTTTCATCCAATAATATCAATTTATGTCCCATTAGTTGCAACTATGACCAATTTAGTTGTAACCTTATCAATATACAAAGGTGTATTTTGTGAATTTTAAGGAATATAGTTGGGTGCATTAAGATTTATAAATGTATATTTTGAATGTATATGAACAACCATACTACATGTGTATTCAAGTATTATTATTAGCATTAATGGCCTCAATATTTTGGTTACACTAATTAGTGTTTATTTTGAATATATTAAGATTTTATGTAAAATATTTACTAAATATATTGTGCCCAAATTACAAGTTTATCCAAACCATCTTATTGTATTTTTAAAAATTATTACAAATGACATTTATTATTAATTATATTAATATTAATTACATGTAATAAAAAATAGTAATATTTCAATATTATCTTTCACTAATCTTTTTAAAATAGTAATATTTTATTACATAATCATCATAATGATGATGATGATGATGATGATGATGATGATATTAAAATGATAGGAAAAATAATTATATAATTACTGAAATAATTACTAAAAATCTAATATATCATTATATTATTATTAAATTATTTTCAAATGATTAATGCACTTCTTAAAATTATTATTATAAGTAATGAATTATGAAGTATTATTAATTATTCAATGATTATAATAAATTATTGATATATAATTTTGATTTTCAGTTATATTATTTTATTATTTTATAATAATTACTGTAATAGTTAGAATGGAAATCAAATAAATTAATATACAAATGCAAAAATTATTTTTGAAGGAAAAATATACTTATTAAAAATATGAAATATTTATTGTAATAGTTCCCAAATAGCTATAATGAGTGAATTAATAATATGAATAATAAGAATAAAATAGTTAACCTTTCTACGAACTAACTAGAATAATAATTCAATTAATGTTATTCTTACTATTAAATATTTACATTTATATTTATTATGAATTGAAAAAATGAAAATAATAATGGGAATAATTATAATAAAGTAGTTAGCTTAGGCTAGAGTTTAATTATATTATTAGATTAAAAAAACTAGTATTCAATTTTATTAATTATTAATTATTGAATATTTCAGTTATTATATTAATTTATTTGGTTATGAACTAATAATTAATTAGTTATTAATAATTAGCTAATTATTTCAAGTTTAACCAATTACTAGTTAATGAAATTGGTTGATAGATCATTATAGTTCATATATAATTAAAACTAAATATTATTATTGTTTATCTAGCTAATAAATTAAGTAATAACTAATAATATAATTAATTGAGTAATCATAATATATTGATGATTATTATTATTATAAATAATTAGTTAGTCGTATAATTTATAAAGTGAATTAATTAGTTTTTAGTTTGGTTGTTAATTAATTAATTAGCAAGCTTATTAGTTTATTTATCTACATTTTATTCATTAAATAATTATCAATTTATTGGTTAATTATTTAATTAGTTAATTAATTAGTTATCTAGTTAGTTGTCATTTACCTATTTCATTATATACTTTTCAAAATGAGAATGAAAGCCAAAACATATGGGATAAACTTTTTAGTAGCAAATGCCTTGCAACTAAAAAGTTTATCCCATATGTTTTGGCTTTTTTTCTCATTTGGAAAAGTATATAAACAAGGTGTTTTGTCTTTACATTTTCATATTTAAAAACATAGACATATGTGATGAACCAATAAAAGCAATTTAACCCAAAATAAAATATAAATATTCATGTACTTACACTTAATTACCTACTTCGCTAACTTACCTACCTACTTTTCTACCTACCTACCTACCTAAATAGGTATTTGGCCTAGGTAGATAAATAGGTCCTATTTAGATAAATGTGTAGCCTAGATGGGTAAGTAGGTATATAGGTAGGTAAGTACCTAATTCAACCTACATACCTAAATATTGATTTAAATTTAATGTAGACATATTCAATTAATATGCCATGTGGCAAATTTCTATTGCACCACGTGTCACAATATAAACCATCCAAACATAAAAATTAATTGTATTAAATTATTTCAAAACAATAATAAAATATTATTTATTATTAAATGTTGGGACACGTGGCAACACATAACTTGTTCCCATTGCTCACCAAAAAAATCGCATTTTAGTTATGAGCAACAATATGTATATGGCAAGTCAAAGGATGAAGGCATATTTTGTTGACTTTTTCTTTCATCTAAAATTCGTTGTTGTTTACAACTAATGTCAATGCGACTTGTCTAATGTGACTATTAAGATTTTAGTTACAAATGCCACTTGCAACTAAAAATTAGTCACAAGGACCAGTTACAAAATGGCCATTTTCTATCAGTGACTACGAATTCCCTTGTATTAACTATTCAAAGAATTCATTTTGTAGTTCATGACTAAACAACCTTTGTGATTCACGAACGGGTTCTTTCTCCAAAGGTTGTAGTGGATGCAAAAGGGATCCAATCATGAAATTAGGGTCAGTGGGCCACAATTCATTTGAATATTAAACAAATGCTTCATCACCATGCCCATGAACAATCATTTTAGTCAATGTTATTAGCAACTAACCAAGCCCAATAACCATTTTGTTTTTCACTTATAGCTTTGGTAATGTAGTTTTTGAATGATCCATCTTATCATGAATGATGCACAAAAAAATCTTCCTTTGTCAAATGGACTCCACTTTCCAACTATGGTAAAAACATATGGGTGTATGCACTCTAAGGTGGTTCATTTTTTATAGATGCTCCACTCTTTAAAAGTCCATATGGTAGTATTAAAATGACAATTTATTTTGATATCATTAATTTAATGGGGAATTGCATGGTGATTAATGAATTAAAAATCCCATATGAAAATAAGCCATTATAATTATTTTTTAATGTATATATATATATTTAAAAATTAAAATCCACCCAAAAATGATTATGATATGAACTTATGAAAATATGGCTCATTTTAGGCAATTCAAAAGTCCATAACTTTTTTTTTGGTTAATTTTTTTTAGCAATTACTTCACACATTTATTTATTTATTTTTTCAACACATCATATATTGAATCCCTATAATATATCCCAAATAAAATTCATACACAAAAATGCATGTATGTAAAGGCATAAACAGTAAACTAGTCCATATTTTTCTACTTCAAAAGTCCATTACTATATATTTGGTGTATATATGTTGCAATTTTTTTTATATATGTCTTCTTTTTCAAGTTGAAAATCTAAATCTAGCCACAAATTTGGAAAATTATTGTTTTTATACCATGTTAATAGCATGTAAATGCGTAGCACCTTGCAAAAAATTGGATTTGTGATGCAAAAAGTGAGCCACCCTACCTTACAGCCACTCATCTACATAAATTTTTATGCTTATTATGCCTTTTCAATTTCAATTCATGCTCCTTTCCACTAGCATTGTATTTTTCAACTTTGGATATTAAGTCTTTCAAAGATTCACATACAATGCATTTTGCAAAGGTTGAACCTCTTTTTCACACATCAACATTGAGATGGTATTTTCTCCTCAGCTCACAGAAGATTGAGATGCCTCATCAATATTTAACTCCTTGTTAATCTACAATTCACATAAGGAAAAAAAAAAAAGTTTAGACAAAAAAAAGTTACAAAACTTTTTGTGCATCAATAAGAAACAAGCAAACAAATATAACACAAATAATTTTACAAACATAACAAGTATGCAAAATTTTCCCCCATCTCATTGCTCCTTTCTTGAATATTTTTCCAAATATCAGTAATGAGAAGGCAAACATCTTGTTTACCATTCCCAATGGGTGCAATCATAATCAAATGAACCAACAATGACAAAGGACTCAAGGATTGTAGTCCTTTTTGTGGTCATTTTCACTTTCTCATAAAAAAGACTTTTGGGATGAAATCTTTTGCAATATGTTATTTAAAATACATATATATTTTTCAATAAATCACATTTTTCATATTAACTTTTCATGAATAATTGATTTTTTTAAAAAAATGTACAAATTCTACCAAATTTTACACTTCGTTTTTAAAAATTATCTTAATTTCAAATTGTATGAAATATGCCTTTTATTTAATTTTTTATTTTATTGTTTCATAAACTTCAAATTGTTTTTAGATGTCATGTACATTACACCCCATTTACATGTGGTAAAGAACTTTTGAAATTTTAAAATTATGTTCAATAGATTTTTAATTTTTAAAATTTTAAAATTTCATAACTTTCAAATTGTGAGTTCTTTTTCATTGTGGATAATTAATGAACATCATCTCAATTTTTTTTCTAATCAAATTTTTTTTTATAAAGAGAGTCTTTATCTTAGGTTTTTACAAAATCAATTACTTTTGTTGCAACTATTGTTCAAGTTCAAAGGTCCAAAACCCAAAATGCATATTTTTAAATTTTCCTTTTGAATTTTTCAACATTCATATTACTCATTTAGCACTAGATTCCACGATTAACATGACATTAAAATGGTACCAAAAAAATAAGTCTAATAAAATTATAGTGTTTATAAAGTTTTGGCAGTCACTTTGTAACCAAAAAAGAGAGGGTCCGAAAACACACATCACACTGCCTGCCTTCAACGAACCTAGGCGTCCATGTTCTCCTGATCTACTCCACACAGTTCAGACCTTTGATCTCACACAACATACTAACTGCCTACTGATACTTGCAGACAAACATCACAAGATCAAAGACGTACAAGTGTCTTGCATTCCACACAACAACATAGCAGGTTTTACAGTATCCATCTCCTGCCTTGCCTATTCACACTGATGCCAGTGAGGGAAACTCTTTCATTACATTACAGACTATGTACATTCCCCGAAAGCACAAGCTTGCTTTTCCATCAAATGTTCACAAAAACACCAGATTCCCAGTGCTGTCTAGTCTCTCTCTCTCTAATTCCTCTGCACTAGCTCGACCGACTACCAGGCGCAACGGAAAGTTCTAGCATTCAGCCAAGCTATGCTCGCTGACGGAGCTTCTCCTCCTCTCTCTAATTCCTCTTCTGCCTCCTAAATCTCCTAAGATTAGCTGATCTTCCTCCCTCCAAAAATCCTCCTCCTCTTCATTGACAGATCCACTCAAAAGCTCCCCAGACTTCCGTTAGCTTCCTCCTGAAGTCTCCCGAATCTCCTGCCACTTCGTTCCATCCGGCTCCCACCGTCAGCCGCCATTGCTTGCTCCTTTCCATCAATTCGGCTCCATACCTCCTCATAATTTCCAGCCACCACTTTTCCTGGACCACTCAACACACACCAACAAATACCAAGCAAGCCATGCAACTCCATGTAGTAGTTAATGGGGCGCCACAATAAGATGACGGCTGATCAGGCAATCTAAACCTCAAGATCAGCTAGCGTTTAGCTTTGTGCGGCGACCTAATTTTGCACTACATATGTAACCCCTCCCTTGTTAGACAACTGAGTCCCTCAGCTTCATCTAGTCTGGTGGAGCATAAAAGATTTGGAGGTCTCGACGAGATCTCTCCCACTGGTGACCATCGGTATCTTGGATGATGCATAATCGACAACCTTCCTCAAAATCGAGGTTACCCTTTCCATCTGTATGTCCGATGAATTGGTAGGGGCCCTCCCAACTTGCAGTCAGAGCTGTTCTTTTCCCTGGCTTCTTCATTTTTACCATCATCTGGCCTGTAATCAAGCCCTCAAACAAATGCTTACCTCTTCTGGCAGCATAGATTTTTTTTTGTTACTTTTGAGCTTGCTCCACATTGAGCAAAACGTTGTCATGGATGCTTGCAATGAGCTCCACTTTCTACAGAAACTAAGCTGCAGCAGCTTCCATATCAACACCATTGTCAGTCTCAGTAATCAGGGCCTGCAAGTAGTTGTCTGCCCTTAAACGTGGTGTTCGACCAGTGAAGATCATGAACGGAGAGAATGTTGAACTTGCTTGGATCCCACATCGGTACCCAAACAGAACCTTAGCCAACTGCTGATCCCAGTAATCCATGTTGGCAGGAGTAGCAGCAAGCACAGTTATGCCATGCTTGATGGTCTTAATCATGCGCTCAGCCATCCCATTGGACTGAGGCCATTGGGGTGCAATGCGTTGGTGTTGAATAGCATAGTCCCTACACATTACATCGAACTCTGCAGCCCACTCCCCCCCATTGTCAGTCAGCACGAATTTGGGAACTCCATATCTACAAATTATCTCATCCTCCAAAAACCTGGCTGCCGTCTTCGCTCCATGGTCAGTAACCGCCTTTGTTTCACACCACTTCAAATAGTGGTCGATGGCCACCAGAATATATTTGTTGCCCAACTTAGTCTCAGGCAACGGCCCTGCAGTGTCCAGTGCAACTCAATGGAACAAATCATAAATGGGAATGCTTTTTAATTGCTCATCTCCAGATTGGATGCTGCCTGAGCTCCTCACCAATTGGCACTGTTGGCACCCTCTGATCACCGCCTTAACATCTGCAGTTCAATTATGCCAAAAGTACCTTCGTCGAATCTCTGCCAACGTCCGTTGTTCCCCAAAGTGCCCCAGATCTTCATGCATTCGTCTCATCAGAGACACCCTCTCCTCAGGTTTGGGCACAAGTAACGCTTTGAAGAAAAGCTTTTGCTCCTTCCAGCAATAGTTGCTTGCCCTCTTCTTGATCCTCTTACTCTCTTCAAAGTCAACTGCATCAGGCAGTACACCTTCCTTCAGTAGCATCAAACAATCTGTATCCTCCCATATGTCAACGCAACTCGACTTTACTCCGTGATCTTCCTCATCATCGGATTCTGTAGGACCCAATTCATGGTCCCCAAACTCAGACATTTCATGAGCTGCCAAAGCCAAGTCTAACTGTTGTCGCTTGTCAAAGTACTGAGGTCTCCTTCTCTTCAGTACCATTCGTGCTCCCTTGTGCTGCACAGGTTCATCGCCCGTTGACACCGCTTCCTCACCTGGAATAAATTCCTCAGATATGTCTTCTACTGCTGCGACGTCAAGCATATACAGTTGATGGTTGCCGACCCATGTCCAGTGGTTGCTGCCAGAGCAAATTGCATTATGATGTCTGCCCTTCCTCCTAACACCCATCCATTTTGTTTCTTCTTCTGTCTTGACACAGAGAAGCCCTCCTTCTTTCCTAGGTACATCAACTTGAGTATCTACAATGTCCTAAATCTCTTCACCAAAATCATCATCATCTACAGCTGATCCAACCGAATTCCTGCTCAAGGCATCCACATTCGTGTGCCTGAGTCCTGGTCAGTGTACTATTTTGAAACTAAAGTCTTACAACATGCTGACCCACCTGCCTCTCCTACCATGTGCATTAGATACAGTTGCTAACCACTCTAGTGGTTTGTGATCTGTGCGTAGGATGAAATGCTTCATGTGCAAGTACAATCTAAAATGCATCACACCCTAGATCAGAACGTAGCATTCTCCTTCCATTGGATGGAATCTCCTCTGAGCCTCAGTTAGGCTCTTGCTGGCATACGCTATTATTCTTTCGAAATTTCCTTCTTTTTGTGACAGTATGGCTCCAACACCCTTGGGCGACCAATCCACGTCCAGCTAGAAGGTTTGCTTAAAATCTGGTTGTGTGAGCACAGGCGCATCCACTAGTGCTGCCTTCAACGCCTGGTATGCCTGTTCACAGCCCATATCCCATACAAATGCAACGTCCTTCCTTGTCAATTCAAATAAAGGACCTACCAAGCTCGAGTAGCCTCTAACATATTTTCGGTAATAACCTGTTAGACCTAAGAATGATCTGACGCTTGTGACATTCTTCGGTGTTGGGAAATGCAACACCGCTTCTATTTTTCCAGGATTGGGTCGGATACCCTCCTTGCTCACCACATGACCCAGAAAGGTGATAGTCTTAGCAGCAAAGCAACACTTGTTTGGGTTGAGTTTCAAATTCACTTCCCTGAGTTTGCAGAACACCGCATCCAAATGTTGAAGGTGCTCCCCCCAGCTTTCACTGTGCACATTGAGGTCATTAACGAACACTTTCAGAAATTTGCTTCCCAAGTCCTTAAAGACCTCTGACATGGTTCGAGTGAATGTACTCGTTGCATTCTTGAGTCCGAATGGCATAACTGTCCAATCGTATAATCCAATCTTGGTGATCAGAGCTGTCTTCTTCATATCTTCTGGAGCCATTCGAATTTGCCAAAAACCAGACTGCAGGTCTAGAGCCGTAAACCACGTCGATTTTCCCAGCTGATCAATCACATCCTCCACGAGTGGCATCGGAAACATATCTTGACGTGTTTGAGCGTTGAGAGGCCGATAGTCCCCACAGAAATGCCTGTTTCCATCTTTCTTCACTAGCAGAGTCACCCGACAAGCATATTCGGAGTTACTGGGTCTCATTTTACCCAAGTCTACCAGTGCATCAATCTGTTTTTTCACTTCAGCTTCCTCCTAGTAAGACAATCGACCAGGAGATGTTTTGCAAGGTGGAAACCCTTGCGTGTCAATACTATGCTCACCAATGGTGCAGCAACCCAGTTCGCCCTTGTTCCAAGCAAAAACGTCTTGGTACCTCTCCAGGATTCCTCAGAGTTGTTGCTGCCCACTTTCACCTAAATCGGTGTCGATCTTGATTCGTTCACAGATCTCCTTCCATCTGATCCCCGATTCATGATGACTGGGCGACATAAACTTCTCAATGGGCTCGTAATCAGAGTCGCCATCTTTTACCTAGATAGTTTGGAGCAGCATTAAAATTGTAGAGTCATGTTCGGGACAGTGTTGCTGCAACAACAATGGAACATGTACATCGTGTGTGGACTCATGCACGGTCTATCTGTTCTTCTCCGCATCAGACACTCACCTGATCCAGTTGGCATAATCATCCCCATCCGCGATCTCTTCTGTCATGATCCCCTCAGCCTGCTCCTATAACATCAATCGCAGCATTTCCTATGGTCCTTCTGAGTTGACTAGCTCCTCAAACTCAGCATCCACAGACTCATCCTCTGAGTCGATCTGTTCTAGTCGATTAAATTCCGAATCATAGTATTCACTGGTATCACTGTCATCATCGGAATCTGAGGTGGACGCGTCGTCCTCCTCGTTGATAGCCTCTCGATCTTGATCAAGTACTGCGTCACCATTTTGGTGGGCACGTGCGTCCTTCCAAGTGGTCGACGTTTCTCGCACCATCGTACCCACACTCATTCTCTGCAACAAATTTACCATTGTCAATGGCAACACCTCTACATTGGTCCCAGGCCCATGCCTTACCTGGATTAGACCTCGTTCCACATCAACCACTGCTCTAATCTTCATCAGAAAGTCCAGACCAAGTAGCACATCGTACCCATCCGTGTCTACTACCATAAAAGTCATGGCACATTGTATGCCTCCGATTTTGACTTGTATCTCATCAACCCGGCCCAATGCCC